>Ga0193956_1000420_pt1 | contig 19748 bp, 15 predicted proteins | sample BB_7_MG_FD_140358 | JGI IMG/M metagenome (GOLD analysis project Ga0193956, IMG submission 140358) | Microbial mat bacterial communities from the Broadkill River, Lewes, Delaware, United States - BB_7_MG | ecosystem: Environmental > Aquatic > Freshwater > River > Microbial mats | place: USA...
CATATCTGATTTGTTGATCGGTTGCCAAGCTTCGATAGATGAACCATCAAAAGGAAAACCAGCCTCTAAGTTTTCAGCGTTTACAGCACTCATTCTGTAAGTTAGGTGGTGCCATGCACCTTTTATATCTGTAAATCTTAAATCTACAAATTCAACTTCATTCTCTTTACAAAAAGAGAAAAACTCTTCTATATTATTAACAAATTTACCCATTAAATTCTCCTTATTAGTCTGCGTTAGTATAACAAATTTTTTTTTTGCTTCAAAGTAATAAATTGTCTATTTTTTAATCATGTGCGAGGTTTTTGCCCATTTTGAATGTGAATGGGAGAAAAAATGGGCAAAATGTTCTAAGTCAGAACAAAAAAACCTGCCCTAGCTAGCTAGAGCAGGGAATAAAAAGTACTATATAGCTTCGCTACCAGTCTCACCTGTACGTATACGAATAATAGTTTCAATATCACTTACAAAGATTTTACCATCACCGATCTTACCAGTACGTGCTGCTTCAACAATTGTAGATGTAACTTGTTCTACATCTTTATCATCTACAATTACTTCTAGTTTATTTTTAGGTAAAAAATCAACTACATACTCAGCACCACGGTAAAGCTCACTATGACCTTTTTGACGACCATAACCTTTTACATCACTAACTGTAATACCAGTAATACCGATCTCTGCTAGTGCATCTTTTACATCTTCTAATTTAAATGGTTTAACAACCGCTTCTACTCTTTTCATTATATAACTCCAAAAATTTGAATTTTTTTAAAGTCTAACCATTAATGGTTAAGACTTTTTTCACCATGAACAGCTTCGTCAAGACCAACTTGTTCAGTCTCTTCATCTACTCTACCACCACCTGTTATAGCTGAAGCTATATAGTAAACGATTATAGTACCAACTAGTGTAAATATACCTACTACTACTACTGATTCTAATTGAACTAGGAATTGTCCCATTCTATCACCATCAGCTTTTAGTGGACCATCCCATAGTAAGTCTTGATCATTTAGAGCAAATAAACCTGTTGCTAGTGCACCCCATAGACCTGCTAGGAAGTGGATACCAAATGCATCTAAAGAATCATCATAACCAAGTTTCTTTTTAAGTACTGCTACACCATAGAATGCTATGATTGAACCTACTGAACCTATTATGATTGCACCTGTTACATCAACAAACCCTGCTGCTGGAGTAATTGCTACAAGACCTGCTACTACACCTGAAGCAGCACCAAGAAGTGTTGGTTTTTTATAAACTATCCATTCAATTACAATCCAAGTAACTGCTGCTACTGCTGTTGCAAGAGTTGTTGTAAGGTAAGCTAAACCAGCGATTGCGTTTGCACCAAATGCAGAACCACCATTAAATCCATACCAACCAAACCATAATAATGCTGCACCTAGAGCTGTTAACATTACGTTCATTGGTTTCATTGCAATTTTAGGGTAACCTGTACGTTTACCTACTAAGTAAGCTAATACTAAACCAGCTAAACCACCATTCATGTGTACAACTGTACCACCTGCGAAGTCTAATGCACCTGCATCAAATAGAAGTGCACCATCACCACCCCATACCATGTGTGTAATTGGAGCGTATACTACGATTGTCCAGATTGCTACGAACACTAACCACGTTGAGAATTTAATACGCTCAATTACTGAACCTGAAGCGATTGCTACTGTGATAGCTGCGAATGTACCTTGGAATACTACGAATACGTATGTTGGATATGTACCACTTAGATCATTCCAGTTTATACCGCTTAGGAATGCATTACCAAATCCACCTATAAATGTTTGAAGGCTTCCACCATCACCAAATGCCATTGAGTAACCTGCTACTATCCATGCTATAAATGCTACTACGAATGCACCCATTACCATTGCGTATGTATTTAGTACATTTTTACTTCTTGTCATACCTGCATAAAATAGTGCAAGTCCTGCTGGTGTCATTAAAAGCACTAATGCTGCACTCATCATCATCCATGCTGTATCACCTGTGTCTAATACATCCTCGGCTAGTGCCATTGTCGGTAATAGCATTAATGCTATTGTTAACCACTTCTTCATCTTAACTCCTCATTTAAGTTTAAATCTACAAAATTGTACATTATTTGAGTTATAATTTATTAAAATAATTGTTTATTTTTTAATCAGCCATACCAATAGCTAATAATTAGCTAAAAATCAAAATATTTTCGTTTACAATTACCTTAAGGGTCTATTGGATAAAATACATAAAAATATTTTTTATTTAGGTGTACTAATGAGCAACTTGCTAAACAACGACGATATAGAATCTATAAATATAGAACAGACACTACAAGACAGTTATCTTGACTATTCAATGAGTGTAATCGTAGGACGTGCCCTACCAGATGTTAGAGATGGACTAAAGCCAGTTCATAGAAGAATCCTTTACGCTATGGATAAACTGAACCTTTCACACGGTGCTAAGTATAAAAAATCTGCACGTATAGTTGGTGACGTAATCGGTCAGTATCACCCACATGGTGATACTGCAGTTTACGATGCACTTGTTCGTATGGCACAAGACTTTTCTATGAGAATGGAACTTGTTGACGGTCAAGGTAACTTTGGTTCGATCGATGGTGACAACGCAGCAGCTATGCGTTACACTGAAGCACGTATGACTAAGTATGCAGGTGAGCTTTTAAAAGATCTAGATAAAAATACAGTAGACATGATCGATAACTACGATTCAACTACAAAAGAACCAGAAGTTATGCCGACACGTGTGCCTAACCTTTTAATCAATGGTTCTAGTGGTATCGCTGTTGGTATGGCTACAAACATACCTCCACACAATCCACATGAGGTTATAAATGCACTAAAAGCACTTCTTGCAAATCCAAACATTACAGTTCCTGAAATTATGGAACACATACCAGCACCTGACTTTCCAACTGGTGGTATTATTTTTGGTAAAAAAGGTATTATGGATGCATATGAAACTGGGCGTGGTCGTATAAAAGTTCGTGCTAAAACTCATATAGAGCAAAAAGGTAAAAAAGAGATCATCGTTATAGATGAACTTCCATACCAAGTAAATAAATCTCGCTTAATTGAAAATATAGCAAACCTTGTTAAAGATAAACTCATTGAGGGTGTATCTGAGATCCGTGACGAATCTGACCGTGAGGGAATCCGTGTAGTAATTGAGCTTAAAAAAGATGCTATGAGCGAAATCGTTTTAAACAATATGTTTAAACAAACTCAGATGCAAACTACATTTGGTATTATAATGTTGTCTATATTAAATCAAGAGCCTCGTATCTTTGGAATCATAGATATTTTAAAACACTTTGTTAGCCACCGTAAAACAATCATTATCCGTCGTACTATATTTGATCTTGAAAAAGCAAAAGCTCGTGCACATATTTTAGAAGGTTTAAGAAAAGCTATAGATATTATTGATGAAGTAATTCGTGTGATTCGTGCATCAAAAACTGAAGATGAGGCAAAAGAAAACTTAGTAAGTGAATTTGAATTTTCAGAGATTCAAGCAGCTAGCATTGTTGCTATGAGACTTGGTCGTCTAACAGGTTTAGAAATTGAGAAAATAGAGAATGAACTTAATGAGCTTATGAAACTTATTGAATACCTAGAATCAATATTAAAAAGTGAAGAAGTGTTACACGGAATTATTAATGAAGAATTTGATGAAGTTCTAGGTACATATGGTTTTAGTAAAAGAAGAACTGAAATAGAAGATGACTATGATGATATAGATATAGAAGACCTAATTCCTAATGAACCAATGGTTGTAACAATCACTCACCGTGGATATATCAAACGTGTACCACTAGCTTCTTATGAAAAACAACGTCGTGGTGGTAAAGGTAAAACCGCTGTTACTACATATGAAGATGATTTTATAGAAAGCTTCTTTACATGTAATACACACGATACTTTACTTTTTGTAACAGATCGTGGTCAGTTACACTGGCTAAAAGTTTACCGCATTCCAGAGGGAAGCCGTACAGCTAAAGGTAAAGCTGTAGTTAACTTAATCAACCTAATGGCTGATGAGAAGATTCAGTCAATTATACCGACAACGGACTTCTCAGAAGAGAAATCACTTGTATTCTTTACAAGAGCTGGTGTTGTAAAACGTACAAACTTAAGTGAATTTAGTAATGTAAGAAGCAATGGTGTAAAAGCTATTAACTTAGATGAAGATGATTCTCTGATAACTGCTAAAATAGCTACACCAGAGATCAGGTACTTATTTATAATGACTAAAAAATCTCAATGTATAAAATTTGAGATAGAAAAAACTCGTGATCAAGGTAGAAATACTCGTGGTGTACGTGGAATTAAATTTAAACATGCAGGCGATGAAGTTGTAGATGCAAACATCATTAGAGATGATGAACAAGAGATCTTGGTAGTTTCTGAAAAAGGTATAGGTAAACGTACGGATGCTGGTGAGTATCGTCTAACTAATCGTGGAGGAAGTGGTGTAATTGCTATGAAAATGACACCAAAAACCGGTAAACATGTAGTTGGATGTGTAATGGTTGATGAGACAATGGATATGATGGCTCTTACAAAAGCAGGTAAGATGATCCGTGTAGATATGCAAACTATTTCAAAATCAAGCCGTAATACTTCTGGAGTATACATAGTTAAGGGTGATGAAGTAGCAAGTATTTCAAGATGTCCAAAACAACCAGATGAAGATGAAGAAGAGATTATAATCCCGCCATCTGCGGAAGAGTTGGAATAATTATTGCTTTAGTGCTACATATAATTAACATTAAGGGATTAAATATGAGATTATTTCTGATATTTGTAGCACTTTTATTCGCTCACTCATTACAAGCTGTAGAAACAATTCAGGAATCTGAAATTCTAAGCTATGAATCAACACTTCAAGACATTCAAAATGAGTACGATCCTTCGCTAGAAGTAATTAACAACATGGGTGGATACAATAGTCCTGAACCCGTTTTAACTGAGCAAGCCCCACTAATCATAAATGTTGTTGGTCAAGGGGTATCGCCTGTTAATACACTATCACCTGCTCAAGCATATGCACTTGCTAAACGTGCAGCGATAGCAGATGCTTATAGACTTATCGCTGAAAAAGTAAAAGGTGTAAGAGTTGATGGTCAAGATCTTGTTAAAAACATGATGGTAAAAAGATCAACTGTACGTACAGCTGTACATGCAATGGTAAAAAATGCAAACGTTATGGAAACAATTTATAAAGATGGTTTATGCGAAGTAGAGATGGAGATAGCTATATCTTATTCAGACTTTGCACAATAGTCTTTTTTTTTCTTAGCTCTTCACTACAAAGTGATGAGTATTATATCTCTTACAAATATGTTGTAAAAGATGCTATTTTATACAATGAATCCCTCTTAGTGTCTCCTGCGATGACAAAGTGCTATGGTGAGACTTATTCACCTATAGTTTTAAAAAATGAGAACTATAAAAACCTTAAGCAAGTTATATCAAATAATTCTGAAGAGTTTATAGACTACCTTCATAAACTAGGTTTACAAGTTTCACACAGGTCCAAAACTATAAACTCTCAAAATACATCTACGACTACACTTACTCTTAAAACCAAATGCTTCAAAGTCGATTTTAATGATAATTTTGCTAAACTAGCCCCTTTAAAATAGCAGGTTATAAGGTACTAAGTGAAAATAGCAATCGTAGAAGATGATATCAATATGAGAAAATCTCTTGAGATCTCTTTTGAAGATTTTAAAGAGTTTGAGATTACAACATTTAAAAGTGCAGTTGATGCACTAAAAAAACTTGACGATACCTTTGATCTAGTAATAACTGATATAAATATGCCAAAAATGGATGGTATAGAATTTATAAAAGAACTTAATGGAAAGTATGAAGTTATTATTATGACAGGTAATGCAACACTTGGGCGTGCTATAGAATCAATACACCTTGGTGTAAAAGACTTTTTACTAAAGCCTTTTGATATTGATACACTTATAGAAGCAATTAAGCGTGAAGATAAAATTCAAAAAGCACAAAAAAAAGTTAAGAAAAAAGGAACTAAAAAGGATACTCAAGGTTTCTTAGGATCATCTAAAGCACTTGAAGGTGCATTAAACATAGCCAATAAAGCTTGTAAAACAGATGCAAGCATACTACTTCTTGGTCAAAGCGGTGTTGGAAAAGAGGTATTTGCAACATATATACATAAGAACTCTCCTAGAGAGAAAAAGCCATTCGTTGCGATCAACATGGCAGCAATACCGGACAACTTAATAGAGAGTGAGCTCTTTGGTTTTGAAAAAGGTGCTTTTACAGATGCAACTGAGGCAAAAGCTGGACAGTTTGAGATAGCAAATGGTGGTACGCTATTTTTAGATGAAATTGGTGAGATGCCAATTGGTGTTCAAGCTAAACTTCTTCGCGCACTTCAAGAAAAAGAGGTTCGCCGCTTAGGATCATCAAAAAGTATAAAAGTTGATGTTAGGATTGTATCTGCGACCAATGCAAACCTTAGTGAAAAAATAGATAATGGAGAATTTAGGGAAGATTTGTATTATAGACTAAATACTATACCACTAAAAATCCCACCACTAAAAGAGCGTAAAGATGAGATCTTGCAAATCGCGCAAAGTACATTAGAGCAAAACTGTGTAAAATACGAGTTTGAACAAAAAGAATTTAGCGAAGAAGCAAAAGAACAACTACTTAAATACTCTTGGCCTGGGAATATTCGTGAACTAATTTCTGTAGTAGAGCGTGCAACAATTTTAAGTGATGGTAATACAATAGATACTGATTCTTTACATTTAGAATCACGTGGATTATAAAAGAAAGGAATAATTATGAATAAAAAATATAATATAGCAGTAGTTGGAGCAACAGGTGCTGTTGGTGAAGAGCTTTTTCGTGTACTTGAACAAATAGATTTTCCAATAGGTGAACTTCTCCCATTAGCTAGTGCTAATTCAGCTGGAATAACTATAGAGTTCAATGGTGGCAAACATAAAGTAGTTGAGCTTACAGAAAGTGTATTTGAAGAACATCAAGTAGACATAGCTTTTTTTAGTGCAGGTGGAAGTATTAGTGCAAAGTTTGCAAAATATGCGGTTGAAAGCGGTGCTGTAGTTATCGACAACACATCTCATTTTAGAATGGATGAGAATGTACCTTTAGTTGTTCCTGAAGTTAACCCTGAAGATATAGCTAAGTGGCGTGAAACTGGAATAATTGCTAATCCAAACTGTTCAACTATACAGATGGTTCAGGCTTTAAAACCACTTGATAACCTTTATGGGATCAAACGTGTTGATGTAAGCACTTACCAAGCTGTAAGCGGGGCTGGAAAAGCAGGGATGGAAGAGCTTGTCAAACAACTACAAGACTTTTTTGCATTTAAACTAGAAGATAGCAAAAAAGAAGCATTTATGCACCAGATAGCATTAAATGTAATCCCTCAAATAGATGTACCTCAAGAGAATGGATTTACCAAAGAAGAGATGAAAATGGTAAATGAGACTCAAAAGATCATGAAAAAGAAAATAGCTGTTGCAGCTACTTGTGTTCGTGTACCGGTTCTTAGAAGTCACACAGAGTCTATAACAGTTACATTTGAAGATGGTGTTGATGTAGATGTTGAAAAAGCAAGAGAAGCTATAAACGATTTTGAAAATGTAGAAGTTATGGATGATTTAGAAAATGGTGTATATCCAATGCCTATAATATCTACAGATACTGACACAACTTATGTTGGAAGAATCAGAAAAGATATATACGCTAAAAATATACTTCATATGTTTAACTCAGCAGATCAGGTTCGCGTTGGAGCTGCAACAAATGCAGTGCGTATAGCATTAAAATGGATAGCTTTGGAGGAAAATAAATAAATGGAAAAGATTTTTGAAAGTAGTTTATGGAGCTCTAGATTTATAATAATACTAGCTGTAATATTTGGTCTTATTGGAGCTGTTGTACTTTTTATAGTTGCAAGTTTCGATATATATGCAACAGCTTCTTATGTGATCAGTACATATATAAACCACGCTCATCCTGAGCACTTTCATGAAAAAGTTGTAGGTGGGATCATTGGAGCTGTTGATCTATACCTGATCGGTGTAGTTATGCTCATATTTTCTTTTGGTTTATATGAACTATTCATATCTGAAATAGATGCAGCAAAAGACAGCGAAGGTGGAGACAATCAACTATTGGCTATTCATTCATTAGATCAACTAAAAGATAAGATCAGCAAAGTTATCGTAATGGTTCTAGTAGTTGGTTTCTTTCAAAAAGTCGGCGATACAGATTTCGCTACACCGCTAGATATGTTATATCTAGCACTTTCAATCACAGCTGTAGCAGTTGGATTATATTTTTTAGGTAAGGTAGGTAAGAAATAGTGGGTAAAATATTTGTAGATGCATGTTTAGGTAAAGAAACTCCATACACTCCTGTATGGATGATGAGACAAGCGGGTCGTTACCTGCCGGAATATATGGCAGTTCGTGCTGAGGCTGGAAACTTTTTGAACCTTTGTCATGATCCTAAAAAAGCTGCTGAAGTAACTATTCAGCCTTTAGATATAGTTGGTGTTGATGCTGCTATATTATTTTCAGATATTTTAGTTATACCTGATGAGATGGGAATGGATCTATCTTTTGTTAAAGGTGAGGGTCCAAAATTTTCTGATCCTTTAACTTCACAAGAAGACCTAGATAGATTGATCGGCGGTGAAGAAGCTGCAAATAAACTATCTTACGTATATGAGACTATTGAGCTTTTACGTAAACAACTAGATGAGCGTGGAGATGAAATAGCTCTTATTGGTTTTACTGGTGCTCCTTGGACATTAGCAACTTATATGATCGAGGGTCAAGGTACTAAAACATATAATATTTGTAAAAAAATGATGTATTCAAATCCAGAACTGCTTCATAATATACTTAAAAAAGTAACAGAAGTTGTAAAACTTTATATGGAAAAACAGATTCAATCAGGTGTAGATGTAGTTCAGATCTTCGATAGCTGGGCAGCTGCAATTGAGCCGGGTATGTATGATGAATTTTCTTGGAGCTACATGGTTGAGATCGCTGAGTACTTAAAAGAAAAATATCCTCACATCCCTGTGATCATGTTCCCTAAAGGTGTAGCTTCATTTATAACAAGCGGTAAAGTTTATGGAAACTTTGATGTATTTGGTGTTGACTGGTCTACTCCAATGGCATTAGCTAAAAAACACCTTGGTGAGAAGTATGTCCTTCAAGGAAATATGGAGCCGTGTCGTCTTTACTCAAAAGAGGCTACAACTAAATGTGTAGAAGTTATTCAAGAGACTATGGGCGGTAAACGTCACATATTCAATCTTGGACATGGAATCCTTCCTGATGTTCCTGTTGAGAATGCTATACACTTTGTAAATGAGTGTCACAGAGTAAGTGGAAAAAAATAACATAATCTTCGGACCCATAAACTCACGCCGTTTTGGTATGAGTTTAGGAATTGATCTCTCCCCTGCTTCAAAACAGTGTAATTTTGATTGTCTCTATTGTGAGTTAGCACCTGCTGCTACGGTAGATGAACAAAAAGATATACTAGAAGTACAAACAATCATAAATGAACTTAAAGAGCATCTAAACGAGCATATAGATGTAATCACACTTACAGCAAACGGTGAACCTACACTTTACCCAAAACTAAACGAACTAATTGACAAAATTGATCAGATAAAAGGTCAAATGGAAACTTTGATCCTTACTAACTCTGCTAACTTAGTTGATAAGTCTACATTTAACTCTCTACTTAAACTAGATCAGGTTAAACTTTCTTTAGATGCAGTTAGTGATGATATATTTAAAAAGATAGATAGACCTCACACAAATATACATATAGATAAAGTTGTAAATAAAGTGATAGATTTTAGTAAAGTTTATACTGGGAAACTTTTTATTGAGATCCTTTTTGTTCATGGATTAAATGATTCTGCTGATGAAGTTAAAAAACTAAATGACGTGCTTTTAAAGCTTGATACAGTTCATAGAGTTGATCTTGGCAGTATAGATAGACCACCAGCCTATCCTGTTGTTGGAATAAGTTACAAAGAGTTACATGAGATATCTTTAATATTTCAGAGTTCATTACCAATACATATAGCCTCTCGCATGCACGCTGAGCCTAATAATAGCTACTATAGTGAGGAAGAGATCGTAAATACTTTAGACAAACGACCTCTAACTATGGATGACATAAATTTATTGTTTGATGAAGATAGTAAGAAACAACTAAATACCCTTGTTAGCGAGCAAAAAGTTGTTAAAAAGACAGTAGGAAATTTAGAATTTTTTGTTCCAAAAAACAATTTAAAAAGAAAACGTCAAAAATAGCCAAAAAAGCTTGACTTTTTGAGGTTCATAAAGTATAATTTCGCCTCATATATATTCCGGATTAGCTCAGCGGTAGAGTAGGTGACTGTTAATCACTTGGCCACTGGTTCGAATCCAGTATCCGGAGCCATTTATATTTGAACAAAATTTTTTTACATTCCGAATTAGCTCAGCGGTAGAGTAGGTGACTGTTAATCACTTGGCCACTGGTTCGAATCCAGTATTCGGAGCCACTTAAAATATGGACTTCCTAGAAACTTCACAATTAAACCAAGCAACTAAAAATTTTATTTTACCTATAATTTTATAAGATTCCTATCAACTTATCGATTTTTTCATCTCTGATGGTATATATTTGTTGTATTTGTATATCAACATATCTATATTTGTATGTCTCATCATTTGTTTTGTTTGGTTTATTGAAAACTTTCCATTAGAGAACATCATAGTTGCAAAATAACTAGAGCTTCTATGGCTTTTTTGGTGTGCTTTATAGGATATAATTTTATTTTTTATATAAAATAGTTGAATTCATTAGTTTAGGTAACCAAAAAAGGTTACCATCTAAACCCAATTCCAACTTCAACTCCAAGTAGGTTCTCTAACTCCGAGTAAAGGTATTGACTTTTTTGTATGCGTATATCGTTAGTATAGATATAGTTCATATTTGCAGTAAGATAATAATTTTGCGAAAGTGTATAGTTAGCTCCTGCTTGTGCAGTATAAACTGTTTCTCTATTTCTCATGTTCTTTGCTTCATAAGTCATTGTCCCAAGTCCTAACCCTCCAAAGAGTTGTGTTTTTGGATCTAGTTGATGCATATAGTCCACACTTAAACTAAACAGATCAGCATCTGCATCTTCCCAGCGAATAGGTTTGAAGTTTATAAGAGTTCTTGTGTTGTATTTTTCTTGTTCTGCTCCAAAGCTAAGATGTAGTGCACTTGTTGTATCACTAGCTGTATCTGTATAACTTGTAGCTTTACCATCTGCTATACCGTATTTGAGTTCTAATACACCTGTTACATCCGAAGCACTCAAAGTGGTGCTAAGAAGTGTTGCAGCCATAAGTGTGCTAACTCCTTTTTTACTTAATTGCATAAGATCCCCTTAGAAGTGTAGCACTCCCACTAAGTATAGTTACATACTTTGTACCATCATCTATGATGTGTTCTACCTCTATACGTGTAGATGCGCTGTTTGGTTCTAGTACATCACCCTCTAATACTTGGCTTGTATCTCCTGTATTCATAGTGATCGCAGCACCTGTAGATGTATCTCCAAATACATATTTATTGCTCTCCTCACCACACCCTGTAAAGAGTGTAACTAGAAGTGTTACGAGAGTAAGTGTTTGTATCTTTTTACTTATCATCTTTTATCCTTTAGAATTCTAATCTTTTTGTAAGATCAGTAATTACTTTTAGTTTGAGTCTATTATTATCACTTGCATCTTCATATATCTCTGAGACATTACCAAGCTCGAATGGAGTCTCTTTTTTAGTTGTAGTTTGTTCTTCATCTACTTCATTACAAGTTTTTACAAAGCCAGATATAGACTCTCCATTTTTACTTGTTAAGACATATGCTTTGATTGTACATCCATTTGAATCTACATAGTTTATAGGATCTACTCTCGTTATAACATCTCCATTCTCTGTAATACGTGTTTTTGCCCCATCAACATTAGATGTAGCTTGTGAAGTTTTCCCTTGTGTTTTTACTTTATGGATTATTGTTCCATCTAAGCTTGTTGAAGCCATTACTTCTGTGTCTTCATCTTTGTATGTCACTGTTGTAGTACCATTGCCATCATCTGTTATTGTAGCACTGTCTGTATCATCGCAGATCTCAGCACCGTTAATACCTGTAGTGATCGTTCCTTTACAATAATCATCAAGTGTACTGTTATTCTCTTCATCTGTTGGATCTTCTGGTTCAGTTGGTTCGCCTGGATCTGTTGGTTCTGTTGGATCAGTTGGTTCGCCTGGATCTGTTGGATCTGTTGGTTCGCCTGGATCTGTTGGATCTGTTGGTTCGCCTGGATCTGTTGGATCTGTTGGTTCGCCTGGATCTGTTGGATCTGTTGGTTCTCCTGGATCTGTTGGATCTCCTGGATCTGTTGGATCAGTTGGCGTACTTCCACTACAATTAGTTACACACTCTACGGTAATAGTAAAGTTGTGATCAACTTCGTTGACTCCATCACTTACAGTTAGACTTACATCATAATTACCAGTTACAGAAGGAGTTCCACTCAAAATATTTGTAGTAGTATTAAATGTCAACCAACTAGGAATACTATTCGATGTAACAGTCCATTTTTGAGAAGAAACGTTACCAACTACAGTACTACCTTCCAAATTAACACCAAATATAACCATACTTGAATCATTAGTAATTGTAGGTATTAATTCAACTTTTGTCAGTGTTTTACTTGAATCTAATGCTACTCTAAATCCAAATATAGCAGGATTGTTTGCATCTTCATAATATAAAGGGTCTTCATTATCTTCATTATTTAAAGAGTAATATCTATCAAGATTGTTTAATACATAATAAGTATCTTCATCTTCTGTAATTTCATCATACCAATCAGGTATCGTCATGCTAGATGATGTTGTACTTGTATTGTCGTCATAATGAAGCTTTAATTGAAAGCTAGTACTTCCATCACCTGATGCAGCATAGATATGTGCATAATCATATTTATTTGATGGAACATTAAAAGTATAATTTTCTGCTGTAGATGCTATTAGTTTAATAGCATTATTACCATTATCCTCGTTATCAAAAAAAAGTTGAATATCTTTATGATATGTACTTGAAGAAATAATACCATCATTAGGAATACCATCATAACTTGATGTTTTATTTAATGGATTATACCCCATACTGAAATAGTTTCCACCTGAAGTATCTGTCCAGTTATTGTCAAGATCTACACTTTCTCCTATTGGTTGGTTGATTATTACATCTGCATTTAAAACTGATTCATTTACTATAGATGTCATATCTATACTTAAATATGTTCCAAGTGCATAATCATCTTCATCTCTTGCAACTAAGGTATAGCTATAAGCACTACCTTCATCGACACTTGTAACTGGAATGCTTGTAATAATAGGTGTTTCATTTACATTAGTCATAGCTATCGTGATATTTTTGTCAAATGTAGCATTCGCACTATCTGTAGTTCTGATACAGATACTTTGACTATTTGTAGTTTCATAGTCAAAGATATAGTTTGATTTGAGTGTTGTAGCATCTATCGTAAAGTTACCATCATTAACTCCACCACATAAGCTATACGTGTGAGTGTCTCCTACATCTGTCTCAGTGGTGTTTAGGTCTCCAATAACTGTACCGATAGAGCTATTTTCTGCGATTGAGCTATTCGATATAGTGATGTTTGCTGGTGTATCATTTAGATTATTTACTGTCACAGTAAAGTTATGGTCAATTTCATTTGTCCCATCACTTACTACTAAGCTTATATTATGGTTTCCTACATCTGAATTTGTTGGAGTTCCAGTAAGTTTTGATTCAAGTTTTACTGTTCTTATATCTTTACCTGCATAATCACCAACATAGAGTATTCCATTTGAATCTATATCTATAGGTACTGGGTTATCAAATGCTGCACTTATGCCATATTCATCTGTTGTATTTGCATCGCCACTTCCTGCTATAGTTGAGAGGTTTCCATCTGATGTTATTTTAAAGATTTTATTAGTCTCATAACTTGCAGCGTAAAGATTGTTTGCACTATCTATAGTTATACCATAAGGTGCAAAGTCTTCACTTTCTACCAAAGTAGTATATGTATTTTGAGCAGTGACTTTATAAATTTTACCAAAAGTATCACTTACATATAAGGTACCATTACTATCAGAGACTATACTATCTATTCCTGTGGTAATATTAGAATCAGAAGAATTAGGTAATGTAACGTAATCACTTACTGTTTGGACATTTTCTACACTTGTCACTTTTTTAATCTTAGCATCGTCTCTATTTACATAGTAAAGTACATCATTACGATCTATTTCTATATCGATGACTTCATTTATATCACCTACGTCAACATAGACACTTTTTGTTCCATCTGGAGTAATTTTTATAATTTGTCCATTATCTTGATCACCATGATTATGTTGGGCTACATATACATTACCACTGCTATCGCAATCTAAACCTAAAGGATAATCCACACTATCTGCTAAAGTAGAAACTGTACCATTTGGATCGATTTTTAAAACTGTTCCATTATCTTCTACAGTATTTGCAAGATATATAGTTTCACTACAAACAGCTAAACCTCTTATGTTGCCCTCTGTAATATCTGTTTTATAAGTTTCTACTTTATATTTTTGTTCTAATGTTAACCAATTAGGCACAGTTGTAATACTCCAAGTTAAAGCATTATCGTCCATATCACTTGCACCAAGAGTATAGCTATATACACTATCTTCATCGACGCTTGTTACCGCAGTACTTGAGATAGTTGGCGCATCATTTATAGGTGTTACATTAATAGTAGCCGTATAAGCACTTGTTGAGTTTACATCTCCATCATTTACTTTAAATCCAAATGTTGCATAAGCAGTTCCATATGCATTTGCTTCAGGAATAAACTTCATACTAGAAATGTCTGCAGCTAAAATCTCTTGGTTGAGTGTTACACTTACATCACTAAGTGTTAGTACTCCAGCAGTAGGTAAAGAGGTAATATATAATGAATGCAAAGTGTCTGCCTCTTCAATACCTGTAAAATTAAAATCATTTGCTTCAAATGTTTTATTTGTATCCTCATCTATAGTGATATTTATATCTGCTGATGTTGGAGTTGGTATATCTAACCTAAAGATATATGCTGAACCTGCTTCAGCAAGAGTATCTCCACCAGTTGCATTTTCATCCTCTTGATAAGCTCCAACTATGGCAGAATTCCCTGATATAGCTACTGAATATCCAAAGCGATCAGTTGAACCTCCTCTATCTGAAGCTACTATCTTTTGCACTTCACTCCATGTATCACCATTATCACTTCTTTTAAAAATGTATGATGAACCTGCATCTGAAACATGATTTCCACCAGTTGCATTTTCATCCTCTTGATAAGCTCCAACTATGGCATAATCCCCTGAGATATTTACTGAGTATCCAAAAAGATCAGATGAAGCTCTATCTGAAGCTACAATCTTTTGTACTTCACTCCATGTATCACCACTATCACTAGTTTTAAAAATATATGCTGAACCTGCATCTGAAACATTATCTCCACCAGTTGCATTTTCATCCTCATAATAAGCTCCAACTATGGCATAATCCCCTGAGATAGATACTGAAACTCCAAAGTAGTCACCTGCATTTCTATCTGAAGCTACTATTTTTTGTACCTCACTCCATGTATCACCACTATCACTAGTTTTAAAAATATATGCTGAACCTGCTTTAACAAGAGTGTCTCCATCAGTCGCATTTTCATCCTCCCAATAAGCTCCAACTATGGCATAGTTCCCTGAGATAGCTACTGACTGTCCAAACTTATCAACTTCACCTCTATCTGAAGCTACTATCTTTTGTACTTCACTCCATGTATCATTAATATCATTTCTTTTAAAAATATATGCTGAACCTGCAGCCAAATTAGAATCATCTATATCCTCTAGATTAGCTCCAACTATAGCATAATCACCTGAGATAGCTACTGAATATCCAAACGAATCAGATGAAGTTCTATCTGAAGCTACTATCTTTTGTACTTCACTCCATGTATCATTACTATCATTTCTTTTAAAAATATATGCTGAACCTGCACTTGAAGCATTATTTCCACCATTTGCATCTTCATCCTCTTGATAAGCTCCAACTATGGCATAATCCCCTGAGATAGCTACTGAATATCCAAAAAAATCATTCGCATCTCTATCTGAAGCTACTATCTTTTGTACTTGGGTCCATGTTGCACCATTATCACTTGTTTTAAAAATATATGCTGAACCTGCACTTACAAGAAAATCTCCACCACTTGCATTTTGATCCTCAAAAATAGCTCCAACTATGGCATAATCCCCTGAGATCGCTACTGAAGCTCCAAATCTATCATCCTCAGCTCTATCTGAAGCTACTATCTTTTGTGCCTGTTCCCATCCATCACTAGCATACGCTGTTGCATTACAAACAAATAAACTTACTACAAATAGTAGTTTATAAATAAACTTATCTTTGTTAAACATCTTCTCCTCCATTTTTTTTACCATGTTGACCCTTATTTAACCTTTTTTATAATTATAGATCTATAGTAGTCTCAAAATAGTCTCAAAAATTTGAATGGAAAAAATGTATAATTACTTGATGAAAAAAGATGAAAATATACTTATTGTAGAAGATCAGTTTATGAGCCGCCAATATCTTCAAGACATCTTGCAAACTATGGGCTACACCAACACTTTTAGTACGAGCAATGCCAAAGATGCACTTCGTATTGCAAGAGAGCAACATATAGATCTTGTATTTATGGATATTAACTTAGAAGGCTCCATCGATGGTGTACAGTGTGCTTTTGCACTTAATGAGCAAAAACCACATCCCATCATCTACATAAGTGCCTATAAAGATTCCCAAACTATCGCAGATGCAGGTGATACAAACCTATATGGGTATATTTACAAACCCTTTGACGAAAAAGATGTGCAAATAGCTATGCAAGTTGCAAAAAAACATATTTTTAACTCTATAGCACTATCAGCCTTGCAAGACAAAATCATAATCGACAAAAACTGTAGCTACGATATAAAACTACACCTTCTTATGATGAACCAGCAAGAGATCCCCCTTACTAAAAAAGAAAGAAGTCTCATAGAGCTTTTACTCAAAAACAAAAATAAAATAGTAAGCTACCAAGAACTCAAAAAAGTTGTGTGGCAAAAAGAAGTAACTGACTCTAGCATTCGAGATGCTATTTTGCGTCTTCGTAAAAAAACACCCCTTTTAAAGATTGAAAACAGATTTGGCATCGGCTATATCTTGCAACAAGGCTAAAAAGTGTTGCGTCTTTTTTTTCTGCTCATTTTTTATAGCTCTTGCCACGCAATAACTCTTTATGATACACAAGAGAGTTATAAAGAGTTTACACTCGGTGTACTGCTCAGTCAAAAAGAACTTACGTTAGATGAGATTCAAAAAGCCAAGTTTACACCTAGCAAAAACAACTTTGCACTAGGATACCATAAAGGTGATGCATGGTTTAAAGTTGAGTTGCAAAACAATGCAACAGAGCAAAACTTTATACTCACAACCAATGAGTTTTTTTATGAAAAGGCAACTCTTTACATCCAAAGAAACAACACTTTTCAAGAGTTGCACAACTCTCTTTTTACAAAAATAAAAGACAGAGAAGTACAAAGCAAAAATATCGCTTTGGCTTTTAAACTTCCTCAAGATTATAAGGGCACACTCTACCTTAAACTCTCTGCAAAGTTTTCTTATTTTGGGCAAATAGATATCTATAAAGAAAAAAGTTTTTATAAAAAATCTCTTTTTAATATTGAGAGTTTTATTCTTTTTATGCTCGGTGTTATCTTTACTATTGCAGTGTTTCAACTCTTTTTGTATCGCTACTTAAAAAATATAGTATTTTTATACTACACCCTATACGTACTTTTTTTAGGGGTTTATATCCTCAACATCACAGGTTTTTTTACTTATTTAGATATGCAAAAGCATCTCTATTTGCTACATATAGCATCAGCAATAGCGCTCATTTTTTTACTACTTTTCTCAAAAGAGTACTTTCAAACCAAGCACTATGCCCCACTTTCACACAAAATACTTAATGGCTTTTTACTTACAATAATTATTATGCTTTTGAGTATGATCTTTTTTTATGCACCTCTTAACAAAATATTTAATCTAGTTACAGGTTTAAGCATTCTCTTTTTACTCTTTTTAGCAGTAAAAATCTACTTTGCAGGTTTTTCAAAGATAAAATATTATTTTCTTGCTATTTTACTTTTTTTGGTGGGGCTCGTCATCTTTGTCTCTATGTTAAGCGGTATAGAAGAGTATAGTTTTTACTCACGTTATGGTTTTATTATAGCTTCATTTTTCGAGGTCATAATCTTTAGCCTTTTACTCTCAGACAAATATAATGACCTTCACAAAGAGAAACTCTCTATTCAATCACAACTCATTCAAGAACAAAAAAACTACCAAAAAAGACTTGAGCAAGAGGTGTATGAGCGCACAACTGAGATCGCCAACAACTATACAAAAATCGCAAAACTCTCGGACGAGCGCGCACTTTTACTAAAAGAGCTACACCATCGTGTCAAAAACAACTTTCAAACTGTTATCAGTATGCTTTGGTTTGAAGAGAAAAAAACTCAAGAACAAAGAGATTTTAAAGCGCTGATAAACAGAATAAAATCTATGTCAAATGTGCATGAATTTATATATAATACAGATGATCTCTCACTCATAGAAACTCAACAGTATCTCACGCAAGTTATAGAAAACCTCAAAGACTCTTACAGTACACAAAATATACAGATTGATTACAGCATTGAGCATTCGCTTTTAAATATTAACACAGCGATCTCTTTGGGAGTTATACTCAATGAACTCATTACAAACTCAATCAAGCATTCAAATGTAAACCAAACAAAGGTTGAGATCTCATTTAATGTATATCCAGAAAAAAAAGTATTGCTTTTCACAGATAACAATAAACAATCAAATACGCAAACAGAGGCACAAAGAGGGATGGGTTTAGCAATCATTGAAGAGTTTTCACAAAAAATTTCAAACTCTTCGTATTCACTTTCTTATAAGTTTGGTACAAAGTATGTTTTTGAGCTTTATGAAAACTAAATATTTAGTAACTGTCTAGTTTACAGGTCGCATTTCTCATTTAGCATAAGCCAAAACCTAATTTATCTGGATTTATAGAAAAACAAAACCTCTTATATTTGAAACAAAAATAGCAGTTACAAGTTTTCCGTGTTCCTCAAAGTGTTGAAAAAGTCAATATAAAAAATCTTACTTCATTTTAGGTCTTCTTTTTAACTAAACTATTTACTGCGATCATTACACTTGTATCTTCTAACTCCATTTCTAATTGATTTTTTTTAGTCTACTACTTGCAGAATAATTTGAACATTCCTTATAGTCATCATTAAAGGTTCTTTTTTAAAATAAGCCATAGTTACTATTGAAACTTTAGTATAAATTCAGATTAAGTTTGAAATAACTCAATTCTCTAACGCATCTCTAACAATGATATGTAATACTAACATCAAAATATACTTTTATATTTATAATGAAAAGATGGATGGTTCAGGTTATCCACTTGG
>Ga0193956_1000421_pt1 | contig 19730 bp, 16 predicted proteins | sample BB_7_MG_FD_140358 | JGI IMG/M metagenome (GOLD analysis project Ga0193956, IMG submission 140358) | Microbial mat bacterial communities from the Broadkill River, Lewes, Delaware, United States - BB_7_MG | ecosystem: Environmental > Aquatic > Freshwater > River > Microbial mats | place: USA...
AATTGACTAGTAGCAATTACAACTGCTAAACCATTTACAAAACCATGAAGTGCAGGCTGTGGAACTAAACGAATAAATTTACCCATTTTAAAAGCACCAATAGCAATTTGTATAACTCCTGCTGCAACAGCAGTAAGAGTAATATATTGAACTATTCCAAGAGACAGTGCATCACCACTTAAACCTTGAGCTATTAATATCTCCTTAGCCGCTAAACTAATCCCAACTAAAACAATAGCAACAGCACCAGTTGCACCTGAAATCATTCCAGGTTTTCCACCCATTAAAGCAGTGATTAATCCTAAAATAAATGCAGCATATAATCCAACAATTGGACTAACTTGTGCGATAAATGAAAATGCAATAGCTTCTGGAACAAGTGCAACAGCTACAACAAGTCCTGATAAAATATCACTTTTCGCGTTTTTCCCTATAAAAGTATCTTTTATATTTAACAAATTCTAAACCTTTCATTATTAATTTGAATATCTATATATTCGCGATTATATCTAAGTCTTAATTAATCTTAGTTAAATAAATTTAAGATAAAATTGCGTGATGAAATTTAAGCTATTCAAGTCAGTTATATTCAAGTTAATACTCTTAGTATTAGTTGTTCTTTTTGCATTAATAGGGGCATCACTTTTGTTTAACTCTCAAATAGATAAATTAAAATCACAAATTGACAGTCTTTATTTTGGTAATTTTGTGCCAATTGTAAAGCTTAATAATATTAAAAACAATTATAAATCCATAATCTCTTGTAGGACTATGAAATATATTTGTGATTTCAAAAAAGAAGAAAAACTCATTTTAGACGAATGGGATTATTATTATAATTCTTACAAAAATGAAAAAGAAAGAAATGTTATTGATAATGTTGATAAAGCATTAAAAGCTACATTTAAAATAAACAAATTACATATCTTTAAAGAAATTGTAAAGAAAGTAGAATTTTTAATAGAATATGAAACAAAAATAGCATTTAAACAAAGAAAAGTTTTTCTAGAAGAGTATAAAACAATGAAAGAATATTTGTTTTTTAATCTTTCTCTTATTTTAGTATTAACTTTTGCAATGGTTGCATATATAATTTATCAACTTGTTAAAAAAGACAATCAATTAAGAGTTTTAAATACTAAATATAAAATTGATTCAATTACAGATTCAATGACAAAATTATATAATAGAAAATATTTTGATACAATATTTGATAATATGGTTTTTATTGCAAATGCAAATAATTGGGAATGTGCATTTATAATGTTTGATATTGATTTTTTTAAACAATATAATGATACTTATGGTCATGATTTAGGTGATGAAGCACTTAAAAAAGTTGCAAATTCTTTAAAAAAATATTTTGATAATAAGTATGAATTTGTATTTAGATTAGGTGGTGAAGAGTTTGGTGTGATATTATTTGATATTGATATAAAGATTTTAGAGTCATGTTTAAAAGAAATAAATCAAAAAATTGTTGATTTAAAAATTGAGCATAAAGCTAGCGAAATTTCAGATGTTATCACTATTTCAATAGGTGCTATAATATATAGACCTAATACATATATCTCTGCTAATAAACTTTATAAAAGAGCAGATGATTGTCTTTATAAATCAAAACATAATGGTAGAAACCAATACCATATATTCAAGGGAGAATAATGTCTTTTTTATTTAATAAATATAACCATTTTAACTTAGCAAATATTGTAACTTTTTTCAATATTGCATCAGGAATTTTCGCAATTTATTTCTTGACTCATCAAGAGTTTTTTGCAGCAGCACTTTTTGCATGGCTTGCAGGTGGTTTTGATATCATTGATGGAAAAATTGCAAGAAAGTATGAACTTTCTACTGAATTTGGAATTCAATTAGATTCCTATGCTGATTTTTTATCTTTTGTAATAGTACCAACAATGTTTATATATTTTGCAGTTATTGATACAAAAGAATTAATGCTTTATACACCTTTAATTATATTTGCATTTGTTTATTATGTTATTTCTGGTTTAAGAAGATTAATTCAATTTAACATAAATTCAGAAGAAGGACAAGTTGCTAAGCATTTTGTTGGTATTCCAACACCTTTAGGAGCAATATTATTATGGCTTGTATATCTGATTTACTTAACTGGATTTATACATGAGAATGTTGTTTTAGGATTAATGATAATTATTGGATATTTATTAAATTCTAAAATTAAAATACCTCATTTATAAGATTTGAATATAAATGAATAATGAAGTCATAAGTATAGATTTAGGCTCTAATTCTTTTAGAGTTCTAAAATATGATTGCTTAAACCATGAGGTTATAAGTGATTATCATGAAGTAGTTGGCACAGCGGATGGTTTAGTAGATACAGGACTTATATCTAATGCTGCACAAAAAAGAATAATAAAAGCTTTAAAACAATCAATTGAAAAAGTAAAATATGAACCTAGTATTGCTGTTGCTGTAACAACTGCAGCTATGAGAAAAGCTAGTAATAATCAAGAGGTTCTAAAAAATATTAAAGAAAATACTGGTGTTAAATTTACAATTATTGATGGACTTGAAGAAGCAAGACTTACTTTAGTTGCTGTAAAACAAGCATTAAAAAGAGAAAAAATTAATTCTTCAAAGTTTATACTTTTAGATATAGGTGGTGGTTCTACTGAGATTATTGTAAATACAGAAGATGATTATGTCTCTCATAGTTTTGATTTTGGAATAGTTACAATGACTCAAGAGTTTTTAGAACACCATGATTTACATAAAGATTTAGATTTAAAAAAAATAGAGATTAAAAAACATTTAGATTCTTTACATCTAAACCTTGGTGAATATACTTTTGTAGCAACTGCAGGAACACCAACTACTATTGCTGCAGTTAAGTTAGGACAAGATTTTTTCTCTTACGATAAAGATATTGTTAATGGTACAATCGTTGATTTAAAAGATTTAAGCAACTGTTTAGATATTATTAAAAATTCAACAAAAGAAGAAATTACTAACTTGGTAGGACGTGGAAAAGTTGAGTTTATTCAAGTAGGGATTTATATATATAGAGCAATTTTTGAAGTTTTAGAAAAAAATGAGTCAATTGTTTTAGATGATGGGTTAAGAGAAGGTGTTGCTATTAATCACTGTTTAAAACAAAAGTGTGAAGGTTAAGATAATAACCTTACACTTTGTGCTTGTACAATATTAGCTTGAGATGCTGCTAAGTATCCAAGATTTGATGAAATGTTGTTTTTAGAAAAATCTACTGATTCTTCTCCAAAGTTTTTATCTTTATTTATTTTATTACCATTAAATAATTCAATTTGTTCTTTTATACTCTCTCTAGCATTTCCTTCAACTGATTGACCAAATTGAGTAAATTCAGCTGAGATATTTTGAAGTTCACCAGAACTATTTTTAACTTGTGATATTAATGCATCCAATTGTTCAGGATCATTTAAATCTGCATTATTAATAGTTTCAAAAATTTGATTTGCAAAATCTGGAGTATTTGTTTTTTCAATAGAAAAGTTTGCATCGTCTGTATTTATACTAATGCTTTTTTGCTCATCATAATAATCTAGACTTAATAGAGTTTCATTTTTATACTTTGTTTCATAAGCTATTTGATTAAAGTTTCTAAGATTTTCATTTACTGATTGTTTAATATCATTTTTATCTTGAACTTTATTATCATCACTTTTAACATCTTCAAGTTCTTTTTGAATATTATTTAAAAAGTCTTGTTGTTTATCAATTGCATTAGTTGCAATATTACTTATTGCAATGCCATTGTTTAATGATTGTACATTTAATGATAATTCATCTCTTCTTTGATTATATTCATTGATTGATAAAGATGAAGCACCTTCATTATCAACTTTTTGTACCTGATTACTTTGTTGTGACTTGTCAATCTGTAATTGTGATGATTGATTAAGGTTATTAATATTATTGTTAATGCTACTTACATCCATAATTAAATCCTTAAATTAGTTTCTATTTTGATTATATGTTAATTAAACTAAAACTAATCTAAAATGTTACATTTAGTATAAGTATGTTAATCCACAATTAATATTTTTTTTTGTAGAATATCTGCTTATTTTAAAACGGAGAATGACAATGAAAATGAATGGCGCAAAAATGGTTGTAGAATCATTACATCAAGAAGGGGTAGAAGTAGTATTTGGATATCCTGGAGGCGCTATTATGAACGTCTACGATGAAATTTATAAGCAAAACAATTTTGAACATATTTTAAACAGGCATGAGCAAGCTTCAATTATAGCTGCTCAAGGATATGCAAGATCAACAGGAAAAGTTGGAGTTGCTATTGTAACTAGTGGACCTGGATTTACAAATGCAGTTACAGGATTAGCTGATGCATATATGGATTCTATTCCTTTAGTTGTAATTTCTGGACAAGTTCCTACTCATATAATTGGAACAGATGGTTTTCAAGAAATTGATGCTGTAGGTATTTCAAGACCTTGTACTAAGCACAATTATTTAGTAAATAAAATAGAAGATTTACCAAGAATTATAAAAGAAGCATTTCATATAGCAAGTACTGGAAGACCAGGACCTGTTCATGTAGATATTCCAAAAGATATTACAGCTCAAATTGCTGAGTTTGATTATCCAAAAGTGATTGATCTTCCTACTTATAAACCAACTGTTAATTATAATAAAAAACAGTTAAAAAGAGCAATGGTTGAGCTTAGCAAAGCAAAAAAACCATTATTATATATTGGTGGTGGAGCAATTCTATCAAACTGTTCTTATGAAATTAGAGATTTAGCTAAAAAGTTAAATATTCCTGCTGTTGAAACATTAATGGCAAGAGGAGCAATGGGTGATAAAAATCCACTATTCTTTGGAATGTTAGGTATGCATGGAGAGTTTGCAGCTAATATGGCAGCACACGAAACAGACCTTTTAATTTCTTTAGGTGCAAGATTTGATGATAGAGTTACAGGAAGATTAGATGAGTTTGCATCAAAAGCTAAAGTAATTCATGTAGATATTGATCCTACAAGTATTAGTAAATTAGTTGATGCAAACTATCCAATTGTTGGAGATTTAAAGAAAACTGTACTTGGAATGATTGAATCACTTGACGATTATGACTTTAATGACTTTTCAAATTGGGTTGAATTATTAAGTGAATATAGAGAAAAAGAGCCATTAAGATATAACGATTCAAATGATGTTATTAAGCCTCAATGGCCAATTCAAAGACTTGGAAAATTATTAGGAGAAAAAGCTGTAATTTCTACAGATGTTGGACAACATCAAATGTGGTCTGCTCAATTTTATCCCTTTTCTCATCCAAGACAATGGATTACATCAGGTGGTTTAGGAACTATGGGATTTGGATTACCTGCAGCTTTAGGTGTTGCACGTGCTATGCAAGGAACAGATAAGGTTTCTATAAATGTAACAGGTGATGGTTCAATTTTAATGAATATTCAAGAACTTATGACTTGTGCTGAATATAAACTTCCTGTAATAAATGTTATTTTAAATAACAACTATTTAGGAATGGTTAGACAATGGCAAACAATGTTCTATGAGAATAGATTATCAGAAACAGATTTATCTGCACAACCAGATTTTAAGATGCTAGTAGAATCATTTGGTGGAATAGGTTATAGAGTTACAACAAAAGAAGAGTTTGATGCAGCAATAAAAGATGCAGTTGAACAGAAAAAAGTTGCAATGATTGAAGTTATTGTTGCTAGAAATGAAGAAGTATTACCAATGGTTCCAAATGGACATGCATTAAATGAAATGACACTATTAGAAGGAGGTGAATAATGAATAATTTTAATCACTATTATGATACTGAAACTACAAGACAGGTTATTTCAGTTGTTGTTATGAATGAACATAATGTTTTATCAAGAATCGTTGGATTGTTTTCAGCTCGTGGTTATAATATTGACTCATTAACAGTTGCACCTATGGAAGGAAGTAAATACTCTAGAATGACTATTGTTACAACTGGAGATAAAAGAGTAATTGATCAAATTGTAAAACAATTAAATAAACTAATTCCAGTACTAAGAGTAAATGAACATAGAAATGTTGTTGAAAAAGATACTGTATTAATGAAGTTTTCTATTGAGAATAACTTATCTGATATTGATGTAATTGCTCGTGCTTATCACGGTTCAATACAAAATGTTACAGATGAAGCAATTATAGTTTCAGCAACTGATTCAAGTTATAGAATAATGAACTTCATTAAAGTAATGCAAAAATTCAATCCACTTGAAGTAGTAAGAAGTGGTATTGTAGCAATGGAAAGATAAGAAAGCTTTTTCTTATCTTATCCTTAAAAAAGGATAAAGAATGACTCTACAAGAAATTGCACAATCAATAAATATTGAGTGTGATAATACAAAAGAAATCTCAGGTTTAAGTACCTTACTTGATGGAACACCAACAGAAGTTACATTTTTAGAGAATAAAAAATATCTAAATGATTTAAAAAAGACAAAAGCAGCAGCAGTCCTAATAAATCAAGAATTTGCAAATGAAGTTCCGGAAGGAACTATTGCTCTTATTTGTGAAGAACCATATTTAAATCTTGCAAAATTATCAAAACTTTTTGCGCTTGAAGTAATAGAACTTGAGGGTGAAAAACCTGTAATTGGCTCTCTTACAAAAGTTATGCCAAATGTATACATTGGAAAAAGTTCAACTATTGGATCTGATTGTACAATTATGGCTGGAGCTTATATAGGTGATAATGTAAAAATTGGTAATAACACAGTAATTCATCCTAATGTTGTAATTTATAGAGATTGTAATATTGGAAGTGATTGCATTATTCATGCAGGAACTGTAATTGGAAGTGATGGTTTTGGTTTTGCAAATACTAAAGATGGTAAATATATAAAAATTTATCAAAATGGTAATGTTGAAATTGGTGATGATGTTGAGATTGGAGCTAATTGTGCAATTGATAGAGCAGCCTTTAAATCAACTGAGATTGCAAATGGTGTAAGAATTGATAATCTTGTTCATATTGGGCATAACTGTAAGTTAGGAATGGGTTGTATATTAACTGGCCAAGTTGGACTTTCTGGGTCTACAATTCTTAATCATTATGTAGTAATGGGCGGACAAAGTGCAACAGCTGGACACTTAGAAGTTGCACCTTTTACTACAATTGCAGCACGTGGTGGTGTTACTAAAAGTATTACAGAACCCAAAAAATCATGGGCAGGTTTTCCTTTAATTGAGCATAGAAGATGGCTTAAATTACAAAGTAAAATTGCTAAACTATTAAAATAAAGGCCAAGTCATAGCTAAAAAAATCATATCTTTAATTGTTTTATTTATTATTGTCTATTTTGAATTTGCTACTTTTTCAAGTTCTAAAGAAATAGTTGGAAAAGTAGGCTTCATATTTGCTAAATACTCAAATGAATATTTTGGTTTATTATCTTATATATATCTTTTAATGTTACTTTATCCTTTATATATTATAAATTTTAAAGAAAATATTAAAGGTAAAGATTTAACTTTAAATATAATTATAGTTTTATTAATTCTTTTCGTATCTTTAATATTTCAATCACTTATACTTGAAAAAGGAATATATAGTGGAGAAATAGGAAATATTTTAGTTGAAAGTTTAAGTCCATTTATTGGTAATGCTGGACTGTATATCTTTGTACTAGTAGGATTTGTTATTTCATTTTTAGTTTTATTTGAAAATTCTGAAATGGATGTTTATAAATTAGCAAAAAAGTTTAAAATCGAAAGAAACAATAATGTTAAAAGAATAGAAAATACAAAAACTAAAAGAAAAAAACGAAAAGAAGAGAGCATTTTTGTAAAAGAAAGTGGTGATACTGCAGAGATTATTCTTGATACTCCTATTATTACTCCTGTTGAACCTTCAAAAGTAGATTTTATAAATAAGCCCGATATTTTAGAAGTGGTTGATGAGATAAAAGAAAATAATACCAAAGAGGATGATTCTTATAATATTGAAGAAGTAGTCCCAATTACCCATACAGAAGGGCATTCGATCATTGTTGATGAATTGGAAGAGAATAAAAAGCTTCTTGATGAGATTGAAATAGGAACTACAGAGAAACCAAAAGATTTCAAACTTCCTCATACTAACTTTTTTCAAGCAACACCAAAAGAAAAGAAGTCAAAAGTTTCAGAAGCTGTAATTGATCAAAAAATTTGTGATTTACTAGATAAGCTTTCAATGTTTAAAATTGAAGGTGATGTTGTAAGAACATATACAGGACCTGTTGTTACTACTTTTGAGTTTAAACCAGCACCAAATGTAAAAGTATCAAAAATACTTAATTTGCAAGATGACTTGGCAATGGCTTTAAAAGCACAAACAATTAGAATTCAAGCACCAATTCCTGGAAAAGATGTAGTTGGTATAGAAGTTCCAAATGAAGATACTCAAACTATTTATTTAAAAGAGATGTTAGAAAGTGAACTATTCCAAAACTCAAAATCACCATTAACAATGATTTTAGGTAAGGATATTGTTGGTAAGCCTTTTATTACAGATCTTAAAAAACTGCCACATTTATTAATTGCAGGAACAACAGGCTCTGGAAAATCAGTTGGTATTAATTCAATGATTTTATCATTATTATATAAGAACTCTCCAGATAACTTAAAATTAGTTATGATTGATCCAAAAATGCTTGAGTTCTCAATGTATAATGATATTCCACACTTATTAACTCCTGTAATTACAAAAGCAGGAGATGCTGTAAATGCCTTAGCAAATATGGTTGGTGAAATGGAGCGACGTTATACTTTAATGTCACAAACAAAAACTAAAAATATTGAAAACTATAATGATAAAGCTAAAAAAGAAGGTTTTGAAACATTACCTTACATAGTTGTTGTAATCGATGAGTTAGCGGATCTTATGATGACAAGTGGAAAAGATGTTGAGTATTCAATTGCAAGACTTGCTCAAATGGCAAGAGCTTCAGGAATTCACTTAATAGTTGCAACTCAAAGACCTTCTGTTGATGTTGTAACTGGTCTTATAAAAGCAAATCTTCCAAGTCGACTTTCATATAAAGTAGGGCAAAAAATTGATTCTAAGATTATCTTAGATTCTATGGGAGCTGAATCATTATTAGGTCGTGGAGATATGTTGTTTACACCTCCTGGAATGTCGGGACTTGTAAGAATTCATGCCCCTTGGTCAAGTGAAGATGAAATTGAAAAAGTAGTTGATTTCTTAAAAGCTCAACGAGATGTTGAATATGATATGAATTTTATAAAAGATAGAAATTCTCAGAATTCTTCAAATACTTCTACAAGTGCAGAACTTGGTGATTTAGATGAATTATATGAAGCTGCTAAAATGGTTTGTATTAATGATAATAAAACATCTATTTCTTATATTCAAAGAAAACTTAGAATTGGTTACAACAGAGCAGCTACAATTGTTGAACAATTAGAACAAACTGGTGTTTTATCAGAAGCAAATGTTAAAGGAAATAGAGAAATTTTAGTATAAATTTTATATTTAATAAGAAAATCACTAGCTTTTTCTTGTTAAATTACCATATATGCATAGTGTATGTAATTTTTAATAATTTTTATGCTAAAATAAATAAATTATTATATAAGGAGTTTGTTATGAATACAGGTATTGTAGGAAGACACATAGATTTAACTGAATCAATTAAAGAATATATAAATAGCTCGGTGGAAGCATTTAAAAAATATAATTTAGATATTATTTCGGTAAATTCAATTATCTCTCAAGAAGAGAAACACGGTAAAAAAGCATTTTCTTTTGAATTTACTTTAAATGTTGCACATTTAGATACAATTGTTGTTAAACAAAAAGATAAAGATTTATATTCTGCTATTGATATAGCAGTAGATAGAGTTTGTAAAGTTTTAAGAAGACATCATGATAAAATTTCTGCTCACAAAGCTACTAAATTAACTGAGGTTGTTTCTTCTGAAATTGAAGATAAAATTGCAGTTGAATTAGAAAACTTAGAATCAGAGATTTATCCTGCAAGACTTAGTTCTTACAAACCAGTAGATATTGAAGAAGCATTAAAAGAGCTAAAAGGTTCTGATGCTGCATTCAAAGTATTCTATGATAAAGACGATAATATGAGAGTACTATATAAAAGTAGTGCTGAAGGAAAATTTGGATTATATTAATCTTGAATTTTTATAAGGAAAAAGGTGTTAGTCTCAATGACTAATGCCTTTTTTAATTTAATAATATACAAATAGGATATTAAAAATTTATGAATAAAACATTAAAAAAAATTGCACTTATTGGTCAACCAAATGTAGGTAAATCATCATTATTCAATAGAATTGCACAAAAAAGAATTGCAATTGTTTCTGATATGGCAGGTACAACAAGAGATATTAGAAGACATGAAATTACTATAATGGACAAATCTGCATTAATGCTTGATACTGGTGGTATTGACGAAACAAATGATGCAATATTTTCAAATGTAAAAAGAAAAGCTATCGAAACTGCAAAAGAGGCTGATATAATACTTTTTATGGTTGATGGTAAAAATATACCTGATGATAAAGATAAAGAATTATTTTATGAGCTTCAAAGATTAGGAAAAGATTTAGCTTTAGTTGTTAATAAAATTGATAATGATAAAGAGTTAGAAAGACTTTGGGAATTTTTCGAATTTGGTATTGGTGAAGAAAACTTATTTGGAATGTCTGTATCTCATAATAGAGGTACAAAAAACTTATTTGATTGGATTTATTCTATTCTTCCAGAAGTTGAAGAGGAAGTATTAGAATCTTCTGAAGTAAAAGAAATAATAAATGAAGCGCATGTAGTTCCTTTAGAAAAAGTTGAAGGAATAGAAGATTTAGAAGATTATGAAATTCAAGAAGATATTGTTTTTGATGATGAAGAATTAGAAAATCCTGAAGCTTTTGTTGTTGATAATAAAATTAAAGTTGGAATTATAGGTCGAGTAAATGTTGGAAAATCTTCAATATTAAATGCAATTGTAGGACAAGAAAGATCTGTTGTTTCTCCGATAGCAGGTACAACTATTGATCCAGTTGATGAAGTATTTGAGTATGCCGATAAAAGTGTTACATTCGTAGATACTGCTGGTTTAAGAAGAAGAGGAAAAATTGAAGGAATTGAAAAATTTGCTTTAATGAGAACAAGAGAGATGTTAGAAAAAGCAAATGTTGCTTTACTTGTATTAGATGCATCTTCTGAATTAACAGATTTAGATGAAAAAATTGCAGGTCTTGTTGATGAATACGGATTAGGTACAATTATTGTTCTTAATAAGTGGGATGAGAATATGGAAACTTTCAAAAAAATGGAAGAATTAATTAGAGAAAGATTTAAATTTCTTTATTATGCTCCAATTATAGCAGTATCTGCTAAAACAGGACGTTCTATAGATAGATTAAAAGATAAAATTATTGAAATATATGATAATTATACTCAAAGAATTCCAACATCAGCACTTAATAGAGTAATTGAAAAAGCTGTAATTAGACATGCTCTTCCAAGTCCAAATGGAGCATATTTAAGAATCTATTATTCTACACAATTTGAAACTAAACCACCTCGAATTGCTTTAGTTATGAATAAACCAAGATTACTTCACTTTTCTTACAAAAGATATTTAATTAACTTTTTAAGAGATAACTTTAATTTTGAAGGTTGTCCTATTCACATTATCGCTCGTGGTAAAAATGATAAAGTTGGTGATGAGGAATATTTAGAAGAAAAATAATTACGAAGGAGTTTTCTTGCAAATTTTAAAAAACAATATATTCGCAGGGATAACAGCAGCAGTAGTAGCACTGCCATTAGCATTAGCTTTTGGAGTTGCTAGTGGCGCAGGTGCAATTTCTGGTTTATATGGTGCAATAATATTAGGTTTTTTTGCAGCACTTTTTGGAGGAACTTCCACTCAAATATCTGGACCAACTGGTCCTATGACAGTTGTTGTTGCAACTGCAATTGCTACTTTTCCAAATGATTTATCAACGGTAATGACAGTAATCTTTTTATCCGGTTTAATCCAAATATCTTTTGGATTAGTAGGAATTGGAAAATGGATTAAATATATCCCCTATCCAGTAATTTCAGGTTTTATGTCAGGTGTTGGTGTAATTATTATAATTTTACAAATAAATCCATTTTTGGGTGTTGAAGCTTCTAGTTCGGTTATTTATACTATAACACAACTATTTGATACTATTAGACATGCAGATAATCATGCATTAATCATCGCATATATAACGTTAGGAATAATGTTTTTAACTCCTAAGATTATTACTAAATATATTCCTTCTGCTTTAATTGCTTTATTTGTTGTAACTTATCTTACTATTTATATGGGATATGATGTTGATACAATAGGAAGTATTCCCGTTGGATTACCAGACTTTACTCTTCCTTTCTCTTTTGATATTTTACAATTAAGCAGTATTATTACATTATCTATTACCCTTGCTTTATTAGGTTCAATTGATTCTTTACTAACTTCATTAGTTGCAGATTCAATGACAAAAACAAAACATAATCCTAAAAAAGAGCTAATAGGTCAAGGTATTGGTAATTCAATTTGTGCATTTTTTGGAGCAATTCCAGGAGCAGGGGCTACTATGCGTACAGTTATTAATATAAATAGTGGCGGAACTACAAAAGTATCTGGAATGATTCACTCAATTACTCTTTTACTTATTATTCTATTTTTAGCTCCTCTAGCTTCTCAAATACCACTTGCTGTATTATCAGGTATTTTAATTAAAGTTGGTTTTGATATTTTAGATTACAAATTTTTAAAAATTATGAATAAGGTTTCAAGACAAGATTTACTTATTATGACAACAGTATTCTTACTAACAGTTTTTGTAGATTTAATTATGGCAGTTGGTGTTGGTATTACAATTGCATCAATTTTAGCCGTTTATCAAATTTCAAAAAATACAAGAATAAAAACAAGAAGATCAAAAAGTTCATTTGATATTGATATTTCTAATAATAATATAGAAATTATAAAAATTGATGGCTCTTTATTTTTTGGAACGGCATCTGAATTAGATAATAAATTAGATAATATTTCAAAAAATAAGATTGTAATCTTAGATTGTAAGAATGTATCTTTTTTAGATATCTCAGCTATTCTTACACTAGAAGATATGATTACTAAATTAAGTTCAAAAAATATAAGAACATTGCTTGTTTTAAAGCATGCACATAAAAGAAATATACTAGCAGTAGATTCTGATAATTCTTTTAAAAAACATAAAATGTTTTTTCATATGGATGATGCAATTAATTATACGCAAGAGTTGGAGCTTAAAATAAATGTCTAAAATTTATTTGTTAAACAATTTAAAATATGAAGGTATAGAAAATTTAAGTGTTTTTGGAATTGAATATATTCAAAGTGATATTGATTTAAATAAATATGATGCTTTAATATTTACTTCTAAAAATGCTATTTATTCTATTGATTCTTTTAATAAAAAATGGAAAGAAATACCATCTTATGCAATTGCACCTAAAACTGCAGAAGTAATAAATAAATATAATGGGAACTTAGTATTTACAGGTCTTACTTCTCATGGAAATGAATTTGCAAAAGAGTTAATACAAGTACTTCAAAACAAAAAAGTATTATATGTAAAAGCATTAAAGACTGTATCAAATATAGTTGATATTTTAAAAGAAAATCATATTGATATTGATGAATTAGTATCTTATAAAACTTCATGCTTAGAAAGTAAAGAAATATTAGAAAATAACTCTATTTTTATCTTTACAGCACCTTCAAGTGTAGAGTGTTTTTTTAAAAATTATAAATGGAATAATTCCTATAGAGCTATTGTTATAGGAAAAACAACTGCAGATCATTTACCTAAAAACATAGATTATATTGTAAGTGAGAAAACTTCTATAGATGAATGTATAAAACTTGCTAAGCAACTATTAGATTAAAACTAAAATTAATCATCAATTAGATAAAATATTACCATCTAAGTAGTTCGGGATTTCCATTGTTGAGGGTCCGATACTATATTTTAGTACGTAATTGTAACTAGTCGGTGTGCAGCGATTCATTATGTTTTTGCTCCTGAAGTCTAGCTCTTATGTACGGTTATTGGCTTTTTAGGGCCAAATTGATGGTTAACGACTACTTGGGTCTTAAAAATAAAATAATTATAATACAAGGAATAATCGTGAATATATTAATACTTGGTAGTGGTGGTAGAGAGTACTCTATTGGTCTAGCTATCTCTAAAGAAAATGAACATAACTTATTTTTTATGCCTGGAAATGGGGCTACTGATAATTTAGGGACAAATATTAATATTAAAGATTATAATAAACTAGCACTTTGGGCAAAAGATAATTTAATTGATTTAACAATTGTAGGACCTGAAGCTCCTTTAGTAGATGGTGTTGTTGATATATTTAAAGAAAATGATTTAACAATTTTTGGACCAAGTAAAGCAGCAGCTGCACTTGAAGGCTCTAAAGTTTATATGAAAAATATATTAAAAAAGTATAACATACCAACAGCAGCGTTTATTGAAACTACAAATGAAAAAGAAGCACATGACTTTATTGATACTATGAGTTTACCGATTGTTGTAAAGGCAGATGGTTTATGTGGTGGTAAGGGTGTAATTATTGCACAAAGTATTCAAGAAGCAAAAGAAGCAGCAAGTGCTATGTTAGCAGGTACTTCTTTTGGTGATGCGGGTACATCTATTGTAGTTGAAGAATTTTTAGATGGTTATGAACTTTCAATTTTTGCTATTTGTGATGGTGAAAATTATAAAGTATTACCAGCAGCTCAAGATCATAAAAGAATAGGTGATGGTGATACTGGACCAAATACTGGTGGTATGGGTGCTTATGCTCCAACTCCTTTAGTTAATGATGATATTTATCAGAAAGTTGAAGATAGAGTTATAAAACCAACTTTAGAAGGTATGAAAAAAGAGGGTGCACCTTTTGAAGGTGTACTTTTTATTGGAGTAATGGTAGTTAAAGGTGAACCTATTATCTTAGAATATAATGTAAGATTTGGAGATCCTGAGTGTGAGATTTTAATGCCTCTATTGGAAACTCCAGTTTCTGAATTATTTTATAAAGGTGCAACAAAACAACTTGATAAATTAGAAATTAAAATTAAAGAAGAGTTTGGAGTTGGAGTTGTAATGGCAAGTGAAAACTATCCATATTCAAGTTCAAAACCTGCTGAAATTATAGTTGATGAAATTGTTGATGAAGATTTAGCTCTAAATTCTCATATTTCTTATGCAGGTGTTTCTAAAGTTGATGAAAAACTTATCGCTGATGGTGGAAGAGTATTAGTTTGTGTTGGCTTTGGAAAAAGTATAAGAGAAGCAAGAGATAGAGCTTATACTTTATGTGGACAAGTTCATTTTGCTGGTAAAAAATGTAGATCTGATATTGCATATCAAGCTTTAAAGTAGTTAAATGTCTAACAATACAGATAATTTACAATTAGCATCATTAAGGTCACGTGCAACTGCTTTTGTTATTGATGATTTACTTGTAACTGCAATTATTCTTATTATTTTTTGGGAAAACATAATGGCTGTTAGTCATGATGTTAATGCAATGATGTTTTTTATGAAAACAGATTTAGTAATGCCTTTAATATTTTTAAAGTTTGTTTATCAAGCTTTGTTTACTTGGTATTACGGTGCAACAGTAGGAAAAATAGTAGCTAAAATAAAAGTTATTGATGCTGATAACTGGGGAAGAGTATCTGTTTTTTCGGCTATTTTAAGATCAATTGGAAGAATTTTTTCTGAAATGTTCTTTTATGTTGGTTTTTTAATTGGATTTTTTAATGATGGAAGAAAAACATTTCATGATTTTACAGGTAAAACATTGGTTGTAAATGCTTAAGAAATCACTAGCTTCACTATTATTACTTAGTACTTTATCCTTTGGTGAAGAACTTCAAACTGAGAAGTTTCAAATTATTTCTGAAAATATAAAAACTGAAAACAATATTGTTACTGCTAGTGGTAGTGTTGTTGTTTTCTCTGCAACTTATTATTTAAGTGCTTCTAAAATTATCTATGATAAAGAAAAAGAGACTTTTGAACTATTTGATAATGTTTTAATTTTAAAAGATAATACTATTCAAACTCAAAGTGATTATGCTTTAATAAATCTAAAAAATGATGCTTATGCACAAAGTCCAGTTATGCTTTTTGATAAAGAAAGTAATCTTTGGGTTAATTCAAAAAAATCCACTAAAGACCAGACAAATATTGAATTAGATAGTTCAATTATATCATCTTGTGATTGTGTAGATCCAGCTTGGAGTATTCGGGTGTCATCAGCTTCTTATGATACAGAAAATAAATGGATGCATGCATATAATCCAAGATTATATTTTAGAAATGTACCTGTTTTTTATAGTCCTTATTTAGGGTTTCCTACAGATACAACAAGAAGAACAGGACTTTTACCTCCAACAATTGGATATTCAAATACAGAGGGTTTATCTTACTCTCAATCTATATTTATAGCACCTAAAGCAAATTATGATTTAGAGATTATTCCACAAATTAGAGATAAAAGAGGATTTGGAGTATACTCATATTTTCGATATGCAGATTCTGCTTATTCATTACTTAAATTAAATGCAGGTTTTTTTAGAGAGAAAGAGAGTTACAAACAAGAGAATGATTTGGATAACCAAAAGCATTATGGCTGGAGCGTAGATTATGAAAGAACGAAACTCCTTTCAAGTGGAAATCATCAAGACGGATTATATGCATCAATAAATTGGCTAAATGATATTGAGTATGATACTTTAGAAGAAGATGATGATTCAACTTCAAGTGATGAAAAAGTTGAATCTAAAATTAACTATTTTTATAATACACCTAAATACTATGGTGGTATATATGGAAGATACTATATTGATACAGATTTAGATGATGATGAAAATGATGAAACATTACAAAAATTACCTGAATTACAGTTTCACTCATATAATGATGAATTATTTGGCTTGAATAAAGTTTTATACTCTTTAGATTCAAGATTTAAGAGATATACTAGAAAAGTTGGGGTTGGAGCAAACTACTATGAAGTTTCATTACCTATAAATTATTCTAGATATTTTTTAGATGATTATTTATATGTAAATATAGAAAATAAATCAGTTTTAAGTAAATATGAATATACAAATGATACTTCAAATTATGAAGATGGAACTTTAATTCAAAATGAAGTTTCTGTTTCAGTTGGAACTGATTTAATTAAACCTTATGATAAATATTTACATACAATAAATATTGAAGCAGAATATTCTCATCCTAAAAATATAAAAGAAGATGGTGCTTTATATGGAATTTCAGGTAATGATTATGAAGAGGAAGATGATTTGTCTTCTTTTACTAATTCTACAAGTAATAAAACTATAAATTTATCATTAAATCAATCTTTATATCATAACGATAATTTAGAACAATTAATAAATCATAAATTAAAACAATCAATTCTATATAATAGTGTAGATGAACCAAAACTTCAGAACACAGAAAACTATATTAAATTAAACTATAAAGATGCAACTATTTCAAATAGAATAACATATAATGTTCAAGATAAACAGTTCATAGAAAATACAATTAGTACAAGTTATAAAATAAAAGATTTAACATTAAATGCAGGATATTATAAATCTAAAGATACCCCAAATTCTGGAAAAGAAGATTTAGAATCTTATAATGTTGAAGCAAATTATAATATTTCAAAAGATTATAAATTTGGATACTATGAAAACTATAATATACTAGAAAAAATAAGAAGTAAACAAGGTATCAATTTAAACATAGATGACAAATGTTGGAATTTTGATATTACATATGAAAGAGAAAGAGTTGCTTCTTCAAGTGACGATGATGTAGATCAAAAAATCATTTATTTAAATCTTACATTAAAACCTCTTGGTGGTATAAAACAAGAATATACAGTTGAGGATAACTAATGACGCCTGATCCTATATTTTTTAAAAATAGAGAAGTAGCTGCTTATAGGTTACTTGATATTCTACCCATTGACAATATGAAGTTAGAAGATTGGACCGTATTATCAACTTCATGTAGTGGGTATCCAATTGCTAGTATTATTGCAAAAGAATTAAATGCTAAACTAGATATGATATTTAGTAAAAAAATTTTTGCATCTAGTAATAATGAGTGTGAAATAGCGATTGTTACTGAAGCTGAAGAAGTTTTAATACATGAAGAACTTGTAAAAGCATTTGATATTAGCTTAGATTTGATTTATGGTCAATCAAAATTTTTATATGATAATGAATTATCTTATGAGGTTAGTAAGTTTAGAAATGGTGAAGAGTTAACTAATCTAAATGGGAAAAACATATTATTAATTGATGAAGGATTAAATACTGGGTTAACAATGATGGCTTGTATTAAAAGTGCAATTAAATTAGGTGCTAAATCAATTTCAGTAGCAACTCCTGTAATACCAACAGCTAGTGTTCCAACAATTGAATCAATTGCAGATGATTTGTATTATATAAAAAAATTAGATCACTTTATATCTATTAATTTTTATTATGATACATTAGACGAAGTAAAGTTTGAAGATATAGAAACAATAAAAAAGGATTAAAATAAATGTCAACAGTTTGTGAATTTGAATTAAATAAAAAACAAGAGATTTTTGAGTTTAGCAAAGTTGCTAAACAAGCTAATGGATCAGTATTAGCAAAATTAGGAAATGCAGTTGTATTAGCTACCGTAGTTAGTGAATTTGATAATCCTGTAAGTGAAGATTTTACTCCTTTAACAGTTCAATATGTAGAAAAAACATATGCAGCTGCTAAACTTCCAGGTGGTTTTATTAAAAGAGAAGCAAAGCCTAGTGAATTTGAAACTTTAACTTCAAGAGTAATAGATAGAAGTTTAAGACCATTATTTCCAAAAGGATATGTATATCCTACAACTATTACAGTTATGGTTTTAAGTGCAGATAAAGAAGTTGATTTACAAGCATTAGCTTTAAATGCTGCAAATGCTGCTTTATATACATCAAATTTACCAATTAAAAAATCTGTTTGTGGTGTAAGAGTTGCAAAAATTGATGGTGTATATGTTGCAAATCCTAAAATGACTGAACTTGAAAATTCAACTTTAGATTTATATATAGCTGGTTCTAAAGATGAATTATTAATGATTGAAATGAAAGCTATCTCATCTTCTGACATGATTGAAGTTGATATTGAAGCTTTTACGAAAGTACATAATACAAATGAAATGAATGAAGAACAGTTAGTAGAAGCAATTGCTTTTGCTCAAGAAGTTTTATTTGAAGCTAATACTACTTATGAAAATGGTTTTGAAATAGCTTGTAAAGAGATGAAAGAAGTTGAATTAGTTGAATTTACAATTGCAGAAGAAGTTATCTCTTATGTTAGAGATAACTTCTCTTCGGATATTACAGAAGCTATTAAAAAATTAGCAAAAAGTGAAAGAGCAACAGAGCTTAAAGATGTAGCTAAGATGATATCTGCAAATTCATATTGTGAAGAAAATGAAATAGAGTTTTCTGTAATTTATGAAGCTGTTTCAATTGTAAAAAGAGAAATTGTAAGAAATATGATTGTAAGTGATAAGGTAAGAGCAGATGGAAGAGGATTAAAAGATGTTAGACCAAT
>Ga0193956_1000423_pt1 | contig 19598 bp, 17 predicted proteins | sample BB_7_MG_FD_140358 | JGI IMG/M metagenome (GOLD analysis project Ga0193956, IMG submission 140358) | Microbial mat bacterial communities from the Broadkill River, Lewes, Delaware, United States - BB_7_MG | ecosystem: Environmental > Aquatic > Freshwater > River > Microbial mats | place: USA...
CGGTAGACTCCACGGCATAGGAAGTTTTCCATTAACAAGCATCTTCATAGCTTCAGGAAGATGTTGAGGCATACCAGCTAAACCTTCAGAGTAGAGAACTAAGCCACCCTCATCAAGTAGACCGTGTTTCTTAATCGAATCTTTGAAACCGACAGAGTGTCGAGTAGCCACATTATCGATAGCCATTCCCTCTTCAAAGACTTGGTTGTGAAGTTTTGTAATCTTCTCAATTGGATTAACATCTTTAGGACAGACTTCAGCACATTCGTAACACTTAACACAGTCCCAGATACCACTTCCCATCTGATTAACAATATCGATACGATCCCGTTTAGCATCATCACGAACATCAGCATTAAATCGGTAAGCTTTAGCCATTGCAGCAGGTCCAATATATTCAGGATTAACCTCAACAGCAGGACAAGAGTAGTAACAAGCACCACACTGAATACAGTAATCAGCCTCTAAAAGCTCTTCAGCTGTTTCAGGAGTGATAATTGTCTCTTTCTCTGGATTTTCATCAATTTCAGCCTCTAAATATGGCTGAACTGAGTCATATTTTTCCCAGAAATCAGATTTATCAATCGTTACATCTTTAACGGCACGACCTTCGCTTAAAGGATCAATAGTCATCTCGTTACCGAAAATATCGATTAGATCAAACATTCGCTCTTTACAAGCGAGAACACCTTTTCCACTAACTTTAACAGCACAGCTACCACAGATACCGTGTCGGCAACTTCTTCTATAACTTAAGCTACCAGAGTGTTCCCACTTGATTCGGTTAAGAATATCGAGAACAACTTCCTCTTGAGTTACTTCGAGAGTGTACTCCTTATAGTATGGTAAAACATCTGTATCACCGTTAAAACGAAAAACCTTAAATTTAACTTTTTGACTCTTTACACTATTTTCCATTAATAAGTTCTCTCTTTCACTTCAAACCGACCGAGCTTAACATCCATAAAGTCCATAGATACATTGCCGTTGCTATCCATATAAGCCATTGTGTGTTTAAGGAACTTATCATCGTTTCGAGTTGGGAAATCTTCACGGAAGTGACCACCACGACTCTCTTCACGAACTAAAGCACCTTTTACAATAAATGTAGAGTAATCAAGCATATGACCAAGCTCAATCGCCTCTTGTAGCTCTGTATTGAATAGTCTCGATTTATCTTCAATTCTGATATTTTTAAATCGCTTTCTTAGATCTCGAATAATTTCAAGCTCTTTTTTAAGAGACTCTGCTGTTCTAAATACACCAGCATTTTCAGTCATTGAGTCCTGTAACTCATCACGAATAGCAGTAACAGACTCTGTTCCGTTATTCTTAATAATCCAGTTCACCTCATCGATCATAGTCTGAGCATCAGCCTCAGTAGCTTCAACAAGCTGGATAGAGTCAAGGTCTTTAACCATCTCTGTACCGACGTGTCTACCAAAGAATAGAGCTTCAAGAACAGAGTTAGCACCGAGTCGGTTAGCACCGTGAACAGATACACAGGCACACTCACCAGCAGCATAGAAGCCCTCTACCATCTCATCGTTGTTCTTTCGAACTTGACCACGAATATCAGTAGGGATTCCACCCATTGAGTAGTGAGCAGTTGAAGAGATAAGAATCGGCTCTTTAATCATATCAAGACCTAAGAAAGTGATCGCAAGATCTCGAAGTTCTGGAAGTCTCTCCATAATCTTCTTCTCACCAAGATGTGTTAAGTCGATATAGACAGCATCTTTTCTTGGTCCAACACCACGACCGTTTCTAATCTCATCAATAATTGCACGAGAAACAACATCACGAGGAGCGAGTTCCATCTTTTCAGGAGCATAATTCTTCATAAATCTCTCACCATCAGAGTTTAAGAGAATTCCACCCTCACCACGAGCAGCTTCAGAGATAAGAACACCACTTCCAGATAGACCACTTGGATGGAACTGTACAAACTCCATATCTTCAAGAGGTAGTCCGTGACGAGCTACAATCGATAGTCCATCACCTGTATTTGAGTGAGCATTACTATTGATCTTAAATGCACGAGCATATCCACCAGTAGCGAACATTACAGCTTTAGCATTAAAAATAGCTTTCTCTTCAAGGTTTCTAGTGTTGAAAGCTACAACACCGATAACTTTTCCGTCTCGATAGATGAGGTCAGCTACATACCATTCATCAAGAAAGTCTACACCAGCACGGTGAGCTTGTTCATAAGTTGTCTGTAAAAGTGTAAGACCTGTTCTATCCTTAGCATAACAGGCACGAGGTTTACTCTGACCACCGAATGGTCTCTGTCCGATAGTACCATCTTCATTTCGGCTAAAAGCAGCGCCCATCTTTTCAGCCCATCTGATAGTCTCAGGAGCTTTGGAACACATAAGTTCAACAGCATCTTGATCTGCTAAGTAGTCACTACCCTTGACGGTATCAAACATATGTAGTTCAATACTATCTTCTTCACTAAGAGCAGCATTTATACCACCTTGAGCAGCTCCAGAATGACTTCGGAGTGGATGAAGTTTAGTTAAAACAGCAACCTTTTTCCCAGCTTTCTGTAACTCTCTTGCAGCAGAGTTTCCTGCTAAACCTGCTCCTACAACAATTGCATCGTATGTGAAAATAGGAATGTTCATATACAAATATCCTTTAAGCAGTTTGCAAATAATCCTTTGATTATACCACGAAAAGAGTTTTAACATCTTTTATAAGGGGGCTTTTTAGTAAAAATATGGGAATAAATGAAAAGGATTATAGATAGTTAAATTTAAATATGTTACGAATAGATACTTTTTATAATTCTTCGGAATTTTCAAGAAAAGGTATATATTGCTACCTTTTCTCAATTTTTAAATTAAATCTACTCTTTAACTGCTTTTTCGATAGAGTCTAAAACACCATTTATAAGTTTAGATGCACTATCATTTCCAAAGTCTTTAATTGTCTCAAGAGCTTCATTAATAACGATAGCTTTCTCAACTCCTTCAAAATGGATCTCATAGACTCCAAGTCTTAAAACAGCTTTCTCAATTTTACCAATCTTGTCAAACTCCCAGTTACCTGAAAGTTTATTCTCTAAGATGCCATCAATCTCATTAAGTTTATCGAGAACACCTCTAAGAAGACTATTTGCAAACTCTTTCTGTTTGTTACGAATCTTCTTATCTTCAAAGACCTCATCTTTAAAGCCCATAATACTTCCACTATTAAAGTCGTGAGCATATAGGAGAGAGACTACACTATTTCTAACTTGATGTCTTGTAGCCAATACCTACTCCCCTATCTCACTATAGAGATTCATCATCTCTATTAGTCCAGCCATAGCTTCAAAGCCTTTGTTTCCAGCTTTACTACCAGCTCTCTCAATAGCTTGTTCAAGATTATCAGTTGTAAGAAGACCAAAGCTAACAGGTTTATCGTGTTGCATAGAGGCTGAAGCTATACCTTTTGTAGACTCTGCTGAAACATAATCAAAATGTGGTGTACTACCTCTAATAACAGCACCAACACAACATACACCATCATAATCACAACTCTTAAGAACTCTATTAAGAGCCATCGGTAACTCAAAAGCTCCTGGAACAAGAATTAACTCTAAGTTCTCCTCTTTCCCACCATTTCTTTTAAAAGCATCTTTAGCACCTTCAACAAGTCTATCAGTAATAATATGATTAAAACGACTCGCAATAATAGCTACTTTAGCACTCTCTTTTACCTGTAAATTTCCCTCAATAACTCTCATAAAATATGAACCTTTTTCCCGAAATACTTTTTTTTAATGCCTACTACTATTAGTTTAGTTAATAGGCTAACTATCGTTATTATATCACACTAAAACAGGGGACAGAACCCCTTTAATCTTTAGATATATTCACTAATTTTAAGTAAATTTTTCTCTTCAATAATGATGTTTGCTTCAGCTTTTAAGACAGGCTTTGCACAGAATGCAACTTTTGTATCGGCATACTGAAACATACTCTTATCATTAGCACCATCACCAACAACCATTGTATTCTCTCTATCGACACCTAAAAGATTCTGAACTCTTTGAAGCATATCACCTTTTGAGAAATCAAACATCATATCTCCACCAACTTCACCAGTTAAGATTCCATCTTTAGATTGAAGAACATTTGAGAAGTCAGCATCATAACCGAGAATATCTTTTGCATAAGATGTAGCATTTCTGAATCCACCACTAAAACAGACAACAGTAGCACCACTCTCTTTTAGTTGAGCAATAAGCTCTTTCCCACCATCAATATATGGTAGGTTTTGGCAGACCTCATCAACTTTCTGTACAGGTAGCCCTTTCAAAAGCTTAACTCGTTCAGTGAGAGACTCAAAAAAGCTCATATTTCCACTCATAGCTCTCTCTGTAATCTCTGCTACTCTCTCTTCAAAACCGAGTTCTTTTGCGAGTTGATCTATTGTTTCACCATCCATAAGAGTTGAATCAAAATCGAATACTGCAAGTTTTATATCTTTTTTCAAACTATCTCCAATCTATTTTAAATCTACAAAGTTTTTTAGAATCGCTATACCGTTATCGTGACTCTTTTCAGGATGAGGTTGTAATCCAAATATATTATCTTTCTGAACAGAGCTACCAAACTTATAGCCGTACTCTGTCTCTCCTAAAATATATTTATCATCTGTAACGATATGGTAAGAGTGAACAAAGTAGAGATACGGATCTTTTAACCCCTTAAATAGAGTATCGCTATTTTTTGGAAATAGTCTATTCCAACCCATATGTGGAACTTTAAAGTCTATATCTCTAAATTTTCTAACTTCACCCTCAATAAGCCCTAATCCATTATGGTTTCCAAACTCTTCACTCTTGTTAAAGAGTAGTTGCATTCCCAAACAGATACCGAGCATATATTTTCCACTGTCGGCATACTCTTTTATTGCACTATCCATACCGATAGACTCTAAATGCTCCATAGCATCACCAAAAGCACCAACCCCCGGAAGAATCAATCTGTCAAAATCTTTAAGCTTTTGTGGATCAGACTCTATCTTTGCATCAACACCAAGCAACTGAAAAGCATTCTTTACACTTGCTAAGTTTCCCATATTGTAATCAACAATTCCTACCAAAAGCCTCTCCTATATCTTTAAAAAGTTATCTAACATTTCGTGACCGTACTCACTCATAATCGACTCTGGGTGAAATTGAAGACCATAAATCTCATAGCCATCAACCTGTAAAGCCATAATCTCACCATCATCTTCACTATAAGCTATCGGTTTAATAATCTCTGGAAGATTCTCTCTATTAACAACAAGAGAGTGGTATCGAGTAGCTCTAAAGTGTTCAGGGATATCATTAAAAATAGGGTTTTTCTCTGTTACCTCTACTTGAGATGTCTTTCCGTGCATCATATTTTCTGCTTGAATAACTTCACCACCAAAAGCTTGTGCAATTGTCTGATGTCCAAGACAGATACCGAGAATCGGTGTATCTTCTTTAAAGCTATTAACAACATCGAGGCTAATTCCTGCCTCATTTGGAGTTGCAGGTCCAGGAGAGAGAATAATCTTCTCTGGGTTCATCTCTTTTATCTCTTCAACTGTTATCTCATCATTTCGTACAACTTTAAGATCAGCTCCAAGCTCTAAGCAGTATTGAACTACATTATAGGTAAAGCTGTCGTAGTTATCGATCATAAGAACCATAACTGCTCCTCTATCTTTTTCTAAAAAGAATTATAGTATTTTGTTTCCAAACTAAACTAATCTTTAAAAATCTCTATTTTGTATTTAGAGAAAATTATTATAAAATTCCACATTAAAAATTTCAAGTGAAAGCCCTTGCTCTTTCACAGGGCTTGAAATCCAAAAGGGAATATGATGAGACATTACGAACAGCTCTTTATCTTAAAGCCGACTCTTACTCCAGAAGAGACAACAGCTAAGATTGAAGCTATCAAAGAGAGTATCACTGCAAATGGTGGTGAGATTATCGCTTTTGATAATGTAGGTTCTAAAAAACTTGCTTATCCTATCGATAAAAACAAAAGAGGTTACTACGGAGTTCTATACTTCAAAACAGCTCCATCTTCTATCCTTGAGTTAGAGAGACTATATAGAATCTCAGAAGATGTTCTTAAATTTATGACTGTAAGATATGAGTCTAAAAAAGAGGTTAAAGCATTTAACGAGATGGTTACTAAAGTTATTGGAAGTGCTAAAAAAGAAGAGACTGTAGAAGAAGAGAAACAAGAGGCATAATTTTATGAATAAAGTGATTTTGGTTGGTCGTTTAACAAGAGATGTTGAAGTAAGATTTGCAAACGGTGGTTTAGCTATTGGTAAAACTGCTATTGCTACAGATCGAAAATATAAGACTCAATCTGGTGAAATGAAAACGGATGTTATGTTTATAGATATAACTTTCTTTGGAAAAACAGCAGAATTTGCTTCTAAATATTTTCGAAAAGGTTCAGGTATTCTTGTTGAAGGTAGGTTAAGCTTTGACCAATGGCAAGATCAGAGTGGAAACAAAAGAAGTAAGCACTCTGTGGCTGTTGAGAATGTTGAGTTTTTACCTCAAAACAACAACCAAGATCAAAACTCTTACAATGGTGGTGGAGCTTATGGCAATGGAAATAGCTATAACAACAATAATGGTGGTTATAACAGTAACCAAGCTCCTCAGCAACAACAGAACTCTTACCAACAGCAACCACAACAGGGTGGCTATAATGCTAATGTTGGTGGAACAGCTCCAGCTCCTCAACAGGAACAGGCTCGACCACAACAGCAGGGTAATAACTCAATTCCAGAGATAGATATTGATGATATGGACGATCAAGTCCCTTTCTAATTTTTGAACATAGAGGATAGAATAGATGGCTGAAAAAAGAAAATTTAAAAAAAGATACTGTAAATATTGTGAAGCTAAAGTTGATTATATCGACTATAAAGATACGGCTTCATTAAAGCACTCTCTTTCTGAGAGATATAAAATTATGCCTCGTAGACTTACAGGTAACTGTAAAGTTCACCAAGATATGGTAGCTGATGCAATTAAGAGAGCAAGACAAGTAGCTCTTATTCCTTATGTTGTAGATAGAAAAAGTGTTGTTTCTAACCCTTTTGACGAGATTTAATAACAATTAAGTCTTAATCTACTTTTTATAGTGGAGGGTCTCTCTCCACTATCTCTTCAATATATAAAATCCAATAAATAGGAAATTTTTTGTTTCCAGTCCCTCTAAAAGATGTAGCTAACAGTATTCAAGATGATGTTTTAACTTTTAAAGATGAGTTTGAGAGAGATATTAAACCACATTTAAAACCTGATAAACACTATGTTGAACGGAATGGAGAAACACTCTTTACAAAAGATGGGCTTCTACGACTTGGACTATTTATAAAAAATCATCTTTTTCATAACTTTATCGACTCCATTGAGTCTCAAGAAGATAAAGTAAAAGATAAAAATAAAAGCTTAGACAATATAAAAAAGATATATCACTCTCTTGAAAAAATTCTTATAGATCTTGCTGATGAACTTGAGCGGGATAACAACCGAAAAGATCTTCAGAAAGTTGAGCAGTTTACAAATATTTTTAATAAGTTTTTACAGATTCGTGGAGTCATTGAAAGAGAACGGAGTCATCAAACTCACAACAATTCAAATGCTATTCATAAAGCGACAGATTTAGCCTCAAAAGTTAGTGATGATGCCTACCGATTTGCTTCAAAAACGGAGGACGATGCCTATAAATTTGCAAAAGAGATGGGTAAAGACTCTTATAACTTCACTTCTGATACTCGAGATGTAGCCCATAATTTCGCTTTAAAAACAGAAGATGATGCTTTTAAATTTGCTTCAAAGATGGAAGATGATGCCTATAACTTTGTTTCAAATATGGCAGAAAATGCTTATCAGTTTGCAAGTAAAGGTATGGATTACGGTTATCAGTTTACTACACAAGGTGAAGATCTTGGACCGATGGCAAATAGAATTCTATGGATGGCAACTGAGATTGGAATAATGGCTGATAGAATTGGTGAGATGTCCGATAGAATTGTTCATACTGAACACCTCATCGTCGATACAGCGATGTTAATTCAGAATTTTGGACTACTGATTGATGGTACAGTTAAACATATGTCAGAGTCGATACTATATGCAATATCTATGCTTCTTGATAAGGAGTTTAAACCACTTCAAACAGCAGATAAACACCTTGAGTTAATTTCAGAGATAACAAATAAAATTCTTGATAACAATCAGGAGTATGACCTGAAAGTTCTTGAAAATCAGAAAGAGTTACGAAAAATAACAATATCTGCACTCGATAAGATAAGTAAAGAGTTCTAAAACTCTATTTAATACTAAGCTTTTGAACTCTCTTTTTATCCTCTTTTACAAAAGATGTCAGCTTTTTACAGAACTCTGAATAACAGACAAAGTTTTTAGCCCCTATATCTTCTGTATTATTGTATTGAAACCTAATATAGTCCTGCTCTTTATGTGCTAAAAAGTGTATACCCAAAAAGAAGAACCTACTCTTATTTAGAGTCTCTACTACTCTATCCAATTCAGGAATGGTCTCTAAGTTAAGATCAACATTAATAATATCTGAGTGTTTTATTTTTAGGTGATAAAAGAGAGTCTCAAATTTTTTCTCAAAATCTTCACCATATCGATTTATTACAATTGTAGAGATATTAAAAATGTGATCAAAACTGTAACTTAGCTTTGAGCCTTTAAGAGCTTTTACTCCATTACTCTTATCTAAAACTCTATATGAGATCTCATCTTTAACAGAGTCATATATCTCTATAATTTTATCTCTATATATTTCTGGTAGATATATCTCTTTTTTCTGTCTCTTTAAAAACTTGTAGCCTATAAGTACAGAGCCTCTTTTTGGAATTGAGCTAAGTTCATTATTCTCAATAGATATGTTTTTAAGTGTCTTACCATAGAGAAAAGAGGTCTCATAGAATCCATATTTTAGGTTAGCTTTTTGACTAAAGATGTGATACATAATAGCTTCACCAAAAATCGCATCTAAGTTTAACTCTTTCGCTTTCTCAATAAGCCGAACAAACATTAGATTCATTATTCCAAGCCCTTTATATTCAGGATTAACAACAACGATACCTATCTCAGCGATATTAGAGTCTTGAAGTTTAATTACGGAAAAGTGTCCAACTAACTCTCCCTTAATCTCTGCAACAACGGAATATAATCCACGATTCTCTTTATCAAGAATCTGCTGTGGATTATAGAACATATCTTTTATATAGCTATTTCCATAGTTCTGATAAATTAGTTTTGCAATTCCCTCTTCATCATCTTCGTTAAAATCTCTAATAACAAGACTCTTAACTAACTTATCTCTACTAATCTTATTGCTCTTTTTCTTTCTACTCTCTATTTTAGAAAATTTATTTTTAGTAGGCTTCTTAAAAAATTTATAAATAGAGAATAGCTTTCCATCTCTACTAAGATTCTTGTGTGTAAATTTATCTGTGTATAAAAAGACTCTATTGAAGCCCTTTATTTTTCGACTATCAATATTTACAGATCTATATTTTTTAGAAGACATAGGAGTCCCCTTATCTTTAATATCGATTCTTATTCCATACTCTGACAAAGTTATAAAAGCCTCAATTTCTCCTTGAGTCTCTCCATAGCCGTGAATTACACTATTTTCAAAAAGCTCTTTTGTAGCTTTAACAACTTTTCTTCTATCTGTTTTAGATATTGAGGAGTTTTTTAGGCTCTTTTTAATAGCTGATTTAATTAAAGGAAAATTTGATAGTTCACTTAAAACAGAAAGCTCTACTCTATTCTCCATAACTTTAACCCTCTCTACTTAAAAACTCTATTGCACTCGCTCCAAGAATTTTCATTCCAACTTTTAAAGCATCATCATCAACATCAAACTTAGAGTTGTGCTGAGGGAAACAGCTATCTTTATCTTCACGACAAGTTCCAAGCCTAAAGAAAGCACCATCAACACTCTTAAGATATTCGGAAAAATCTTCACCTCCCATTACAGGATCTACAAGATCTATACAGCCATCTTCACCAATAATCTCTTTTGCCTCACCTACAACAATATCAACCATACTGTTACTGTTTATAAGTTCGGGCTGACCATAAGTGTACTCAAAACTGTACTCTGCTCCCATAGATTTACAGACTCCCTTAATCGACTCTTCCATCATTAATGGGATACTGTTTCTAACTCCCTCATTAATAGTTCTTACTGTTCCAGTTAATACAACATTGTCACAGATAATATTTGAAGCTTGACCACCTGTAATAGTACCGAGAGAGATAACAGCTGGATGAAGAGGATCTATTCTTCTTGATACGATATGATTTAGAGAGTTTACAATCATAGATGTAACAAGAATAGCATCAACTCCTTCGTGAGGTCTTGCACCGTGAGAAGCTATACCTTTAACTTCAACTTTGAAAATATCTGCTGAAGCCATCATCACACCATATTTAAAACCTATCTCTCCAGTCTTTAAGTATGGGTATGAGTGAAGTCCAAAAATAGCCTCTACTCCCTCTAAAGCTCCACCTTCAATCATCTCGACACTACCACCATCTTTACTCTCTTCAGACGGCTGAAAAATAAATCTTACATTTCCATTTAGCTCATCTTTTATATTAGAGATAGCAATAGCTGAACCGATAGCGATAGCTGTGTGACTGTCGTGTCCACAAGCATGCATTATGCCCTCAACTTTTGAAGAGTAACTTTTACCAGTTCTTTCAAGAATAGGAAGTGCATCCATATCAGCACGGATAGCTACAAATTTATCGCTACTATTAACTCTTAAGTCAGCTATTAATCCGTAGTGAGAGTCAAACTCTTTAATCTCATAACCGAGCTTCTCTAAAGCGATTTTTACAAGATGTTTTGTGTGTACCTCATCACCTGAAAGCTCTGGATGTTCGTGAAGTTCGTGCCTCATCTCTATAACTGAATCATTAATCGAATCGACAAAATTGAAATATCTATCTTTTAGTCTCATATCAACAACCTCTTATCCATTAATTGAAATTACATATTTAAGTTATTAACTGTTTTTATTATACCTTAGAGTTTAAAAGAGTCACAGATTTAATCTATATTACATAGAGCTGTATAGTCACAGAAGTAACAACTACTACTTGAACCTATCTCATTAAGATTGATTTTTAGCAGTTCTCCTTCCTTCTTTTTTAATTCATCAAGAAGCTCTTTAACTTCACTCTCTCTTTTAACTGGATAGACTCTCTCTCCACTTTGAAGTGAGTTGTAATAGAAGCTATTTATATCTACATCTACTCCTAATTCTTTTAGAATAATGTAGTATAGAACCAGTTGAAGGCTATTTTCATAACTCTTTCTTGAACTACTACTTATCGACTTCTTATAGTCCACAATAGATATTTTTCCATTAGGCAGTAACTCAACTCTATCAGCAATACCTTTGAGTTCAAATTCGTTGTATTTAGCATTAAGATGTTTCTCAACATCTATAACCTTAACTCCTTGATTGAACTTATCTATCTCACTATCGATAAAATTGTTGAGTCTCTGTAGCCACATCTCTCTAACTACACCATCTCCAAAGAAACCCTCTTTTTCAAGATACTCATCTATCTTTTTTCGAAGTTCCCACTTATTACTATAACTATCCTGATTTCGATAGGTGTGTTCAAGAGCTTTATGGAGTAGATTTCCAACTTTTGTATCGATACTCTGTGAAAACTCCTCTCTTGGAGGCTTTATCTTTTTAACATACTGAAAGTGGTACTTAAGATGACAGCTATTAAAACTCTCTATTTTACTATTGGAAAGAGGTTCAGAGAGAAAGTTATATTGAGATTCGACCTCATCAACTCTCTCAATCCAGTGAGAAATATCATCACTACTCTCCTCTTTAAAAAGCAGACCTTTTAGAAAGTTTTCATACTCACTACTGCTCTCTATCTTATAATTAAAGTCATAGATAAAGTGAGAGACTCTTCTCTCTCCACCCTCTGCAAAAGAGATAGATCCAAAGTCAGCTTTTTGAAGAACTCTATATAGGTGATACTTCTGAAGTGACTCACGATCTTCAAGAAGTGGAAGTTGTAGATCTCTACGAATATCACTATTAATAAATAGATCTTTATTGACCCGTTTAGGAAAAGTATCATCACTAAAATCGATAATAATTACAGCTTTATGACTTGAACCCCTCGCTTCAAGAAGTCCCATAACTTTAACTCTTCCTCCAGAGATGTCATCAATAGTAAACTCTCTCAACTCATCAAGGAAAAGTTTCATAGCTATTTTAAGTTGAATACGACTCATTTCAGTCTCAAAAAGTAGTAGCGATTTTAAGATGAGGTCGATAACTTTCTTATCAACTTTAAAGATCTTTAACAGAGTCAATATTGTAATTTTAAGTCTATCTCCACTCTTTCGATTCCAGAAAGGTTTTAAATTATCTACAATCTCCTGAAGCTCTGAGCTATTTCCGATAAGTCTATTTAGTCGTTCAAGGTTCTCACTATCTTTATCATCATTAAAATGAAGTAAAACAGCATTTAGAAACTTATATAGTCTACTATCACTAAATGGTAATCCCATTGCAAAACTGAGATTATTCTCAATATCAAATTTTCTCATTATAGGAGCAAACGACTCATCAAGTAGAATAACCCCTATATCTTCAGGTTCTAATCCGATATCTACAAAGTGCTGAATTCTCTCTTTTACAAAAGCTACCTGTGTGAGTCGATCTTGAAACTTTACAATCTGAACTTTAGTCTTAAATGGACTCTTTTCACTCTCTATTAACTCTTTTCTTTTCCAATCTATTTTATGTTTAAATCCACCTTTTAAGTCCATACTCTTAAATATCGGATCTTTTCTAAACTTATAGTTAAATCTATTTCCGTAAATTACTATCTGAAGTGGAGTAATTTCAGAGATCTCATCAAAAAGTTTCTTATCAAAGTGAGATAGATAACCCTCAAGATGAATCTCAATATTATCAAGAGAGTCTATATATACCCTATTCAATATGTAATCCTCTACAATAAATAGTGGATCTATTAACTGTTCTCTTTTTAACTCATTCTGATAGAGTGTATAGAGTCGATGAAGTATATCTATATGTTTTTTATAATCTTCATAGTAGTCACCCTCTCTTAACATCTCTATCGATACACCACCTTTAGTGAGTTCACTATATAGAGAGAAGAAGTAGTCACTATATCGAAGAAAACTCAATAGAGAGCTATCTATCTTTAGGTTAGAGAACTCTTCAACCTGCTTTACAACTCTATTAAAGATAATTACTCTACTAAACTTATCGATCTTTTTAAAACCATCTATATAGGTTGCTCTCTCAAGAAACTCACCGATAGAGAGAGTTTGAGGAAGTTCTCCATCACTCTTAAAGCTACTTAAATAGTTTCTAACAGCTCTACGATTTGGAAAGATTATCATCTGCTATCTACTCTATCATCTGGATAAGCAAACTCTATTCTATTACGACCATTCTCTTTTGCCCGATAGAGAGCCTCGTCTGCCTTTTTAAATAGCTCCTCTTTTGTATCACCAAACTGATATTCTGTTAAACCAAAAGAGCAGGTAAACTTAAGACTTCGGCTTGTAAAAAGATTCTCTTGAACAGTTAATCTTAAATTCTCTGTTGCAATCTCTGCTGTATGTATAGTCGTATTACTAAAGATTATTGCAAACTCTTCTCCACCCCATCTTGCAAAAATATCACTTTTACGAATATGACTCTTAATTAAAGCACTCAACTCTTTTAGAGCTTCATCTCCTACAAGATGCCCATATTCATCGTTTATCTTTTTAAAGAAATCTATATCAAAAAGTAGTAGAGTGAAATGATTCTTATATCTTTTAGCTCTCTCTACCTCACTATCAAGAAATTGATTAAATCGACTACGATTATATATAGAGGTTAAAGTGTCGTAAAAAGCGAGTTTTTGTAGCTTATTTCTCTCTTCTATAAAAGATGTAATTTCAGTAAAGTTTACTATATGGTGATCCATCTCTTCAACATATTTTGAGTTTAATAGAAATACCTGTGGCTCTTGCACATCTATATCAATAACAGGAACTATCTTTCTATTCTCATCTATTACTATAATTGTATCTTCTACACCTTTTTTATTAAAACTAAAAATCTCTTGAAAAAGGTCGCTATTATTTTGATTAAAAATTTCTACTGTCTCTGCTTCAAACTTGTTGAGAAAACTTTTGTTTGCATAGATAAGAGATACATCTTGTATGACAGCTACCATACTCTCTTGAAAGTCAAGCATAGTCTGTAAAAGTATACGACTCTGCTTCTCTCTCTTTTTTGAGATTATGCCCTTTGCAACTCTCTCCAGTTCTAAGAAAAGGTCATTTTTATTTATAGGCTTAATTAGATAGCCATCAATATGTAGAGAGATAGCTTTCAAAAAGAACTCTGGTTCACTAAAAGCAGTTGTGATAATAATAGCTACATCTCTATCTATATTATTACAGTTTCGGATCTCCTTAATCATTTCAAGACCATCCATATTAGGCATCTGAATATCTGTCAATATAATATCTGGCTTCATCACTTTATATAGTGAAAGACCCTCTACACCATCTTGTGCTATATGAATATTTGCTACTTTTTTTTCAAGCCTTTTGCCATATATTTCCCTAATTGATACATCATCTTCCACATATAGAAGAGTAACCTCTTTTAAAATATCTTCTTCTTCAATACCCAATGTTTAACCCTTCATCTACATTTAATGGAAGCTCTATTATAAAAGATGCACCACCATCTATATTCTTTAAATATAGCTTACCACCACTATTCTTCTCTATTATTATCTTACTCATATAGAGTCCTATTCCAGTTCCATCTCTATCCTGTTTTGTTGAGAAGTATGGTTCAAATATTCTGTTTTCTATATTTTTAGGAACTCCACCACCATTATCTGAAACAGTTACAATTCCAACTTTATCAACTAAATTAACATTAATTTTAACTTTAATCTTACCATTTTTTATACTGTTTGAGAGAATAGAATCTTTTGCATTATTGATGAGGTTCAGTATAACTTGCTGGAACTCTCTTGGGTATCCTAAAGTATCAAAACTGCTATTTTCTATCGATAGTTCAATTGAGTTGCTCTTAAATTGTGGATCAAATATAGATTCAATCTCCAGTATTTTGGCATATACAGAGTAGATACTTTTTGTTTTATCAGCTTTAAAAAAGTTTCTAAAATCATCAATTGTTTTTGACATAAAGTTTATAAAGATCATATTATTATCGATAAATTTATTGATGTAACTCTTATCAATCAAGTTATCATCAAAGTCATCATCTAAAAACTGAATATTTCCTGCAATAGAGTTTAACGGCTGTCTCCACTGATGAGATATTGCACCTATCATCTCGCCCATTGCAGCAAGTTTTGACTGTTGAAGTAGTGCATTTTCCTGTATTCTAATCTCTTCTACTTTCTTGTCGACCTCATCTTGTAACTCACTATTTAATTTCTCAAGTCGGCTGTTTACCTGCTGTAAAGACTCTTCAAGCTCTTTCTGATTTGTTATATCCATAAGATAACTTAGATAGTAACTGTCCCAATCTATTGTCTCTACTCTCTTAATACTTTCATAAACCCATATAACTCTACCGTCTCTTCTTTTAACTTTATAGTAGAGCCTCTTTATCTGTTTAACAGGTAGCAGATTAAGTTCAGACAGCTTCTTATTAATCCTCTTTTGATCACTATCTACAATAAGTTCCCGATAATCTATTAGTCCCTCTAAAATAGATCTACTCTTATAACCTAAAATAACCTCTGTATTATCTGATACATAAGTTGGAATAGCCTTTGTACTATTTTTAGAGGCTCTCCATTTTAGTAATACAGATTCCCCTTTGCTAAAAAGTTCAATTGTTGTATGAAGTTCTCTCTGTTTTTTATCTATATTCTGTTGATACTTTCTATATAGAAAGATAAAAGCTATTGTATTAAATAGAACAATAATAGCGATTACAACAGTTGTTGAATGTATATCACCTTTAATAAACTCATCTATCTCTGTTATATCTCGAATAATTACAAGCTTTCCAACACTATTTGAATAAAAATCTCTAACTATTAACTCATCAATAGAGTAAGTTCCCATACTATTTTGACGAATATCATTAGCTTTATAAGGAGTTATATTAAATTTATTAACAATTTTATGATCTCTATTGTGATAGAGATAGTACTCACCAGCCTTAATATATTTAGTTTCAATATTTTTATCAAAAAGCTCTTTGTTTAGAAAAAGAATCAGATGTTCTATATCTCTACTACCACTTATGACATTATCGATAAAATAGTCAAATCCTATACTAACTTCAAACAGTCCAATAAACTCATTACCTTTATATATAGGCTCTATAACTTGGTAAATCAGCTCTCCATTTGTAAACTCAAAACCAGACTCTATCTCTTTTGTGGTCAATGCTAAACTGATAATTTTTCTATTTAAATTTTCACTAATCTCTCTCTGCTTGAAGCTACTGTTTAGATTTATTAAGGAGTCTCCATTCTCTAAATATATATTTAGACTTTTAAGATAGATACTTTTTTCTATATCTCCTTTAAATCTATTTACTACTCTTTTATAAAGCTGTTCTTTGTCTCTACTCTTTATATAGTGAATAAACTCCTTTTCTCTAATAAGAGATGTCATTAAGTAACGATAATATTTCTCAATATTTTTTGAATCTTTCGAGAGATGGTACTCAATATGAGAGACAACACTTTGACTATTGTATTTAAATAGGTGTAAAGTCTTATGTTCATTAAAAAGATATTCAAGTACCATTGTTATGATAACTATCAATACTAAAAAGATATATTCATTTCTAATTCTCACTGTTTTCAATAAGCTCATTTTTTATATTAATTATAACTAATAACAACACTTGATTGAAAAATATCGAAAAAGTTCTTTAAATTCTCTTTAGTTTTATTAAAATAGCTTTTTTTGAGTCTTTAAAAGTGGTTTTTCCACTACTTACCCTATAATAAATTGAACCAAAAATCTGTTCAAATCCATTTTCACTTTTAATAAACTTTTTTCTATTAAAGATAGGTTTTGATAGTAGAATATTTTTAAGTGTATCCGATGGATAGCTATCTGAAAGATAGTTACTATTAAAGATAGATTTAGGCATACAGTTACCATTTAAGCAGATTAAGGTATCTATCTCAAGTTTTAAAATCTCTTTTCCTATGGAGAAGAGTTGTAGATTTACAAAATCCTTTCCTCTTCTAATAAACCCCATATCAGAGTATCTAAGATTTTCACTTTTTATTGTTACAAGATAACTATCTTCACTTATATAGTTTTTGCCACTACAAGAGAGTAGCAAAACTAAAGGGATAATAGAGAGTAGTAGTCTACTCATAAACCTGCATCGATAAACAGTGAAGTGAACCACCTTGACGAATAAATATAGTTGAATCGATAGGAATAACTTTTCTATCAGAGAAGAGTCTCTGAAAAAGTTCAATAGCCTCACTATCCTGTTTAACACCATAAATAGGAAGTAGAATAGCTCCATTAACAAAGATAAAGTTTAGGTATGTTTGTGGTAAAACATCACTATTAAACTCTCTCTTATCAGGTGTTGGAACAGCTATAAGCTCTCTATCTGGAAAAGCCTCTTTTAATTCATTTTCTAACTTATCTTTCTGATAGTAGAGAATCTGTTTCTTATTGGCAAATCGAACAAGCATATCGATATGTCCATCAGTGTCATCACCATCAAGATAACTATCTTTTAACCAGACAGCTCTTTTAAGATTTAAAAGTTTAAGAAGTCTCTCTTCTAACTCATCTTTTGAAACATCAGGATTTCTATCTGCAACTGCTGTATCAGTTAGTAGAAGAGTCTCTCCATCGGTCTCAATAGCTCCACCTTCAATAGTTAGTTTAGTTGTAACTATATCTTTTTTGTAGAACTCTTTAGCTTTTAGATTTTGAGTAATCTGATTATCGAGTGAAGCATCAAACTTACCTCCCCAACCATCAAACTGAAAATCTACGATTTGAGTTCCATTATCTATTCCAAGGCTATCACGACCCCAAGTATCATTGGTCTCTATTTCAAAAAACTCAATATTCTGATCATCTCCAATTTTATAAAGAGAGTAACCTATATTGTGAGTAATAAGAAAGACTTTCTGCTCTCTTCTAATAGCATTTAAGAAGTTAATAAATGAGTTAATAACCTCATCATAACAGCAGTTCCAATCACTATCCTCTCTTGGAAAAACAAGGATAGTTCCTCTCTGTTTAGACCATTCAGGCTTCACTATCTTCTCTCTTCATAATCAGAAGTGCTGTTACATCATCATCCATCTGCTTATCTTTAATAACATCAAAGTAATTAGCTAAAAGTTCAGGATCTAACATTGTGTGCATCTCATCTTTATCTATAACAAATCTCTCATCTTCTGTAATACCATCACTATAAACAAGAAGTTTTTTGAAACCTTTCACATCAATTCTACTAACTTTTATATCACCAAACATAAAATCCATAAAAGGAATATTATTCGCTTTTAGGTAGTGAATCCCTTCACTATCTTCAACAATTGTTGGATACATACCAGCAGAGAACCACTCAATATAGGTTAAATCTTTATCAATATAGTAAAAAGATGCTGAAAGCTGTTCAGTATCAGCAAGAATATGCTCAAGACCTTTCCCAAAAGATTGTGCAAGTTCAAAAAATGATAGATTCTCATTTAGAGCATTCTTAATATTTGAGAGAACAGATACACAAGTTAATGATGGAACAATTCCGTGACCCATAGCATCGAGAACATAGATGAGGTAACCACCATCAGGAAAACGGTGTAGTGAGTAGCTATCACCACTTAAAAAATCATAAGGCTTAAAGTGAATTCTAATATCAAGTTGTTTATCATTTTTTAGCTCATTTATTAGAAGTGCTTGTTGTTTCATAGCAGCTTTTGTCTGCTCTTCAATAAAATATTTGTTTGCCTGTGCAAGTTTATCAACATCGAGGATATTTGCTATATATGAGATAGCTATATTAAATAGTTGGCTATCATCATTAGAGAATTGACTATCATCATTTAGCTTATTGATCGCTTGAAAGATTCCTATCATCTTATCATCTTTGTTAAAGATAGGAGTTGCAAGAATAGATTTTGTTAAGTAGTTTGTCTGTTTATCAATTGCAGGATTAAATTTTGGATAGTTATATGGATCATTTACGATAATAGTCTCTTTCTGTTCGTAAACTTCACCAATAATCCCAGCAGTTAATGGAATCCTAATATCATTAATTCCGTGTCCAACTTTTGTCCAGAAAACCTCCTCTTCCCTATCGATTAGCCACAGAGTAGCTCGATCGCTCTCTACAAGAGTCTTCCCAAAATCTGTTAAAGTTAGTAAGAGAGAGTCATTATTAGTCTCTCTACTTATCTTGGTTGAGTATTCAAGAATTATCTCTATTATGTTATGAAGTTTCTTCTCTTTCTCAACAGAGTATTTAAATACAAAGTC
>Ga0193956_1000426_pt1 | contig 19524 bp, 14 predicted proteins | sample BB_7_MG_FD_140358 | JGI IMG/M metagenome (GOLD analysis project Ga0193956, IMG submission 140358) | Microbial mat bacterial communities from the Broadkill River, Lewes, Delaware, United States - BB_7_MG | ecosystem: Environmental > Aquatic > Freshwater > River > Microbial mats | place: USA...
CAAATATTCTGTTTAATTATGACTTTTCAAATAATGATATTACTTGTTTGACAAAGACCGTTTTTTTATTTGATAAAGTTGTTTTTTATCAAGGACATGACGATGTATTGCTTAACAAAGAAAATAAAGAATACCAATTATTTAATTTTTTGGATAACAAAATTGTATATCCACCTGTATATAATGCTCAGTTTGATGATTATAATTTTACAAATAGACATATTCAAGCTTATTTTAGTTTTTTAGAAAACAACGTAACCCCAAACACTTTATACAAAAATAAAAATAAAATTCTACCAACTTGTATAAAAAAAATAAATATTAAAAATTTTCAAGGAATAACTAAAAATATACAAATTTCAGAAATTCCAATCGACACACAATGGATTTTTTTAACGGGAAATAATGGCTTTGGAAAAACCTCAATTTTAAGAGGAATTGCAAATTGTTTGTATAATAATAGTAAATCAGAAAATAATTTTATTGAGTTTAAAGATTTGAACCATAGTCATATAAACGTGGTTGGAAATGAGTTTTTCGTAAAACATGATAATTTTGTAACCTATGGAGCATACAGAGCTAAGCCACACCCAACTGCCGACAAAATAGATTTAACCGATAATCTTTTTGGAAAAAGTGATTATATTTTAAATTTTGAAACTCGTTTTAAGGAAATGCAAGCCTTTGATGAATCAAGAAAAAAAAGAAGTTTAATTATTGATATATTGAAAACACTTATTCCAAATTTAGAAAATATTGATGTTGTAGAAAATGCAGAAAAAAATGGAGCAGATGTTATTTATATAGAAAAAGACGACAACGGCGAAATATTGCCACCCGTTCCATTTGACCAGCTTGCAATGGGAATGCGAAATATAATTGGATTTGTTACCGATATGATTTTTCGGCTTTCTAAAAATCAAGAAATTAGTAATCAAATGTATGGCATCGTAATTATTGACGAATTTGACAATCATCTTCACCCAAAATGGCAAAAAGAACTTGTTGAAAAATTGACCAAAACATTCTCAAAAATACAATTTATAGTTTCTACACACAGCCCAATACCACTGCTCGGAGCACCCGAAAACAGCCTAATAATAACAGTAGATAGAAACAAAGAAGACGGAATAACTGCCAAAAAATTGGATATTGATTTTACCACATTAACACCAAATTCAATTCTTACTTCGCCAATTTTTGGATTTAGAGAAATAATTTCATCGGGAAATAAAGATCTATCTAAATTAAGAACAGAAGATTATCACGATGATATTTTATTTAATGATGAAGTAGAGAGAAGGTTAAACAAATTTGTTAATGAAAATTAAATTGACTAAAAATGATTAGAATAAACAAAACAAAAGTTATTCCTGAAAGTTTAGAAAATTTAAAATTTCAAAAACATTTAAAGAAATTTTTAAAAGAAGAGGTAAGTGTTTCTGGCGATTATTATGGAGCTTTAGATGTTAGGGCAAGTTTGGATAATGAATATAATAATAAGTGTGCATATTGTGAAACAATAGATTATAAAATGGAGATTGAGCATTATCGTCCTAAAAGTAAATATAAATATTTAAGTTATGAATGGACAAATTTAATGCCTGCTTGTCATAATTGTAATCATAGCAAATTAAATAAGTTTCCAGTAAAAAATTCTAAGATTATTGATGATATAAATAATAGTGGAAGTGTTAAAGATTTAGAAAAGTTAAATTTAATTGAAGAGCCATATGTTATTAATCCAGAAGTAGATTATCCTAACGAGCATTTTACTTTTAACATTCAGGGAGAAATTTTAGCAAAAACTGAACGAGCGGAACAAACTATAAAAATATGTAATTTGAATGATAAAACATTAATATATAGAAGACAAAAATCATATAATGACTTGTTGGAAATTATAAAAATAGCAAAATTAAGCTCTAATAAAATTAGTGCAAAAGTTTTGGAGATTATTAAAAATAAAATTAATCTTAAACAAAAAAAGGAAAGTGAATATTCTTTATTTTGGCAAAATGTTGCTGAAAATTTAGAAAATCAAATAATCAAATACTAAAAATATCAACCCACGACTTCAGTCGTGGACAAACAATAAATAAATATGTCAGAAATAAAAATAACAATCAACGGCAAACAATATACTGCAAATAACGGAGATACAGTATTAGAAGCCGCCGAAAGAAACGGAATAAAAGTTCCCACTCTTTGCCACGACCCACGACTCGAACCATATTCGTCATGCTATGTGTGTGTAGTGGAAATTGAAGGTGCAAAAGGCTTACAACCAGCATGTTCAACCAAAGTTTTGGACGGAATGAAAGTGCAAACAAACACCAATAAAGTTAGAAAATCACGTAAATCGGCACTTGAATTGCTCGTTAGCGACCATTATGCAGACTGCTCTTCTACATGTAAAGCTGCTTGCCCGGCAGGCGTTGATATTCAGGGATATATTGCCTTAATAGAGAAGGGAATGTACACCGAAGCTGTAAAACTCATAAAAGAAGTTAATCCGCTACCAGCAATTTGCGGACGAGTTTGTGTGAGACCATGCGAAGCCGCTTGTAATCGGAATCTTACAGAAGATGAACTACCTGTGGGAATTGATTATTTGAAGCGATTTGCATCGGATATTGACCTAAATTCTGAAACTCATTATATTCCAGAAGTTGCACCAAGCACTGGCAAAAAAGTTGCAGTAATTGGAGCAGGACCTGGCGGGCTTTCTGCAGCATATTTCTTGCAACAAAAAGGACATCAGGTAGATATATTTGAAGCAAATAATCATGCAGGAGGTTGGTTACGTTATGGAATACCAGAATATCGTTTGCCTAACGATTTGTTAGACAAAGAGATAGAAACAATTACAGAAATAGGAACAAATATTTTCTTAAATAAAAAACTTGGACATAATGTAAGTTATAAAGAAATTCAGGAAAATTATAATGCTACAATTCTTACAATTGGCTCACAAACAGGAACTTTGCTAAGAGCAGAAGGCGAAGATGCTGATGGTGTTTTTTCAGGAATTGACTTCCTTAGAAATATGGAACAAACTGGTCAGAAATACGATTTTTCGGGCAAAACAGTTGTTACTGTTGGCGGTGGAAATACTGCAATGGACTGTTGCAGAACTGCTGCACGTTGTGGTGCTGAAAAAAATTATGTAGTTTATCGCCGAACAGAAAAAGAAATGCCTGCCAATCCAATAGAAATTCACGAATCAAAATTGGAAGGCGTTGAATATTTATTTTTAACAAACCCTACAAAAGTAAACAAAACAGAAGATGGAAAGGTAAAATCCATGACACTCGTAAAAATGGAACTCGGAGAACCAGATTCTTCTGGCAGACGAAGACCTGTAGTTATTGAAGGTTCTGAATTTGAGTTAGAAGTGGACTATATTCTTGCTGCAATTGGGCAAAAAACGGAGGCTGATTTTATTGAAGATATGAATAAACATGCCAAAGAGGGAAAATTTGAACTAAACCGCTGGGGAGATATTGATGCCGATGCAACTACCTTACAAACAGGTATTCCATCAGTATTTGCAGCTGGCGATGGTGTTACAGGACCTGCCACAATTATTGAAGCAATAGCACAAGCAAATGTAGCATCTTTAAGCTGTCATCAGTATTTGATGGGAGAAGAATTAAATCCGCAACCAAAAGAATTTTTGAGCAAACGTTCTAATTTTAAGAAACTTACAAAAAATGATATGCAAGGAAAATTTGTGCCACAAGCACGAAAGGAAATGCCTGTAATAGGAACGGATATGCGTATGAATTTTAAGGAAGTAGAACTGGGATACACTGAGGATATGGCACTTGCCGAAGTTCAACGATGTGTGGAATGCGGTTGCGTAGAATATTTTGAATGCGACCTAAAACAACATTGCACAGATTACGGAGCAGACCAAAAAAATTATGAAGGCGAATTTCATCAATATAATGTGGATTTTTCTCACCCATTTATTGAAATTGATAATAATAAATGTATCCTTTGCTCTCGCTGTATCCGAATTTGCGACGAAGTGGCTGGAACATCGGCACTTGGACTTGTTGAACGAGGGTTTGAAACCTACGTTGCTCCAAGCATGGGCAAATCGCTAACAGACACAAGCTGTGAGACTTGCGGACTTTGTATTTCCACTTGTCCAACTGGTGCAATTACCGAAAATTTCAACTTCAAACCCGGACCTTTTAAATTAGAACCAGTAGAAACAATTAGTAATTATGGCTCTAACGGTGAGCGTATTGAGATAAATCACCGAGACGGATTTGTTATGAAAGTGAAAGGCACAAAAGGAAGAGTGAACAAAGACGGAAGTATTGGAAGACATGCTAAATTTGGATACGAATATTTGAACGACAATAGCAGACTTACAATGCCATTATTAAAATCGGAAGATGGTGGTTTTGAGGAAATTAGTTTTGAAAAAGCCTATGAAATTATCAAAAATAAAATTTCGGGAGTAAAACCAGAAGAAAACGCATTTTTTGCAGGAGCAAGGCTAACAAACGAAGAACAATACCTTGTTAAAAAACTTGCAGATACTGTTAAAACAGAGAATATTAGCAGCTTCCATTATGTTGCAAGAGGCATGGCTTATGCAAATAATTCATTTAAAAATGTTCCTTTTGACGAAATAAAAAAAGCAAGCAAAATTTATATAATTGGAGCTGAATTAAATTATGACGATAATCTTGTTAGCTATTTTGTAAACAATGCAAAATATTTGAATAACATTGATGTAGAGCTTGTTACAGTTGGAGAAAATAAATATTCCTACAAAGCAAATAAAGTTTACGAAGTAAAATCATATTATTGGTTTACAAAAGCAGTAGTTGCATATATTGCTCAAAAAGGACTTCAAAATCAGATGTTTATAGATGGAAATACTACCGATTACGAAACATTCAAAACAGAGCTTGAAGACTATTCTATTTACGCCGAAAAAGCAGGAGTTGATTCTAAAACAGTTGAAAAATTTGCAAAAGAATATAACAACGAACAAAATGCAGTTCTAATTTATTCAGAAAAATACATTTCATCTAATTGTAGCACAGAACTTTATAATCTTGCAAATATAACAGGAAAACTTGGAAAAACGGCTTCGGGACTAATTTCTTTAAAAGAAAAAAACAATTCTCACGGCTTGTTTGACAATAATTGTATTAGCGAAAAAGCCACAGAAAATATGCTTGCTGGCAAAATTAAAAATGTATTTATTTTTGGCGAAGACCCAGCTGGTTGTTCTGTTGAACCAGAAAAATGCCAAATAGGAAACTTTGATTTTCTTATGGTTCAAGATTATTTCTTAACCGATACTGCAAAAAAAGCTGATTTAATTCTACCTGCCTCATTACCAACAGAAACAGGCGGTAGTTTTACCAATACACAAAGAGTTTTACAAACTTTTGAAGCAGTATTTGAGCCAAAAGTAGAACAAGTAAATCACGAACAATTATTTGCAATAATTTCTCAATTTGCAAAATGCGAACTTGAAACCTTGGACGACGTATTTTTGGAAGCTGCAAGCAAATTGCCAAAATATGCTGAAAAACACCAATTTACATATACAAATGAGGATAATAATTTCCGCATGTTTAACTACGGTTGCGACTATCTCGTAAAACGTTTTGAAGAAGATTTTGAAAATAGTTTTTAACATTCATGATGAATTTTAAATTGATTATTGCATTATAAAATAATAATTAAATAAAGTCAAAACTTCACTTTTGTGTTAGTTTTTGACTTTTTTTTATCTTGTTATTATTATATTTAAAAATTACACAATATAATTGCTATTATGTAAAAATGATAAATATTTTAATATTTTGATTAATAAAGCTATAACCCAAATACTATCTTCTTTCTTTTAAACATTGATTTATTTTAATGATTTTTCTATTGCTCTATGATTTTTATCATATTTTATTTCAGAAACAAAAAGTATCTTTGATTTTTAAAATATTAAAAGATTAAAATATATAATTATGGGTCTAATACAAAAAATAATACCACCAAATAAATGGCAGTTGCCTGTGGCAATAGTACTTGGTGCGTTTGTAGGCTTGTTTTTTTATCTTTTCAAAGTATCTAATGCAAGTTCTTATTTGTCCGATTCGCCAGAGACTTGTATAAATTGTCATGTGATGGGAACTCAGTATGCTTCTTGGTTTCATAGCTCTCACCGAGAGGTTACTAACTGTAATGATTGCCACGTACCTCATGATAATGTTTTAAATAAATATTTTTTTAAAGCAAAAGATGGTTTGAGACATGCTACTATTTTCACTTTACGAAAAGAACCGCAGGTTATAAAGATAAAACATCAAGGAATAAATGTGGTTCAAGATAATTGTAAACGATGTCATTCGTTTACTAACGAAAATGTTAGCACGATGAAGGTTACAGGGCAGAATTATGAACATGGAACTGGTAAATTATGCTGGGATTGTCATAAAGAAGTTCCTCATGGAACTGTAACAAGTCTTTCTGCAAGTTCACATATTCCTCAAAATGAGCCAACTATTCCTGAATGGTTAAAAGAATTAATGAAAAAATAAATACAAATTCAATATAAATTATGGAAGCAACAAAAAATAAAAAATGGTTAAACTGGCTCATCTTCGGAGTTACAGTTATTGGAGTATTTTTACTTGGTTTACTTGCAAGTTCAGTTATAGAACGTAAGTCTGAAACACAGTTTACTTACAAACCAATAGTTGAAATTGGAGAAATGGAACCAAGAAACGAAGTTTGGGGAGAAAATTTCCCACTAGAGTTTAGTTCTTATTATGAAACTGCAGATACAAGTTTTCGTAGCAAATACAATGGTAGTGCAATGATTGATATGTTAGAAGTTGATCCTCGTTTAGTTGTTCTTTGGGCTGGTTATGGTTTTTCAAAAGACTACAATCAAGGAAGAGGACATTTTTATGCAGTAGCAGATATTTGGAATACACTAAGGACAGGTGGACCAACAAATAGCGAAGATGGACCAATGCCAGCAACTTGTTGGACATGTAAAAGCCCAGACGTTCCAAGACTTATGAACGAAATTGGTATTGCCGATTTTTATAAAGGAAAATGGGCTGGAAAAGGAGAAGAAATTCATAACCCAATTGGTTGTTTAGATTGTCATGATAACGAAACAATGGCTCTTAGAATTTCACGACCAGTTCTTATTGAAGCATTTGAGAGAAATGGAAAAGATATAACAAAGGCAACTCATAACGAAATGCGTTCGTTAGTTTGTGCACAATGTCATATTGAATATTATTTTGACAAATCTAAAATTGAAGGAGTCCCTTATTTAACGGCTCCTTGGGATAATGGTTATAAAGTAGAAGATATGGAAGCATATTACGACAGTATTCAATTTAGCGATTGGACTCATAAATTAAGTAAAGCTCCAATGTTAAAAGCTCAACACCCTGGTTATGAGGTTTACCAAACTGGTATTCATGCTCAAAGAGGAGTTTCTTGTGCTGATTGCCATATGCCTTATAAGACTATTGGAGGACAAAAATTCACTGATCATAAATTACAAAGTCCTTTAAATAATGTTCATAATTCATGTCAAGTTTGCCACAGAGAGGAGGCAGGCGAATTAATTGCTAATGTTTACGAACGCCAAGACCAAATTATTGAAAATAGAGATAAATTAGAAGAATTGTTAGTTAGAGCACATGTTGAAGCAAAACTTGCTTGGGATTTAGGTGCAACAGAAGAGCAAATGGCAGAAATTTTAATAGACATTCGTCATGGACAATGGAGATGGGATTATGCAGCTGCCAGCCATGGAGGTTCTTTTCATTCGCCTACAGAAATTGGACGAGTTATTGGAACAGGTATAGAAGTAACTCAAGAAGCAAGAATTAAACTTGCAAGAGTTCTTTCTGAACTTGGTCATAACGAGCCAGTTGATTATCCAGATATTACAACAAAAGCAAAAGCACAAGAGTATATTGGTTTAGATATGGAAGCTCTTAAAGCTGAAAAACAACTTTTTATTAAAAATTTATTACCTCAATGGATTCAAGCCAAAAAAGACCGAGAATCTAAATGGGAAGTTAAATATTATTAGAAATAAATAATTTATAATAAATAATGCGGTAATTTGTAAATTTTATATTTGCATATTATCGCATTTTTATATTTTTGCACTTAGAATATATAATTGTGAAACAAAAAAGACCTTTCAAACAGCCTTACGGATATTTAGAAGCACTTATTTTAGGTGCTATATTTGTAATTTCAGGATTTATTATTGAAATAATTACTCCTGCAAAAGGATTTGTATTCCCAAAATCTCCAATAAATATTTTTATTCTGTTGGCTCTGATACTCATTATTATTTTTATTCATATTTTTCTTACAAAATATTATTTTTTCAAATGGCTTTCGTCTGTTCCCGTTGCAATTAGCACAATTAGTTGGACAATTTTCCTTGTGCTAATAATGGCAATTGTTCCTCAAAAAGTTGATATTTTTTATGGATTTATGGATAAGATGGGGTTTACTTATATCTCAGAAAATTGGGCATTAATATTTATAACTTTCCTTTTGTTAATATCTTTGGGGTTAATTACAATTCAAAGAGCCAAGCCATTTAATAAAAAAAACATTGGATTTTTGCTCAATCATTTGGGGTTGTGGATTGTAATAGCATCTGCAAGTATTGGCAGTGGAGAACAAATTAGACTAAAAATGTATGTTTCCGAAAATTCTAATCCCGTTTGGCAGGCATACGACGATAACAATATTTATGAACTTTCAATAGCTATTAAATTGATTGATTTTGAGTTAGAACAATACAATCCTGAAATTGCACTAATAGATAATATCACAGGTGATATAATAATTGATAATAAAAATAAGATTTTCTTAGTTGAAAAAGGGGATGAATATAAATTAAATAATTTAAAAATTAGGATAGACGATTTCATCCCACTATCTGTTTATATTGATGGAAATTATATTGAGTTTTTTGACCAAGGAGCTGCTGCTTCTGCAAAAATTTCAGTTTTTGATAAAGAAGGGGAGCTTATTACAACAAGTTGGATTTCAAGTGGTAGTTCTTTGATGAATCCAAATATTCTTAAATTAGACACCTTATATTCTATTGCATTGTTAGAACCACAACCCAAAAAATATAGTTCTGAATTAGAGCTTTTTGCAAAAGATGGGACAAAAGAAAAAGTTATTCTGGAAGTAAACAAACCATACACATTTAAAGGTTGGAAAATTTACCAACTTAGCTACGATGAGAGTATGGGACGTTGGTCTGAAACAAGTGTATTAGAGCTTGTTAGAGACCCTTGGTTACCAGTAGTATATCTCGGACTATTTATGATATTAGCAGGAGTGATATATATATTTTGGTTTGGAAAATATCGTAAAGAGTAGTTTACTAAATATTTTTTATTTCTGAAATTATTTTTCCTTCAAATAGTTCTGTTTCAATAAGTTCTCCTTTTATTGCTTGCTCGGCATTTTTTAATAATTTGCCATTTTGGGTGGTAATAGAATACCCTTTTTTCAAAATATTTTTAGGGTCTTTTAATTCCACAATGTTTGAAGCAATTTCCAAACGGTGTTCTTGTTTTAAAAAATACTCTGATAATGAAGTTTTTAACTTTTGTTTTTTTAATTCTAAAATGTTTTTTTGAGATAAAAATATATTTGAAGTAAGTTGTTTTAATTTGTTTTCTTTTGAATTAAGAGATTTTATTTTATCATTAATATAATAATTTCCAATTTTGTTTAACTTTCCTTTTATGGTTTGTAATTCGTAATTTTTATCTTTTAAATAATTGAGTGTAAGTTTATTAAAATAGTTTGACGAATTGTTAAGAGAATCTATTTCATCATTTATTTTAGTAGAAACTAAATCGTATAAATATGATTGTTTATTTATGATAACATTTTCAAAATCAGAGAGTTTTGAAATTAAAAAACTTGCAACAGCCGTAGGAGTTTTCAGGCTTGTGTTTGCCACAAGGTCTGCAATAGTTTCGTCTCGCTGATGCCCAATTCCTGTAATTATCGGAAGCGGAAATTGACAAATATTTAGTGCTAAATCATAATTATCAAAACTACTTAAATCTGTTTTTGAGCCGCCGCCTCTAATAATTACAACTACGTCAAAAGAAGTTTCGTTTTCATAAATTTTGTCTAATGCTGCAATAATGCTTTCCTCCGACTTATCGCCCTGCATAACAGCGGGAAAGAGGTGGTAATAAAATTTGTATTTTTCCGAATTATCTTGTAATTGATTAATAAAATCGCCATAACCAGCCGCAGTTTTGGACGAAATTACAGCAATTTTTTGAGGAATTAGAGGAATTTCAATCTGTTTGTTCATTTCAAAAATTCCTTCAGATTTTAATTGATTTATGGTCTCTAATTTTTGTTTTTCTAAATCACCAAGAGTGTAAACAGGGTCAATATCAAGCACATTGAGGCTCAATCCGTAAACGGAATGGAATGTTACTGTAACATTTATCAGTATTTTAATTCCTTCTTTAAAAGGGTTGCCAGTTGTGTGTTCAAAATACGGTTTGAGCATACTAAATGTTGATACCCAGATAGTTGCACGAGCTTTTGCCGTAATTTTATTATTTTTAGGATTTTTTTCTATCAGTTCTAAATAGGCATGTCCGTTGTATCCAGTGCTAAGTTGATTTACTTCTGCAATAATCCAATAAGACTCTTGTAATGAGATATTTATGCTGTCTTTTATCTTTTCGTTTAGTTCCGATAGTTTTATCTGGCTCATAATTTTATGTTTATAAATAAAAGCTACAAAGTTAAAATATTTTTATCTTTATAGCTTTTTTTTATTAATTTTTAATGAATTAATACTAAATAATTATTCTTTCTTTTTAATTTGTCCTTTTATTGTAAGCACAACGGGCGAATTTTCTGCATTAGAATAAATTGTAATAGTTTTGTGAAAAGAGCCAAGTCTATTTGAATCATATTTTACATGAATAGCCTCTGTTTTCTTTTTCTTTAGTGGAGCTTTTGACCATTCAGGAGTTGTGCATCCACAAGATTTTTTCACATTTTGAATCATCAAGTCGGCTTTGCCTGTGTTTTTGTAAACAAAATCAAAACTCACGTCGCTGCCTTGCTCCATTGTTCCAAAATCGTGTTCGGTTACTTCAAAAGTTATTTGAGCTTTTTTTACTTTTTTCGCTTTTTTGCCATTTTCTGTTTGTGCAAAAGTAGATGAAAGCGAAATTAAAATTACGGATAAAATTAAAATTGTTTTTTTCATTTTGGGTTAAATTTATTGGTTTATATATTGGTTATTTTATGAAAATTTTAAATAAAATTATTTTTTCAAAGGAGGCAGCTTATCAACTGCTTTTGGTTCTGTAAATTTGCTTCTTCTTATAAAAAATTGTGTGGCATAAATATAATTATTTATAGGATAAGTTCCGCAACCTAAATAAATATTACTTTTGTCCAAAATATTTTCTTTGTGTCCTTTTGAATGCATCCATTGGTTCAAGAATTTGTCTGCAATATTTAAGTAAGTGTCTCCCTTGCTTGTATAATTGTAGGCAATATTTTCTCCCCAAGCACCAGGGTTTGCTCCTGCCAAAATAATTCTTTCCGACGGAGAATATCGGTCTTTATCAATGTTGTTTTTATGTGAAAAAAAATCATCTTCAACCATTTTTTTAGAATGATTATAGGAGGTTATTTCGCAACTTTTATGATATTTTAGTATTTTTAGACTTTTTTTTGCTCTCTGCTCGTTGGTAGCAAAAAATATGGCGGCATCTAAGAGTGGAATGTCTGGATTATTAGCATCATATTCTTGCTGAAAAAGTTCATTAGCTCTAAAGTCTTTATAACTAACGGTTTCGTACATGTCAAAAGTCCAATGTTTTTGACTTTTAGCGGAAGATGAGAGTAATACAAAAACTATTGTAATTAAAAATATATTTTTCATAATAATAAAATTTAGATTAGTTATATCAATAAAAAAATTGATTGCTTAATTTTTTAACTAATAAAAACAAAATATATTTTGCAAATGTAAATTTATTTTTATCATAAAAATCATTTTGTAAAGAATTTCGCAAATTAATTTTTTATTTGTATTTTTGCAAAACTATAGTAATTCTTTATTTATTATTTTAGTTTAATTAACAATTTTAAAAATTCAAATTTTCAAGAAAATGATAACGGGCATACAACAAATAGGTATTGGTGTTTCTAATATTAGCGAGGCTTGGAAATGGTATCGTGATAATTTTGGAATGGACATTCCGTTAATAGATACTCCCGGAACAGCAGATTTAATTTCCAGATATACAGGTAATAAGCCTCACGACTTTCATAATATTGTGGCTCTAAATATGCAAGGTGGCGGAGGTTTTGATATTTGGCAATATATGTCTCGTAAGCCAGAATATATTAAATATCAAGTAAAATTAGGAGATATTGGAGTTTTTGCTGCAAAAATTAAAGCCAAAACATTAAAATCCTCTTACTTAAAATTCCGATTAGAAGATAAAGACCTTGTGAGCTATAGTGTGCAAAAATGCCCAGAAAACAAAGAACATTTTTTTGTTACCGACCGTGATAATAATCACTTTCAAGTGATTGAAAATGAAGTTGTTTACAAAGAAACAGATGCTCTTACAGGAGGAGTTATGGGAGCAATTATTGGCGTTTCGGATATGGAAAAATCTTTGGAATTTTATGAAAAAGTTTTGGGATACAATAAAATTATTTACAACAAAGAGGGAGTATTTAGAGATTTTTCCAGCTTGCCCGGAGGTGAAAATAAATTTAAACGAGTTTTGCTTACACATTCTAAAAAACGCAAAGGAGCATTTTCCGAACTCCTTGGTGCAAGCGAAATAGAACTCTTGCAAGTGTTAGACCGTGAGCCTGTTAAAATTTATGAAAATAGATTTTTGGGAGACATCGGGCTTTTTGATATTAGCTTTGCAGTGCAAAATATGGAGGAAATAAAAAATCATTGTAAAAGTTTAAACTACACATTTACAGTAGATAGCCTGCTACGAGTTTACGAAAATCCTGGAATTTATCTAACTATGCCCGAACTTACCGAACATTTTGCCTACATAGAAGACCCCGACGGAAATTTAATTAGATTTATTGAAACTTATAATCTTAAAATTTCAGAAAAATTGGGCTGGAATATAAATATAAAAAAACGAAATCCTCAAAATCCAATTCCTAAATGGCAGTTAAAAAAACTTTCTTGGAACAGATTTGAAGAAGAATAAATTTATAATATGTTTACACCAAAATAAATTGTAAAATAAAAATAACTTATAAAATATTAAAACATAGACTTCCTTAATAATGAAAATACAAGACCTAACTAATTCAATACAAGACAAATCTATCTTAGAACAGCTTAAAATTTTATCAGAAAAATTTGCAGGAAAAATAGCATTTTCTACCAGTTTTGGGCAAGAAGACCAAGTTATTACAGATATTATTTTTTCAAATAATTTGCCAATAAAAGTTTTTACGCTCGACACAGGCAGAATGTTTGAGGAAACTTATAAAACATGGAGCAAAACTCTTCAAAAATATAATAAAAAAATATTAGCATATTTTCCAAACAAAGAAGACGTAGAAAAACTTGTTACCGAAAAAGGAATTTACAGTTTTTACGAATCCTTAGAAAACAGAAAGGAATGCTGCGGAATAAGAAAAATAGTTCCACTCAAACGAGCCTTAGTAGGTGTAGATTGCTGGATAACAGGACTTAGAGCAGAACAATCTACAGCTCGCACAAGCCTTACTCTTTTAGAAAACGACGAAAATTTTGGCGTAATAAAATACAACCCTCTAAAAGATTGGCTGTTAGACGATGTTTTAGAATACATAAAAAAACACAATGTTCCCTACAATGTTTTGCACGACAAAGGTTTTGTAAGCATCGGTTGCTCTCCCTGCACACGAGCCATTCAACCCGGACAAGACATAAGAGCCGGACGCTGGTGGTGGGAAGATAATTCCAAAAAAGAATGCGGATTACATGCAAAATAGAATTATATTTAAGTATAGATATTTAATATAATAATAAAAAAAATAATTCAAGTTTTATAAAAAGTCAGAACTTTAAATAATAATAAATTATGGGATTTGCAACAATATTTTTAAATAAAATCATAAATAAATCAAAAAATGATGATTTTGTATTAAAGTTTACAAGAGAGACTACTGATAATATTATTATTAGTAGGAGTAAAAATTTTACGTATCTAATAGAATATTTTGAAAATACAGACAGTGTTAGGAAAATGTTAATGTTTGCAAAAGAAACTAAAATAAGTAAAGAGATGATTTCTAAATATAATCTATCCCATTTCAATATAAGAGCGGATGTGATTTGGGCAGACGAAAAAATTAATGTTATAAATCAGGAAGATACTATTGAGGGTGTTTTGTTAGAAATGAAACGTTTATATGATCTTTCCCAAGGAATACTTAATAATAAAACAAAGCCAGAAAAAGTTATGAGTGAGCAAAAAAAAGAAGTAGAAAAAAAAGAAGTAGAAAAAAAAGAAGTAGAAAAAAAAGAAGTGAATAATAATTCTAAAATAAAGATTCTTAAGGATTTTAAGTTATCAAGAATATATTTAAAGGAAATTAATCAATTTTATAAGTTTGAGGTAGATTTAACATATCCCAAAGGACATAAGAAAGAGGGGAAACCTTTGGATAAAGTTTGTTTAATCGGTCAAAATGGAACAGGAAAAACCTCAATAATAAGAATAATAAAAGCATTTATAGAGCAAAATACTAAAAGTAAAATATTAGAAGAGAGTAAAACTTCCATTGAATTAGATTATACTGATTTTTCTAATAAAACAATTACTCATACTTATTATATAAATAAATTTAATGAAGTAAAATTAGAGCAAAATTTTATTAATTTTCCTGCTGATATGCTTTCTGTTCCAAATAAAGAGAATAGACCAATTCCAACTTCAGGAATAATTGATTTTGACATTTTATCTGCACAAAAAACATGGGAGTTTATTAAAAAAAATATTATTGAATATAATAAGCAAGAAAAAATTGAGAGAGAAAAAATACTAAAAAATGCTCTAAAAGCTACTTCTGAAGAATTATTAAAAATAACAACAGAATTTAATAATTGGAAAGAAAAAAATCATAGCCCAGTAGAGAAACTTGCAGATGAATGTTTAGATAGATTTTTTGAAAAATTTAATCTTAAAGTGAAAACAAAGATAGATTTTGAAGAAGAGTCAGATATTAATTATTTGAAAATAGAGAACTTACAAAAACAAGAACTTGGTAATTTAGAAGAAGTATTGAGTAGTGGAACAAAACAAGTTTTGCACACAGCAATGCCATTATATTCATTAAAGCCAGAAAATGCAATTGTAATTTTTGACGAACCAGAACGTTCTCTATATCCAGATATACAAAAGGAAATAGTTGATTTTTACACAAGTTTATCTCCTAAAAGCCAGTTCTTTTTTGCAACTCATTCGCCAATAATTGCATCAGCTTTTGAACCTTGGGAAATAGTAGAAATTAGATTTGATAGTAAGACTGGTAAGATAAAACAAGAACTTTGGTATGATACTGAAAAACAGAGGCATGTAGATAATTATTTTAAAGACCCAAGATATTTAAGCTGGGATGATATATTAATGAAAATATATGGAATGAAAGAAGATGGTAATTCCGAAAGAATAGAGAAGTTAATGGAGGTGGCAAGTTTAAAAAGCAAATTAGAGAAAGGCAATTTCTCTTCCGAAGAAGAAAAACAACAAATTTTTAAAGAATTTAAAAAATTGTCCAAACTTGTAAACTTTAAATTTAGAGATGAAAAAAATAAATAAAACAAAAATTCTTTCTACCGTTTATAAAAAATGGGAAAATAAGTTAGAAGAGCACCCAAAATATAATAACAGTAAGGTTAGAAAGGAAATATATATTGATATTGCAACAAATTTATTAAATATTCAAGGAGGTTTGTGTGCATATACAGAGATATTTCTCTGTAATAAAAACATAGTAGATGACAATAACTGGAAAGCAGGTAGGTTTAAAAAACAAAATATTACAATAAAAGATATTTGTAAAGGTGGAGGTTTAGACCACTTTGACGCAAGTATAAAAAAAGAAAAAGCGTGGCTTTGGGATAACTTCTTTTTTGTGGATACTGATGTTAATAATAAAAAATCTGATAAAGAAGTAGATTCAATATTAAAACCTGATACAAAAGATTATGACGAATATAAACTATTAGAATACAATATAGACGAACATATTTTTATTGCAAATACAGGTTTAGATATTCAAACTCAAAAAAGAGTAAATAATATGATTTTAACATTAGGAATAAATCAAGTCAAAAATGTTAGAAAAGAATATTTGGAAGAAAAAATATTAGATATAGAGTTGAAATATAAAACGTGGGAGCAAACATCTGTTTTTCAGTTTCTAACAGCTTTTGAAATGTGTAAAATTACAATGAATAATGAAAAGATTTAAGCAACGTTTTGAAAATTATGTGAAAGCATTAAAAACAATAGAAGAGGTTGTGCCAAACTATAAAAATTTATCAGAACTTGAAAAAGATGGATTAATAAAGCGTTTTGAATTTACTTTTGAAATGTCTTGGAAAGTTATGCAAGATTACTTAATAGCAACTGGTTACACAGGACTAAAAGGTCCAAGAAATGTTATAAAACAATTAGGAAACGATGGTCTGTTAAATGCTTTTGATTGGCAAGAGATTTTAAAAACAAGAAATGAACTAACACATATCTACGATGAGCTTTTAAGCAGAACTGAATTTGATAAAATTATATTTGATTATGTTCCTATTTTTCTGAAATTTAAACAAGAAATGCAAAAAATATATGACTCACAAACTGAATAAATACGGACTTCGCCAAAAGGACATGGATTATATGATTAATTTATTTTCGCAATTTTCTGAAATTGAGAAGGTTAAAGTCTTTGGGTCTCGTGCAACTGGTTCTTTTAAAGATGGCTCTGATATAGATTTAGCTATTTTGGGCAAAAAATTGAATTCAGATATTGTAAAAAAAATACATTATTTATTGGAAGAAGAAAGCCCAACTTTACTATGGTTTGATATAATAAATTATAATGAAATAAATAATGAAAATCTAAAATTAGAAATAGATAATTTTGGAAAAATAATATACAGCATAAAATAATATTATAAAAATGAAAAAAGCAATAATAATAACAGCTTCGTTATTAATTTTAATAACAGCAGGAGCATTTGGATTTCTGTATAATTTTTCGCATAAATCTTTGCCTAACTATAATGAGAACATTGTGTTAGAAAATCTGGATAATGATGTAGAAATTTTTAGAGATGAATTTGCAATTCCTCATATTTACGCCAAAACTGAAACAGACTTATACCGAGCAATTGGCTACGTTATGGCACAAGATAGACTCTGGCAAATGGACTTAATACGCAGAGCCACACAAGGTAAGCTATCCGAAATTTTTGGTGAAGATTTTGTGGATACAGACCTTATGCTCCGCTCTTTGAGAATGGACGAAAAATCTGAAAAAGTTTTAGAAAACTCCGACGAACAAATGCAAGAATCATTGGAGGCATTTGCAGATGGTGTAAATCAATACATTAAAAATAATGAAAATAAATTACCAATAGAATTTAGAATTTTAAAATACAAACCAGAACAATGGATTGCTCAAAATTCTTTAAATATTATTGGATATATGGCTTGGGATTTGGGAACAGGCTGGCACAATGAAGTTCTTATTCATCAGCTAAAATCAAAATTAGACGAAGAACAATATAAATCTTTAATTGATGATTATCAGGAAGATGACCCCGTATATGATTTTACAATAAAAGCCGATTCTAACTTGCTTAATTTACAAAATAAATTAATTAGCATGAACGAAAAAATTAGCGAACTCGGTGTAACAACTTTTAACGGAAGCAACAACTGGGCTGTTTCTGGAAAAAAAAGCACAACAGGCTTTCCTATTCTTGCAAACGATATGCACTTGGGCTTAAATGTGCCGGGAATATGGTTTCAAATGCACATAGTTCTTGAAAATGAGTATGATGTGTCTGGACTTGCAGTTCCGGGAGCACCAACAATTATTGCTGGACACAATCAGGATATTGCTTGGGGTATGACAAATGTTATGCTTGACGACATGGATTTTTATCTTGAAACAATAAATCCTGAAAATCAAAATCAATACAAATTTAACGGAGAATGGGTGGATATGAAAGTTCAAAAGGAAATTATAAAAACGAAAGAGGGAAACGAAATTGAAAAAGAAATTTTATTTACTCATAGAGGTCCTATTATTTCTGATTTTAAGGCTGTTAAAGAGCAAGCAATTTCAATGAGATGGCTTGGAAACGAAAATAGTAACGAATTTAAAGCAGTTTATTTGCTTAATAAGGCTAAAAATTATGACGACTTTTTGAATGCAATAGAACATTTTGTTTGCGTTAGTCAAAATATAGTTTATTCCGATAAAAAAGGAAATATTGGACTGCATGTTGCTGCTGGCGTGCCAATTAGAAAAGGAAATCATTTTTCTATCTATTCTGGCGAAACAGACGAATATGACTGGACAGGGTTTATTCCATTTGACTCATTACCACAGGAATACAACCCCGAAAGAGGATATGTTTCTTCTGCAAATAACAAAACTGCACCAAACGATTATCCTTATTATATTTCGCATTACTACTACAAACCTTACCGAATAGACCGAATTAGAGAAATGCTTGATGAGAAAGAAAAGCTTTCTGTAGAAGATTTTAAAGCAATGCAAGGCGATTTTAATTCTAAATTAGTAGAAGAATTTTTACCAGAAATTATTTTTGAAATATCTAAAATTCAGACAGATGACCAACTTGTTAAATCTTCAATTCAAGAACTTACAAAATGGGATAATATTTTGAATACCGAAAGTATAGCAGCAACTATTTTTGAAGAATTTTATGTTGTTTTTATGAAAAATATGATTAGCGATGAAGTTGGAAATGAGCTTGCTACAAAAATTATTAAAAATAAAGGTATGACAAATAGACTTTTTGAATATATTTGGCAAAATAGATATACTACTTGGTGCGATGATGTTACAACAACTGATGTTTCCGAAACTTTTGAAATAATAGTTCAAAAAAGCTATCTTGAAACTGTTGCTTCTTTGAAAATTAAATTGGGTAAAAATATTGAAAATTGGCAGTGGGGAGCTGTTCACAAATTAGAATTAGAACACCCTTTGTCTAAGGTTAAAATTCTTGATAAAATATTTAAACTCAATGGTAAAGAGATTCCTGTGGGAGGAAGTCATCACACTGTTTGTCCTTATTCCTTCTCTTTTGCAAATCTATACAAAATTAATAATGGAGCTTCGCACAGGCATATTTACACCTTGGATAATTGGGCTACAAGCCAGACTGTTATACCAACTGGAAATTCGGGGCAA
>Ga0193956_1000431_pt1 | contig 19426 bp, 20 predicted proteins | sample BB_7_MG_FD_140358 | JGI IMG/M metagenome (GOLD analysis project Ga0193956, IMG submission 140358) | Microbial mat bacterial communities from the Broadkill River, Lewes, Delaware, United States - BB_7_MG | ecosystem: Environmental > Aquatic > Freshwater > River > Microbial mats | place: USA...
AAAGCTTATAAGCAAAGAATTAAAGATGCGATTGGTCATGATGAATTTGACCCGATGATGACACTCTTTTTTAAAGATGATTATTCTTATGAGTTTCTTAAAGAAGCCAAAGACCATATAAGCGCTATAAAACTTTATCCTTCAGGAGTTACTACAAACTCAGAAGGTGGTGTAAGTAGTATGGATATAGAGAGTTTAAGAAGTACATTTGAAGCTATGAGTGAGCTTGAAATCCCTCTTTGTGTGCATGGAGAAACAAATGGTTTTGTGATGGATAGAGAAACTGAATTTGGTTCAGTATATGAACAGTTTGCATCAAATTTTCCAAAGCTTAAAATTATTATGGAGCATATTACTACAAAAAATAGTGTAGATTTACTTGATAAATACGAAAATCTTTATGCCACTATCACGGTGCAGCATCTTTTTATAACACTTGATGATGTTGCAGGAGGTATGCTAAAACCTCACCTTTTTTGTAAACCAATTGCAAAAAGATATGAAGATAGGGATGCACTACTAGGAGTTGCTTTGAATGGCCATCCAAAAGTTATGTTTGGAAGTGACTCTGCTCCTCATCCAACACATAAAAAAGAGTGTTGTGGGTGTGCTGCGGGAGTTTTTACTGCACCAATAGCTATTCAAGCACTGACTGGGTTGTTTGAAAAAAATGGAAAATTAGAAAATTTACAAACTTTTTTGAGTGACAATGCTCAAAGAATCTATAACTTTCATCCAAGATTAAAAGAGATAGTTTTAGAAAAAGAACCATTTTTAGTGCCACAAAATTATAATAATATCGTACCGATGTTTGCTGGGGAGGAATTAGAGTGGAATATAAAGTTTTAGTTTTAGAAGATAATGAACTTCTGTTAGAAACATATGAAGATTTTTTATCTGTGCATAACTGCAAAGTAAGTTTAGCTAGTAGTGTTGAAGCTGCTTATGAATTATGTTTTAAACAGAGTTTTGATATATATCTTTTAGATGTAAAGCTTCCAACCTCAAGTGGTTTTGAGTTTTTAAAGTTACTTCGGGATTCAGGAGATACTACCCCTGCAATTTTTATAACTTCTTTTAGTGGTAAAAATAGCTTAAAAGAGGGTTTTATAAGTGGGGCAGATGATTATATAAAAAAGCCTTTTGATTTAGAAGAGTTATGGCTTCGTATCAAAGCAAATATTGGAAGGAATAGAGGCAATAATGATAAAGTTATATATATAAATGATGATTTTACACTCAATATTGACAGGAAAAACCTCATACATAAAGGTCGAGAAATTGTGATAAATCTAAAAGATTTTGAACTTTTACATCTTTTTCTTACCAATCGATCCCAAGTAGTTACAAAAGAGATGATCGAAGATAAACTCTGGGGAACTAGTGAAAAAGCAAATAGTGGTTCTATTAGAGTTTATGTAAATAATCTAAAAAAAATTCTTGGTAAAGAGAGTATTACAAATATAAGAAGTATTGGATATAGGCTTGAAATCTAGCGAAAAAAAGTTACTTACATTTGCAACAATGAGTGTATGCACAATTTTTTTAGGTGCAATTTTTTTCATATATATTATCAATATTCTTCATGTGGCTAGTCTTGTTAAAGTCGTTTTATTAGGATTAGTCTTTATGATTTTTAGTTTTTTTATATATACTACAATCCACTATTTACTTGCACCAATGTTTAAAACTAACTATCTTTTAGAGTTACTTTTAAAAGATACACTACATGAACTTAATATACCACTTAGTGTTATAAAAGCAAACTTGCAAATGTTAAATTTAGATGAAAAAAATGATAAAAAACTAAAAAGGTTGCAAAGGATTGGCACTGCTTGTATTGATTTAGATAGGCTCTACAATGATATGGATTATTATATAAAACGAGAAGTAAGATATGATTTAAAAGAGAGTTTTGATGTAAAAGAAATTGTTGCGCAAGAAGTAGAGAAAGTATTAGCACAAGGGCTACTTGTAAATATAAAAAGTAGTGTTGCATCTTTACATGTAAATGCAGACAAACATGGATTTGCAAAGATTATGAGTAATCTTTTAGACAATGCTATTAAATATACAAAAGATGAAAAAAATATAGAAATTGAGTTAAAAAATGGTAAACTAACTATAAGCGATAATGGCATAGGCATGGATGAAGGTGAAGTATTTAAAGTTTTTGATAGATATTACCAAAGTGATAGCAAAAAAAAAGGTGCAGGAATTGGGCTTAGCATAGTAAAAGCATATTGTGATGAAGAAAAAATATTTATAAATATTTTTTCAAAAAAAAATATAGGTACAAAGGTTACTTTAGATTTGAAAAATATTTTAGTAAAGGGATAAATGATGCAAATAGATAAAAATGTAGAAAACTTTTTAGTTGAATTTTCAAGTTTTAAAGAAAAATTTGAATCAACATTTATAGAGTTTTTTATATCTTTATTGAATGATAAATCTTATTCTGAAGATGTAGTTGAAAAAATAGCTCGTTTTGTTTATAAAGATATTTTTAGTCCAGATGCATTTACTGTAAAGTTAGATAAAGAGATTTTTTCTGAAATGGGCGATGATAATGTTATGTTGGAGTTTCTTATAAATAGAAGTATGTTATTTTTACTAGAAAACTATGCTAAAGAGGAAAAAGGAAACAGTTGTGATCATATAAAAACTCTTGTATTATATATTACTGAGTATATTTCGGAATTTGAAAAGCAGATAAATAATAAGAATCAACCAGAACCTTTTCATATAAACTTTGATACACAAGAAAACTTTTTGACAGGAAATAATATACTAGATGTTTTTAGAAAAATAAAAGACAATGGTGAGAATGTTACATTTTTCAATCTATATAAAGGTGTTCCAATTAAGCACAGTGCGATTATAGTTGGTATCGATGAAGAAGATGTAGCTTTTAAAACTATACAGACACAAGAAATAGCAATGAAGATGGATGGGAAAGCTTATATATTGGTTGATAGTAATTTTGATAAGCCTATTAAAGCTGATATTGTTTATAGTAATTTATCAAATAGTACAGTGATTTTAAATAATTTTACTTATATGCTAAATATGCCGGCAACTAAAAGAGAATTTGTCAGAGTTCATCCAGATATCATGGCAGAAGTGTCACTTTCAAGAGAAAAAGATTTGGTGACAACTGGCAAGCTTTTCGACTTATCTGTAAATGGATTAGGCGTGATTAGTGAAGAAAATAATGGGATTTATGCAGGGGCTAAAATAGAATTAAAGTTTATATTGAATATCGGAAATGATAAAAAGCCTTTTACAATACGAGTTGATGGTGAAGTGTTAAACATAATTGAGTACAGTAGTTCTTATAGATATTGTATTAAAATTAATCCAAAAGCTGATATGGAAGAAAAAATAGTAAACTATGTAAATCAAAGAGAAGTTGAAATACTTGATAGCTTAGAAAAAGAAGCTAATGTTTAGCAAATATAGTATGTAGGAAATCCTACATACCACCACTTGCTTCTAGTTTTTTCTCCCAAAGACCACCAAGATATGCTAAAAGAGCAGTTATACAAAAATACATAGCTGCAACTATAATCCATGTTTCAAATGGAGAGAAAGTATTTGCTACTATCTCACGGCCAACTTTTGTTAAGTCTGTAATAGATATAACCGATACCAAGGAAGAATCTTTTACAAGAGCAATCATTTCACCAACTAGAGTAGGAAGTGCTCTTTTTAATGCCTGAGGCATAATTATGTACACCATTGTTTGAATGTAATTCATACCAAGAGACTTAGCTGCTTCGTATTGACCTTTGTCTATTGATTGTATAGCTCCTCTAATCACTTCAGCAATATATGCTCCAAAGAAAATACCAAGAGATAGTCCACCTGCTAAAAACCTTTCAAGATCAAAGATAGTCGCAACTATAAAGTAAAAGATAAATATCTGTACAAGAAGAGGAGTCCCTCTAATGATAGTAATATAAACAATAGCAATATCTTTTAAAAATTGATAATTTGAGATTCTCATGAATGCAAGTAAAATACCTATAGAAAAGGCTAATATAGCTGCAAATCCTGATATTTTAAGTGTAACTAATAAGCCAGTTAATAGTGGACCCATTGTCCAGCTAGTTGATTTTGCAATTGCATCATATTCCAACAGCTCATCGTCATTTTCAACCGACAATTTATAACCACTAGGAATAGTAATCTCTTTACTATCATCATAACTGCTTATAACTACTTTACCATTCTCTTTTATTTTTACAACCCCATCAAATGGTGCTTCAATTGCTGTTGTTTTCTCATATGCAAAATATTTTGGAACACTTGTCCATTTCCAGATGTAGTTCATATTTGAAGCAGCTATAAAGAGAAAGTAACCTACAAGTACATAAAACAAGACTGCTACTGTATGCCCAAATGCCTTATTTTGTAAAAAAGGTTGTTTATTTTTTGCCATTATATGTATTTCCTAAATTAATTTTATATTCGTCTTTATTGTATTTACCTAGATATATACAATAAAGACGCCCAAAGGCGTCTTATAAAGTAACTTACATCACTTTCTTTTGCCAAGAGTCTCTTTCAAACCATTTAGTATAAATTTTTGAATATGTATCATCATGTTTTGCTTGGTTTAAAAAGTTATTTAACCAGTTAAGAAAATCAGGATCACCTTTTCTTACAGCCCAACCTAATGGTTCATAAGTTAAATCTTCGTCTAAGTGAACAATTTGTCCAGTTGCACCTTTTTGTGAAAAGAAGATTGCATTGTATGGTTTGTCATAAACAAATGCATCAGCATTACCATTCATTACTTCTTGAGCTCCATCAGCTTCTGTTTCAAAAGTTCTGATTTTTGCTTTTCTAAACATTTTTCTTGTTGCAATTTCACCTGTAACACCTAGTTTTGTAACTATAGTATACTTAGGATCGTCAAGTTCTTTCCAAGTTTTACCAGCATGTTTTTTAGCTGCTATAATAGTTTGACCAACACTTATATAAGGATTAGCAAAGTTAATTTTTAAGTTTCTTTCTTGAGTAACAGTCATACCTGACATAATAATATCAAATTTACCTGTAAGAAGACCAGCAATAATCCCATCCCATGCAGTTGGGACAAGTTCTAGTTTAACACCCATAGCTTTAGCCATTGCCTCAGCCATATCAACATCAAATCCGATAATATTACCCTGTTTGTCTTTCATTTCGAAAGGCATGTATCCAGGTTCCATACCAACTTTTAAAACACCACTTTGCAACACTGAGTTTAGTGTAGATTTTTTCCATAGGTTAATGTCATCAGCCATCACCATACTATTTAGTCCAAGCATTACAATTAATGCGACAAGAATTTTTCTCATATTTTCTCCTTAAGTTTTTTTATTTTCATTAATACTTTAATGAACAAATCAACGAGAGCATTTTCACCAAGTGAAGAGTTTCTCTTAAAGTTCATAAAGTTACACTAACGCTAAGTTTCCCTGAACAGGAGGCTTGGCATACTCTTGGTCCTTATATATTTTGTCTAATTAGTGTACTAATACTTCTTTTAAAAATTTTTGAGCTCTATCAGTTTTGGGACTCGAAAAGAATTCTTCTGGAGTAGCTTCTTCTAGAATTTGCCCCTCATCCATAAAAACAACACGATTGCATACTTCTTTTGCAAAGCCCATTTCATGAGTTACACAAACGATAGTATAGTTTTCATGTGCCAAATCACGCATAACATCCAAAACACCACCAATCATCTCTGGATCAAGCGCGCTTGTAGGCTCATCAAATAGTATGACTTTTGGTTTCATAGCCAGAGTTCTCGCAATTGCAACTCTTTGCTTTTGTCCACCACTAAGTTCACTAGGATAACCTTCCGCTTTGTGTGCAAGGCCTACTTTTTCTAAAAGTTTCAGAGATATTTCGTGAGCATCGTGTTTTGAAGTCCCTTTTACTTTAGTTTGTGCGATTGTTATGTTTTCTAAAATTGTTAAATGAGGGAATAAGTTAAAATGCTGAAACAGCATACCTGTTTCTGCTCTAAGGTGATTTACATTGACATTTTTTCCATATAAATCTTTGCCTTCTACATGTATATCTCCACTGTCTATCTCTTCAAGTCGATTTATACACCTAATAAGGGTTGATTTTCCACTTCCACTAGGGCCACAAATTACTAAAATTTCACCTTTTTGTACAGTGAAATTTATATTTTTAAGTACATGAAAATCTCCATAATACTTATCTACATTTTTCATACTTATGATTGGATTATCCATTTATGCCTTTCATTGCAATAACTGTGATTTTATCAGTTTACTATAAAAATAAACTAAAAAGGCTCTCAATATGTATAATTTTTAATCAATTAAGAATAATTATAACAATTAGTTACAACTAGGGACATTTCCACTATCACTTGCAAATGAGCTCAAGAAGTGATATAAATGTTTTTGTTTTTTCTTAGAAATATTACTTGGAGCATTTGGACATATTTTATTAATAACTGTATTGAGTTGACCATTTCTATAAGCATCTCTCCATTCTTTTGATGTAAGATTTTTACCCATTATATCACCTTTAAAACCACAAGGTCCTTTTAGGAGCTGAACATAGTATCTTTTTCCTCTTATGACGCTTGCTTCGGCATCAACGCTTAAAGAGACGCTTAAAAGTGTAAAAATTGCCATTAACGAAATGAGTTTTTTCATTTTTTAGTTCCTAGTTTTGAAATATATTCTGCTAAGTTTTCAATTTGTTCATCATTTAAATGTTTTACTTGTTTTGCCATAACAATAATGACACCTTTTTGTCCAAATTGGCTATCTTTAAAAAAATTTATACTCTCTACTAAATCTTCTACTTCTTGACCAGCTAAGGCTTCGCTTCTTCCAAATGCAGAATTTTTTCCATCTTCACCATGACATTTTGCGCAACCTTTAAAAATTTCTGAAGGAATGGTAGAAACTTCCCCTCTAGCATATAAAGAAGATGTAAAAACTAAGGTGATAAGTATCAATATAAAAGTGTCAAATTTCATGAATTGGCCTTATTTTTAATTTATAAAAAGCATTATACCACTATTTTCTCAAAAAGTTAAATTAAATTTACTAATTTTTAAATTAATGTAAATTATATTTGTACAAAATTGTGACAATTTATATCTACTCTTAAATCCATTATGGTAGAATATGCTTTTTAATTTATACATAGGAGTTTTTGTTGATCAAAAGTAAGTTAAAAGAGTTTGGTGCAGATTTTTCACTACTATTAGTAGCTATCTGTTGGGGAGGTACATTTTTTATAGTTCAAGATGCTATTGAAGATACTCCTGTTTATATATTTTTGTTTTGGAGATTTTTATTTGCTGCAATCTTTATGATTCTTATCTCTTTTAAAGATTTTAAAAAATTTGATTTAGCAACACTAAAAGCTGGAGGGCTACTAGGTATTTTTATGTTTTTAGGTTTTGCTTTTCAAACTTTTGGACTCACTTACACTTACTCTTCAACAGTTGCTTTTATAACTGGTTTAAATGTGGTTATAGTTCCTCTCTTAGTATTTATGTTTTTTAAAAAAAAGGCTTCTATATACTCTTTATTTGGAGCAGTTTGTGCAGTTATAGGACTATATTTTTTAACAAACAATGAAGCAGGGAGTGGATTTGGATATGGAGAGTTTTATACACTTATATGTGCACTGATGTTTGCTTTGCAGATAACTTTTACAGATGCATATGCAAAAAGACATAGTGCATTTTTACTTGTTACAGTTCAGTTTATAGTTGTTACAGTTTGCTCTTTTTTTGGAGCAATCATCATGGATGGACATATAGAGCCAAAAAGCTTTGATGGAGTTTTTTTAGAGGCTCTAGTGATAACAGTGATTTTTGCTACAGTTTTTGCATTTTTTACTCAAACAGTTATGCAAAAGTTTACAACACCTGCCAAAACAGCGATAATCTTTACGATGGAACCAGTCAGTGCAGGAGTCTTTGGTTACTACTTTGCAGGAGAGAGTTTTTATGCACTGCAACTCATGGGGGCAGGCTTTATCCTTTTTGGAATGCTAAGTGCTGAACTTGGAACATACTTCAGAAACAAAAAGTTAGCAAATGTATAAGTATTTCTATTTGATTTTTACACTGTTTTTATTTGTCGGATGCTCTTACAAGACTCCTTATGCATCTTCACAAGCATATTTCGCTGTTATAAAAAATTCTAAAATAGCTTTAGCAGATACAGGATTCATAAAAAAAGATGACAATAGATTAAACCTGCAACTTTTTTCTGCATCTTCCCCTATATTTGATTTACATGTAAAGGATGATGTCTGTATTGGCTATACATGTTTATCGAGAGAATCTTTTAATAGTAAATTTTTTGGATACAAACACTACGAAGATTTTGTAGAAGAGCTTTTTAATATGCAACCTATATATAACGAACAAAATTTAGTTTCAACTAAAGATGGATTTGAACAGAATATAAAAACTGAAAACTATGACATAGTCTATAAAATAGAAAATCAAAATCTCTATTTTAAAGACAAAAAAAATAAAGTACTCATAAAACTAAAGGAATTAAAATGAAAATGATAGGAGCACATGTAAGTGCAAGTGGAGGAGTTTTTAATGCTCCGATTAATGCAAGAGAAATTGGTGCCAAAGCTTTTGCCTTGTTTACAAAAAATCAAAGGCAATGGGTAGCAAAACCTTTAGACGAAGAGACTATAAAAAAGTTCAAAACGGAGTTAGAAAAGGCAGAAGTACTTCCAAAACATGTCCTCCCTCATGATAGCTATCTTATAAACTTAGGACACCCAGATGAAGAAAAAAGAGCAAAATCACTGGAGGCTTTTATAGATGAACTAAATAGATGCGAGCAATTAGGACTTGACAGATTAAACTTTCATCCAGGAAGTCACCTTAAACTCATAAGTGAAGATAACTGTTTAGAACTTATCAGTGAATCTATGAATGAGGCTATAAAACAGACAAGCGGCGTGAAGCTCGTGGTGGAAAATACAGCAGGTCAAGGTAGCAATTTAGGTTACCAAATGGAACATTTAGGTTATTTGATGCAAAACTCGTGTGATAAAGCGCGTGTAGGCGTCTGCATTGATACTTGTCACCTTTTTGTTTCTGGTTATGACTTTCGGTCAGAAAAAACATATAATGAAACTATGGAAAAATTTGCTAATATTGTCGGATTCGAGTACTTAATGGGCATGCATTTGAATGATTCAAAGCCTGATTTAGGGAGTCGCGTCGACAGACATCACTCTATTGGCGAGGGCAAACTTGGTTTAGATGCGTTTAAGTTTATCATGAATGATGATAGGATTGATGACATCCCTATGGTACTAGAGACAATCGATGATTCTATATGGGCACAAGAAATTGAGCTTCTTTATAGTCTTGTTAAAAATTAAAAACTCATAGGAGAAAATATGAAAAATTACGCAAAAGTTGCAGCACTGCTTGGCCTTAGTGCAGTAACACTAAGTGCATCAGGATTTAAAATACCTGAGCAATCACTAAACTCTACAGCATTATCAGCAGCATATGTTGCAGGAGCAAATGGAGCGGATGCAAGTTATTATAATCCTGCAAATATGGTTTGGAATGATAATATTAGTGAAATAGAAGTTGCTATGACTTATATTAATCTCACAAAGATTCAATATACAGATATAAATCCAGCTTTTAACGCAGAATCAAAAGAAGAACACTTTTTTGTACCAACTATGCATTATGTATCACCTGCTTTTGGAGATTGGAGATTTGGTCTTTCTATGATAGCTCCTGGTGGCCTTTCAAAAAGATGGGATGGTGCTTATCAAACTTTAAAAGCAAAAGAGTTTAGTCTTCAAGTTATAGAAATAAATCCAAATGTTGCTTATAAAGTAAATGACAAATTTGCAATTGGCTTTGGTTTAAGAGGTTTGTATTCTAATGGAACTATTGAAGTAGAAGATGCATCAGGACTATCTGGAACTGCGTATAGTAATAAAATGGAAGCCGACTCAATTGATTTTGGGTACAACTTAGCTCTTAGTTATAAACCTATGGATAATTTAACGCTTTCAACAACTTACCGTTCAAAAGTTGATTTAACAGTTGAAGGAGATGCTGAAGGGTGGATAGGACATCCCATATTTGGACATATAATTAATACAGATGTATCCACACAAGTTCCTCTTCCTGCTACATTAGCACTAGCTGCAGCATATACTATGAATAAAACAATGGTAGAATTTGTTTATGAAAGAACTTATTGGTCAGCATATAAAGATTTAGAATTTAAATTTCCAAATGATGCTGTTAGTGATGGTGCTTTTGGAGCAGTATCTCCAAAAAACTGGAAAGATGTTAATACTTATCGTTTAGGTGTAACTCATCAGTATAATGATAAGCTAAAATTAATGGCAGCATTTGCTATAGATAAAAATCCAATTCCTGATTCCACAGTCGCATTTGAGCTACCTGATTCTGATGCAAAATTATATTCTGTTGGGCTTGAGTACAAAATGAATGATTCTATGAAAATAGGTTTGGCATATCTTTATGATCAAAAAGAAAGTAGAACAGTTATGGGAGGAGTAGGACATCCAAATGGTACATTTGAAGATGCATCAGCTCATCTAGTCACAGTTTCAATGAAGTATAAGTTTTAGTAAAACTTACTCTTTTAAGCCATCTATCAGCATAGATGGCTTATATTTGCACTTTAAATGCAAGAACAAATATAAGCCACCAAGTGGAAACGAGTAAGGAAAATTAATGCTAGAGTATAAATATCAGAATTTTTATGAAGCGATTGAGCATAACGCTAAGGTAAGCCCAAGTAAATCAGTTATTTTTATAGAAGATAGGAAAGTAGACAATCTTCGTTTTAAACAAAAAATCGATACATTTGCTAGATTTTTAGAGTTTAGTGGTATAAAAAGTAGAGATAAGATTGCTATGATAGTTGGGAACTCTGAAGAGTTTATGGTTTCTTTATTTGCTATTACAAAAATAGGGGCTGTTGCAGTTCCAATCAACACTTTTTTAAAACATGAAGAATTTGAATACATAGTTAATGACTCAGAAGCAAAAATGCTAATTAGTTCACCTTCCCTTGCAAAAGAAACAAAAAATCTTCTACTTACAACATCAGTTGAAAAGATTGTTTGGACAGAAAGTTATGATGGGTTGGATGATAAAAACTATAGTTTTACAGAAATTACACAGAGCCAAGAATCACATGAACAGCTTTTAACTCCTCCAAAACTTGATGATTTGGCATGTATAGTTTACACTTCAGGAACTACTGGAAAACCAAAAGGTGCAATGCTAAGTTATAGAAATATTTTTTCAAACTCGTGGAGTGGACAAAAAGCATTTAAAATAGATGAAAAAGATAGATTTTTAGTATTTTTACCAATGTTTCATTCATTTACACTTTCTGTTATGGTGATTTTGCCTGTAATGACAGGCTCGTCAATCATCATAGTTAAATCAGTATTTCCTTTTGCAAATGTACTCAAACAAGCACTTCTTAAAAGAGCAACAGTCTTTTTAGGTGTTCCTACTTTATACAATTCATTGATAAAAGCAAAAATACCTTGGTACTTTTTATGGTTTAATAAAATCAGAATATTCATTTCAGGAAGTGCACCTTTGAGTGAATCCGTACTCAATGCTTTTTCTGTCAAATTTAAAAACGCAGTTTTAACAGAAGGTTATGGTTTAAGTGAGTGTTCCCCAGCAGTTGCTGTAAATCGTTTAGATTGGCAAAAACCTATGTCTGTAGGTCTTCCTTTAGAGAGTTATCAGATTAAAATAGTAAATTCAGAGATGGTTGAACTTCCTACAGGAGAAGTTGGAGAAATTATCATAAAAGGTGATTGTGTTATGCAAGGTTACCTTAATCGTCCTGATGCAACAGATGAAACTATCATCAATGGATGGTTATTTAGTGGCGATTTAGGTAAGATGGATGAAGATGGATTTTTGTATATTGTAGACAGAAAAAAAGATTTGATTATATCAAAAGGAATTAATGTTTATCCAAGGGAAATAGAAGAAGTTTTAGCACTTTATGATGGTGTTGATGCTGTAGCTGTTATTGGTGTAAAGAATGATTTAAATGATGAAGAAGTTATGGCTTTTGTGCAACCAAAAGAGGAGGTTACATTAGGTGAACTTGAAGTTAAAAAATACTTAAAAACTCACTTAGCAAATTTCAAAGTTCCTAAGCATATCTATTTTGTTGAGGAATTACCAAAAAATGCTACTGGAAAAGTATTGAAAAGGGTTTTGAAAGAGCAGGTAAAAAAAGGGGAATTTAAAAAGTAAAATGTATTTTCTTAAGTCAAGAAGTTACTTCTTAACTTAACCTTTATCATCTCTTTGTTATGCTAATATACTAAAATTGTCGGGTTATAACATATACGAGGAAACTGATTGCACTACCTAATTGATTTTTTAGAAACTGATAAAATTGAAAAAAGTATTATTTTCGAGCATTTAAAATGTGGGATAGAAGAAGCTAAAATACTTAGAAATATTACAAATCAGTATATAAATGGAAGCGTAGAAGTCGTAGTATCAGAAGTTTTGATTTCGATTTTTGGTGATAAAAAATATGCGCATTTATCTAAACTAACACTTGTTAAAAACCTTTTAGATCAAGGTTGGATAGCCCATGGAAGTTTTGTTAATTTAAAGGTATCAGAAACAGCAAATATAGAACTTTTAAACTCAACTATAACATTAACTAGTGCCTTTTTAAAGCTTTTAGAAGAGGGAACTTTAGATATGGAATTACCTGAAACATCCTCTTATAATGACCATTTAGAATACTTAAAAGATCAATTTCATAGAATTGAGATATACCAAAAACTGAGTGGACATAAACAAAACCTTACTGGAAATTCTGTAAATATAACTAGATTAAAAAATAGATTGCAGCTCTTAGAATCAAGAATCGTGGCGAGGATAGAAGCGACTACAATAGATTTGGCAGTGGAAAAAATCTTTGAAGAGCACGACTTAAATCAAAAAGAACAAGTTATTTTCTTAGCTCTCCTCAAAGAAGAGTATGCAAGTGAATTTGAAAGCTTAAGAGATATGAATACTCTTGTAAATCTTGTTAGTAGTGATGACTATGAAAAGATAAAAAACAGAGCTTTATTGGAAGAAGGCTCAAAACTTGTAGAAGATGAGATTATTGATTATGATGAAATGCTTAATGGATTTGGTGGAGTAACAAGAAGCTTTTTTATAAGTGATGAGATACTACAAAAAATTATGCATCCAAATAAAGAGAAAAAAGCCAAAAAAATTAAACTTGATATGTTGATTCAAGAGCAAGAATTGTTTGAGTTAATAGACCCAAAAACAACTCTTGATGATGTAGTTTTAAATAAAAAAACAAGAGAACTTTTAGATAATCTTTTAAAACAAATAGATAGAAGTGTTATGAAACTCCTTCGTGAATGGGGTGTAAAAGAGAGGCGTGGTGGTATTGATGCGAAGATTATATTTTATGGAGCTCCTGGAACTGGTAAAACGATGACAGCACTCTCTTTAGCAAAATCAATGAAAAAAAGAGTTCTCAGTTTTGATTGTTCGAAAATTTTGTCTAAATATGTCGGTGAAAGTGAACAAAATGTAAGAAGTATTTTTGATACATATAAAGAATTAGCTCTGAAAACAAAAAGTGAGCCAGTTTTGCTTTTAAATGAAGCAGACCAATTTTTAAGTAAAAGAATAGCTGATTCAGGTGGTGGTGCGGATAAGATGCATAACCAGATGCAAAATATTTTTTTAGAGCAAATAGAAAAGTTTAATGGTGTTTTGATAGCAACAACAAATTTACTAGAAACTATAGACAGTGCTTTTTCAAGAAGATTTGATTACAAAATTGAATTTGAAAAACCTTCATTAAAACAAAGAATAGAGCTTTGGCAAAAGCTTTTACCTCAAAGTGCAGATTATGAAGAGAACTTTTCGATTGAGGAATTAGCACAGTATCCACTTAGTGGTGGACAGATAAAATTAGTACTTAAAAATTGTGCTTTAAGAGTGGCAATTAAAGAGGAGCCGATATTTAGTATGGAAGATTTTAGAAACGCAATCGATAGAGAAAAAGCAGGTTTGTTTGGAGAAGAAAAGTCTATGGGATTTACTTCAATTTAAACTTAGAGATAAAAATATTTTAATATGAATTAAGGTAAACTTTATAAGTTTATTTATTTGATATTAATTTAGAACTCTTTAGTTGACAATTATTTGTTAAGTAATTGTTAGCTAAAGAGTTCATTACATGTAAGGATTTTCCATGACACAATTGTCACATATGGATTTTGCTCATCCCTATTTTGGAGCATTTTTCCTCTTAGCGTTTGGGGTTGCTGTATTTTATGGCATAACTGTTTTAGCAAGAATTGTCTCAAGAAGAATGGCAAGATTAGATACTGAGAAGTTGAAACTAACCATCTATGAATGTGGACCAGAAGTTAGTAAACAACCGAACAAAATCTCTGCCCATTTTTATCTTTTTGCGCTTTTGTTTATATTGTTTGATGTAGAAATTATTTTTATGTTTCCATGGGCAGTAAATTTTAAAATACTTGGTTGGTTTGGTTTTATCGAGATGGTGCTTTTTATAGCACTTCTTACGATTGGTTTTATATATGCATGGAAAAAAGGAGCACTTGAATGGCACAGCATAAGATAAATTATCTTAGTGAAGGCGGCTTACCAGTTGCCCTTACTACTGTTGATAAATTGGTTCAGTGGGGTAGAAGTAACTCATTATGGCCCTTGACATATGGACTAGCATGTTGCGCAATTGAGATGATGGCAACTGGTGCAAGTAGATATGACTTTGATAGATTTGGTACTATTTTTAGAGCGAGCCCTAGACAATCAGATGTCCTTATCATAGCAGGAACTTTGACTAAAAAACACTCTCCTTTTATGAGAAGACTATACGATCAGATGAGTGAGCCAAAATGGGTTATCAGTATGGGAAGTTGTGCAAACACAGGTGGTATGTTTAACACTTATGCAACAGTTCAAGGAGCAGATAGAATTATCCCAGTTGATATTTATCTTCCAGGTTGTGCACCTCGCCCAGAATCTTTACAATATGCACTTATGCTTTTACAAAAAAAGGTAAGAACAGAAAGTGCATCAAGAAAATTAAAGCCAAAGAGGTTAGTGTAATGAAACAACCAAATAATAATCAAATAGGATGTTTCTCTCAGCAAAGCTGTAGCTTTAGTGAGGTGAATTTTCAAAGAATTCACTTCTTTGAAAAGGAGATAGTAAAATGAGAGCATATAAAGATAAAAAAAATGTACAAGCTAAAGCTTATTATAATGATAGATTTTTTGTATCACCTCAAATTCCAAAAGATGAAGTTGCAAAAGATGAAGTTTTTGCTAAGGATGTAGAAGAGTTAAAGTCTGCATTTTCTATAGGAGAAACTTATATCCAAAGAGAACAACTTGTTATATATATCGATGCAAAAGATATTGTAAAAGTGATGACATTTTTACGAGACAAGTTAAGTTATAACTTTTTAAGTGAATTAAGTGCTATTGATTGGCTAGCGAAGAGTGGAGAGTTTGAGATATTTTATCAAATGCTTTCGACCAGTAAAAGAAAAAGAATGCGTGTTAAATTTTTCATAAAAGAAAAAGAAGAGATACAAAGCGTTACAGGAGTTTATAAAAGTGCTGATTGGGCAGAGAGAGAAATGTATGATATGTTTGGTGTGAAAATCACGGGACATCATTATATGAAAAGAATTCTTATGCCTGATGATTGGCATGATCATCCACTTCGTAAAACTTATCCTTTACATGGAGATGAAGAAGCACAGTGGTATGAAATAGATAAAATTTTTGGAAGAGAGTATAGAGATATAATTGGACCAGAAGAGAGAGATCCTGCAAAAATTGTAGAAAAGGATACGCATAATTTTGCAAGAATTAAACACGAAGTTCCTTTTGGAGCAGAGTATAGTGAAGAACCTACAGATAATGACTATCAAGAAGAGGGCGGCATCCCAATTGTTAGAAAACTATCGAAAAAAGATGTAAAAATACTAAAAGAGAGACCGTAATATGCAAAAAGTTAATAGACTTCAACCATTTTTTGAAAACTTAGTATTTGAAAGAGAAGACAATCATATGATTGTTAACTTTGGTCCTCAACATCCAAGTTCGCATGGACAGCTTCGTCTTATTCTTGAACTTGATGGGGAGTTAGTGACAAAGGCAACACCAGATGTTGGTTATCTTCACCGAGGTATGGAGAAGATGGCAGAAAATATGATATACAATGAATTTTTACCAACAACAGACCGTATGGATTATATAGCATCAACTTCAAATAACTATGGCTTTGCTTTAGCAGTTGAGAAATTAATAGATTTAGATGTTCCTCGCCGTGCAAAAGTGATTAGAATGTTATTATTAGAGCTTTCTCGTATAACTTCACATCTTTTTTGGATAGCAGCTCATGCACTTGATGTTGGAGCAATGACAGTTTTCTTATATGCCTTTAGGGAACGCGAATATGCAATGGATCTTTTTGAAGATTATTGTGGTGCGAGACTAACTCACTCGGCAGTTCGTATTGGTGGAGTTCCTTTGGACTTACCGAAGGGATGGACTAACTCTTTGATGAAATTTATAAATGAATTACCAGCTGCAATCGAGACTTATGAAGGACTACTTGATCAGAACCGTATTTGGAAAATGAGACTAGAAGATGTTGGTGTTATTAGCCCTGAAATGGCTCAAAGTTGGGGTTGTAGTGGACCAATGCTTAGAGGAAGTGGAATTGCTTGGGATATAAGAAAAGAAGAACCGTATGAGCTTTATGATGAAATTGAGTTTGATGTTCCTGTTAGTGATAGATGTGATAGTTATGGAAGATATAAACTGCATATGCAGGAAATGAGAGAATCTCTTAAAATTTTAAAACAACTTGTTCCAATGTATGGTGAAACAAGTCCAGAACTTATGGCCAATGCTCCAAAGTATATCTCAGCTCCAAAAGAGCAGGTTATGACTCAAAATTACTCTTTGATGCAACACTTTGTTTTAGTAACCCAAGGTATGCGTCCTCCTGTTGGTGAAGTTTATGTTGCAACTGAGTCGCCAAAAGGTGAGCTTGGTTTTTATATCAATTCTCAAGGTGATCCATATCCATATAGATTAAAACTTAGAGCACCAAGTTTCTGGCATACAAGTATTCTTCAAGAGGTACTTCCTGGTCAGTATTTAGCTGATGTTGTTACAATAATTGGTAATGCCAATATTGTATTTGGCGAAATAGATAGATAAGGAGGATAGGATATGAAAAATATATTTTTCTCTTGTTATAAACAAAGCTTAAGTGAGGGGAATTTTTCAAGAATTCACTTCTTGAAAAAGGAGATAGTTAAATGAAACGACATGATTTAAGACATTTAAAAGATGATTTTTATGGAAGAATGTTAGAACTTGTTGAAGAGAGTGCTCCTGATGAAGTAACTATCTTTATATTTGAGATTGGCGATTTTTCATCAGTTCAAAAAAGTGCAGATGTAATTCGGGAAGCAGGATATGAATTAATGAATTCATTAAAGTTCAATGAAGTAGATTGGACTATTGTAGTTAAAAAAAGTAAAAAGGAAGCATAGGTGAAAAATGATTTAATTGTAGTAGTTGGGTCTATGCTTTCACTTGATGACAAAAAATTGTTTGAAAATATAAAAGATTCAAGAGTCGCATTACTCTCTGTTTTAGAAGATTTACCTCTTATGGAAAAAGTAGAATTTTTCAGTAGATATGAAGCAGGAAGTGAAGAAGGAGTAGTAGCTATTTTAGCAAAAGAGTTGCTAAAAGATATAGAAATACCTTTAGGAGATAAGCAATATTTTGATGAACTAGATGAGGGCTATATAAGTGCTGAGACCAATATAGGTGAAGAAGAGGTTGAAGAGTTACATGCAATGATTCAAGAAGCAACAGCACCTATAATTATTTTTGGTAAAGATATCTTTTTAAACTCAAGAATAAAGAATATATCAAAATTTATAAATTTGATTTCTAAATATAGTGGGATAGAAGTTAAATGTTTAGGTACGCTAAAGCAAACTGATGATTCTTTGCTAGAAGAGGTTGAAGAGTTAGATAGCTTTGATGGTACAGTTATTTTTGAGTACAACTCAAATGAAGACAATAATTTACTTGTTGGTTCACCTCAATTTGGAGTTGCAGCAAAAGTTCAAGATGGTCAAATGGTAGTTGTAGAAAATCAAAATAGAGAGTTTAAACTTGATAAAAAGTTAAAAGGTACAATTGCTTTGATGGCAAATGAGGTAAATGAAAACTCATATAGATTTAAAGTAGTAAAAATTACAAAGAGAGAAGTTCAATGAGCAATATTTCAATAACTATAGATGGCGTTGAATGTAAAGCTAAAGAGGGTGACTTTATACTAAATATAGCACGGGCAAATGACATATTTATCCCAGCTTTGTGTTATTTGTCAAATTGTTCGCCTACATTAGCTTGTAGATTGTGTTTGGTGGAAGTTGATGGAAAACGCGCTTATTCATGCAACGCAAAAGCAAAAGATGGTATGAGCATAATTACCAAAAATGAAGAGATACAAAAAGAGCGTCGTGCAATTATGGAAATTTATGATGTAAATCATCCTTTAGAGTGTGGTGTTTGTGATCAAAGTGGAGAATGTGAACTACAAAACTATACGATGGAGATGGAAGTTGACTCTCAAAGTTATAGTATAGCTGATTGTTCAAGACCTGCAACGGATTGGGGTAAAATTCATTATGATCCTTCTCTCTGTATTGTTTGCGAGCGTTGTGTTACTGTTTGTAAAGATATGATTGGTGAATCGGCTTTAAAAACAGTTAAAAGGGGTGGAGCAGAGCTTAGTAAAGATTGGAAAGAAAAAACTCCAAAAGATGCATACGCAATGTGGAACAAACTTCAAAAGTCCATTATTGGTATTGCAAGTGGAGCAGATACTTTAGATTGTACTATGTGTGGAGAGTGTACATCAGTTTGTCCTGTTGGTGCTCTTGTTGGTTCAGATTTTCAATATAAATCAAATGCATGGGAGCTTACAAAAATTCCAGCTGCAAATCCTCATAGTAGTGATTGTTCACTTATGTATTATGATGTAAGGCATGATAATATAAAAAACTCAAATAAGAAGATTTTTAGAGTAAGCAATGACTATGGTTTTTCACCAATTCATGGTGGGGCTCGATACGGATATGATTTTGAAAATGTGGTTGCGTCTAAGGATGAAGCAGCATTCCAAAAAGTTGTAAATCTTATGAAAACAAAAGTAGATACTATAGAGTTTGATAGTTTTATAACAAATGAAGAAGCATTAATTCTTCAAAAACTAAAAGATATTCATGGA
>Ga0193956_1000434_pt1 | contig 19384 bp, 19 predicted proteins | sample BB_7_MG_FD_140358 | JGI IMG/M metagenome (GOLD analysis project Ga0193956, IMG submission 140358) | Microbial mat bacterial communities from the Broadkill River, Lewes, Delaware, United States - BB_7_MG | ecosystem: Environmental > Aquatic > Freshwater > River > Microbial mats | place: USA...
TAGAATGGTTCTTAAGGCAGATACAGAGTGGGTCAATACAACTCCCCAATATGAGTGGTGGATAGAGAATCCTAAACTTGCAAGTCTTACAGTTAATCACTCAAATAACTCTATCGCTACACTTGACTCACACACAGGAGAGAAAGGTGTAACAAATATCTTAGTTAGAGATATGGCTAACGGTGTTGAAGAGAAGTATCCAGTTGCAATAGGTGTTTTTACAAAGTTAAATTTTGACTTTGAAGATGGAAATATAAGTAGTGAACTTGTTCAGAGTGGAAGTGGTTGGAGTATCGATGAAGGTGCTAAGAGTCGATACTCAATTAAAGCAAATAGAACGGAACACAATAAAGAGACAACAATTAAACTATCTGGAACTTTTGAGGCATCAAAACTCTCTTTTAACTATAAAATATCATCAGAAGAGGGGTGTGATTCTCTCATTTTTTACATAGATGGAAAGGGTTATGCCAACTCTGGGCTTGTTGATTGGAGCTATGCAGAGTATCAGTTTGAACCGGGAGAACACACTTTTGAGTGGCACTATAAAAAAGATGAGAGTGACTCTAAATACCAAGATACAATCTGGTTAGATAATATCCGTATAGAGTAGTGATGCAAAAAGGATTTTATAAAAATATTCCTAAAGTAGAGACCCTTCCACGGAAAAAAAGCATTAGTGAATTCGATACTCTACTTCAAGGGGTTACACAGAGTGGAAAAACATCTCTACTTTTTGACTATATTGAAACTCTACCTGAAGAGAGCAGATATCTATATGTCGATTTTGATGAGGTCTTAAATTTAGATATTTTTGAAGATATAAAAAACTCAATTGTTGTAAACAGTATAGAGTATCTCTTTATAGATGTATATGATAGAGATGTCTCAAAAGAGATTAACTCTTTAAGAGTCAATTTTAAGTGGTTAAAACAGATTATTGTTAGTAGCTGGATAATTCAAGATCTTAAAAATTTTCAGTTGTTACAGCTCTATCCTCTCTCATTTGAAGAGTTTCTTGTTTTTAAAAACTCAACTGAATCCGTAGAGCACACTTTTCTCCGTTACACAAAAATTGGTGGTTTCCCTATTTTTGCAAAAAACTCAGATTTCTTCCTATTTAAACAGGTAAAACGACTGCTCTATTTCGCTCTATCAACTTTTGAGATTGAGATACTGAAAGATATTGCTAATAACATAGGCAGAACACAGACTAAATTTCAAGTTTTTAACTCCATAAAAGAGAGTAAAAAGATCTCAAAAGATAAGTTTTATAGAGTCTTCAACTCCTTATTAGAGAGTAACTATATTGTAGAGGTAAAAGGAGTTTCAGAACTCCATAAGAGACGGTTCTACTTTATAGATTCAGCTTTAAAAAACAGTTTTGGCAATGGACAGAACTTTACTAAGCTGTTTGAAAACCTGATTCTATCCGAACTCTATAAGAGAGGAATTCGTCCAAACTACTTTGGAAAACTTGATTTCTATATAGAGGATAGTAGAAAAGGGGTTCAACCTAAACCGTTTATTGATGAAGAGCAAGTTGTACTTTACGGAAAAAGTATTCTTGAAAGTACAAAAAGTCTAAATATCGAGAGAATAGAGATTGTAACTATGAGTTTTGATCGCTCATTTACAATAGATGGAGTAGAGTTTGAAGCTATCCAATTTACAAGATGGGCTTTACTTTAACTCTTCTGAACTAAACTCTTATTTGTCTGCTCTATTTTTGCCGACAAGATTTTATTGATATTTTTATAGAGTTTAAGATGAATATCTTCTGTTCCAATCTCTACATCTTCAGAGATAGAGAAACTAAGTAGAATTGTCGGATCACTATCAGTTTTAACAGTTGCATTTCTCGGCTTCTTATTGATAAATGCCATCTCACCAAAAAAGCTTTTAACTCCAAGTTCAGCAACTTTTACACTTGTACCTTTCTCTATATCTTTAATATTAACTGAAACACTTCCTTTAACAATATAGTAGATTAGATCATTATGATCATTTTGAGCAAATATAACCTCATCTTTCTCATACTTATTAACACGAATATTTTTAAGTATCATAAGTAGCTCACTATCTGCTATCTCATCAAATAGTTTGAACTTGCTCTTAATCTGTAAAAGTATTTTTTGTGCTTGAGAAAGCTCAGCTGGTAACTTATCTCGATGTTTTTTATTCTCGATAAACCCTTTTAATCTCTCATTCTCAGCTTTTAACTTATCTCTCTTCTGTTTCTCATCTTCAATAAAAAAGTTCTGTCTTGCTACTGTTGTTAGATAAAATTCAACATTCTGAGCCGAAAACCTAACTCCTCCAAGGTTCTGATCAGTTAATCTATCAAGATAGTTGTGATAGCTATTTAGAAATCTATTAAACGGAACTGTCTCCACAGTTAATGCATCATCAAAATATATAACTTACTCCTTAAGTTTTATAAAGAGTATAAAAGAGGTATTCACAAAAATAGCTTAACTATTTTATTAAAAAATAATAATAGAATTCTGTAAAATAAAAAGGTTTAATATATTGATTATCTCTATACTGTCAGCAGGAGTTTTAACGGGAGTTCTCTCAGGCTTCTTTGGGATTGGTGGAGGAACGATACTTGTTCCAATTCTACTATTTTTAGGTTTTACAATTAAAGAGGCTATCGGTATATCTGTTTTACAGATGTTAATGGCTTCACTATTTGGTAGTTACATAAATAACAAAAATAGACTTATCGACCTAAATTTAATTATTCCTATTGGAATAGGTGGATTTATAGGCGCAATAGGCTCATCATTTTTTGTATCTCTTGTATCAAATGAGACTCTTGAGGTTATATTTCTACTATTTCTAATATATGCTTTCTTTAAAGTTGTTAGAGGTTCAAAGGGAGATAGTGGAGAGTTTAAACAGCCACACAGAGCAATTTTACTACTTATAGGTACTCTAATAGGATTCTTCTCTATAAGTATTGGAGTTGGAGGTTCACTTCTACTTGTTCCAATTTTAGTTGGATTCTTTCACTATGATATTAAGAAAGCTGTTGCAACAGGACTATTTTTTGTTATTTTCTCATCACTATCTGGAGTTATAAACTACTCAATAGCGGGGACAGTAGACTACTTTAACGGCTTAGTTATCGGTACAGCTTCACTTTTAGGTGTCTATATTGGGATAAAACTTGGTCACCTAAGTAGTGAAAAATTACAGAAAAGACTATTACTACTTTTCTATGGAACTGTAATGGTCTACCTTGCTATAAGGCTACTCTCTTAAAGTCGCTATAATTCAGCTAAAAAGGGATCTTGTAGTGAATAGAAAAGAGGTTTTAGAGGCTCTTGAGCAGATAAAATATCCCGAACTTGATAGAACTATTGGTGATCTTCACCTAATAGATAGTTACAATATCGAAAATAAGAGGCTATCTGTTGTTCTATCTGTGGTTAGTGATAAAGCTTTTAACACTCTAAAAGCAGTTATTGGTGATAAGTTTGGAAGCAAATTTGATGAGGTCGATGTTCATAAAAAGATGTCAGCCCCAACAACAGCAGTTTCAGATAGTGGAAGCTGTTCAACCGATAGTGGTTCATCTTGTTCGACCTCATCGGGTTCAAACAATTATGGAACAACAGAAAACCCAAATAACAGAGCTCCTTATGCTAAAAAGATTATTGCTGTAACAAGTGGAAAAGGTGGTGTTGGTAAATCAACAGTATCTGTAAATCTTTCAGTTGCACTTGCACAGAAAGGGTTCAAAGTTGGACTTCTTGATGCTGATGTCTATGGACCAAATGTTCCAAGAATGTTACAAGTTGAGGAAGAGAAGCTTAAGTGGGAAGGTGACAAAATCCTACCGAGTGAAAACTTTGGTGTAAAGATTATGAGTGTTGGGCTAACAACTCCTGAAGCTGATACACCTCTTGTATGGAGAAGCTCAGTTGCTGTTTCGGCTGTTACACAGTTTCTTGAAGATGTTTTATGGGGTGACCTTGACTTTCTTGTAATCGATATGCCTCCAGGTACTGGTGATATTCAGCTAACAATGGCTCAAGAATTACCACTATCGGCAGGTGTAATTGTTACGACTCCACAACAGATCTCTGTTGATGATGTGAGTCGAGCAGTTAGAATGTTTAAAGATATTGGGGTTAAAATCGGTGGTGTTGTTGAAAATATGTCATATTTTATAGCTCCTGATACTGGCAAAAGATACGATATTTTCGGCTCTAATGGTGGTGAGAAAACGGCAAAAAAATATGATGTTCCTCTACTCGGACAGATTCCATTAAAGATGGAGATTCGTGAGGGTAGTGATAGTGGGAAGCCTCCTGTTGCTCTCGGTAGTGATGATGAGAAGAGTTATTATCAAAACATAGTGGAAAATCTACTAAAAGAGATTTAATTAGAGTGGGGCTTAAAGCCCCTAAAACTACAAAATAGCCTCTATTAAGAATATAGAACTTAAAACCTTTTTACCCTCTCTTTTTTCAACAGTTTGGTATAATTTAAAAGGTACAATTTTCTGTTAATTTCAGAAGGAGATTTTATAGATATGATCCCATTTACAGATGAAGAGCTTAAACCTGCTGTTTCAAATATTATTGATAAAGTTCGACCTAAACTCGCTCTTGATGGTGGAGATATTAAATTTTTAGATGTTCTAAATAGTAAGGTTTATGTTCAACTTCTTGGTGCTTGTGTCGGTTGTTCAAGTAGTGGTGATACACTTAAATATGGTGTTGAGAGAGAGTTAAGAATAAATATTCACCAAGACTTAGAAGTGATAAATGTACCATTTGGAATGGAGAACCAGTTAGATAAGCTTTAATCGAGAGGAGGAGTTATGAAGATTTTTGAGAAAAAACTCTTAACAGAGGCTGAAAACCTCTTTAACAAAGAGAATTATGAGAAAGCTCTCTACAACTACTCTACAATTTTGCAGGAGAATCCAAGCAATAGAAGAGCAAAAATTCTTGCTATCTTAACAGAGATGGTGATGAATAAAGAGGATGGAGCAAGTGGACTCTACGATTATTACACTATTTTACAGAGTGAAGATAGTGTAGAAGATCCTGAAAGTATTATTGAATCTATTATAGAGACTATGGATTCTCAATCTTTTGAGTTAAGCAAAGTTCTTGAAGAGCCTATTAAGAATCAACTCCTGTATGAAGATGGTATAACTTACGAAGATTTTAAAGAGTTTGCTGTAAAAGAGAAAGGTTTTAAGAGAGCCTTTGAAGATATTGTATTTACTACAAAAGTTATTATTACTGAGAGAAATGATCTTATAGATTTTCTGAATAATCTACTTAGATATGGATTCTACTCTGTTGCACTTAGTTATCTTGAGAGTGCTTTAAAGACATTTCCAAATGATAAGAAACTGCAATATCTATTCAATAAAATAGTTAAGGATAGAGAAGAGTCTTAATTAACTCTTCACTCTAAAATCTATGGACACCCTATCGCTATTTAAAGAAGAGTATGTAATAGGGTTTATCCTACTATTTATTAGAATAACATCTCTATTTGCCTTTTTACCAATCTTTAGTAATATGGCAATTCCGATGAGTGTTAAATCAGCTTTTGCCCTATATTTAACATTTATGTTCTATCCACTTATAGAAGAACCAGATATTTCTCACGATGTTATAACTCTATCAGTCGCTATTATTTCAGAGGTCCTATTTGCAATGGCAGTTGGATTAATTCTAAATATGGCACACTATATGATCACCTATGCAGGTGAACAGATCTCTCTAATTATGGGTTTTTCAATGGCAACGGTATTTGATACACAGCAGATGACATCAATGCCTATGCTGAGTCAATTTTTGGGCTTTTTAGGAATGATGGTTCTATTTGTTACAGATGCTCATCACTCTATGTTGATGTTCTTCTATCAGAGTCTTTCAGATCTGCCACTTGGAGGATTTATATTGACTCAAGATCTATTTGATTACTCTGTTTTAGCCTTTAAAAATCTATTTGTGATGGGTTTAAGTATAGCCTTTCCGATTTTAGCACTATCAATTTTAAGTGATATTATCTTTGGAATGCTTATGAAAACAATGCCACAATTCAACCTACTTGTTATCGGTTTTCCTATTAAAATAGGTATAGGTTTTATCGTTTTAATCGCTTCATTAGGCTCTATAATATTTATATATAAGAGAGAGTTTTTCAAATCTTTTCAAGATCTTCAAATGCTATTTTAAGTGGTTGCACCTACAATCTACTTTAGGCTATTCAAGTTCTCTCTTTTTAAACTCCATCTCACCAATATTTGTAGTTAATACTGATAGCTCAAACTCTTCAACTCCACTGCCCTCAAATCTATTCCGTTCAAGAGAGACCTTTAAGTTTACATATTTTATATTACTCTCTCTATTCAAAGGAGTTTTAGAGATAGTGTAGTTTGCTTCAGTAGAATAGAATTTAATAGAGTCATCTACATAAAAAATATCTATATCAATCGCTGTACTTAGTTCACCAGTTGTTGATATATTGTAGTCTACTCCGTTCCAATCATCTATATCATCATAATCTAAATAGTTATTTTCACCACTATCTTTTCCTAAGCTATCATAAGTAGTTGCATACTTCGTATAGTTTGCAAAAAACTCTCTATTATATAGTCCACTATTTCTACAAGTTCTATTCTCTTCTCGACTTAAATCGATAGAGTCTCCACTAAAAGTTGAATTTATATCAAGAATTCTTGAGTATGTTACATTCTCATCTCGACCCTCTTCATCCCAACGATAGGTGACTATCTGCTGTAATTTAGAGGCAGATAGCACAGTTATATCTTTCAATAGAACTTCTCTCTCTATATTTTTAAGTCCACCAAGTAGAGTCGGTATAGCTGTAAGCATTGTTCCTAAAATAACAATCGAGAAAAGTACCTCTATAAGAGAGAAACCACCTCTTAGACTATGACTATTTCTCATAATTTATCGATATGGACAGATATGAATATCTCTATTAAAAGAGAGTGTATAGAGTAGATTTAATGTACTAACTAAAATAAAGATAGCTGGTAATATATGAAACTCAAACTCTATTGATTGAAGCTGTAACCAGTTTCTAATAATAATATAGATAATTAAAGTTATTACACTCCATATAGTTGAACGAATTAACCACTTTCTATATATGGTTTTAATATTCTCAAATCTGACCTCATCAAGTTTCTCTCTCTCTCCTGAAACAACTCTACAACTGTATGTAGTAAAACGGAATCCGTTAATATTTCGGTTAAAGAGTCGTGGAAAATTGATTCTACCAACTAAAATTATTGAGAATAGCCAGATAGGTGCAGAGAGGGTTATTATGGTCTCTCTATCAATACTATTTAAAAGTAGAGTTGATGAGAATACTGCTGTTATCAAAAGAGTATGAAGCAGTAGTTCAAATAACCATATAACTACAACTCTCTTTAAAATTGGTTTTCTATTTATCAAGAAGACCTTCCTGTCCTATTCGATAAATTGCAAAATCATACTTAACTGGATCTTCTGGATCAAACTCTTTTAGCTTCTCTGTCAGCTCTGCAACAGCTTTTAAATCATAAGTTCTTCTATGAAGTAGTCCAAGCTCTCTTGATATATTAAAAGTGTGAGTATCAAGAGGCATAAGTAGATGTGATCTATCAATACCACTCCATAGACCCATATCGAGACTATCTTCTCTAACCATCCATCGTAAAAACATATTCCACCGTTTATAAGGTGACTGCCCTATTAACTTCTCTTTTGGAGGAGTTCCAAGAAGAAAACGGTAACCTCTACTCTGATAAGAGTTACTATAACTCTCTACTACTTTAATTAACTCTCCAATTCCATCAAGAACAGAGTATCTATCTCTATATCCAGTATGAAAAATATCTTGTAGAGATAAGTTATCTTTTTTCATTTTTGAGAGAGCTTTAAAAAACTCAATAATATCCTGACTATTCTGGAATCGATACTTTTTTTCAAGTAGAGAGTTCTCAATAGTTCTACTATCTGAATCGAGAAGAGAGAAGTCAAGAGAGTCTAAGAATTTAACTATCTGAGAAGCTTTTCCATAAGCAAACAGTGCCGATATAAGCGATATATACTCATCTCTATATCTATGAGCAATCAGTAGTGGATCTGGCTTATCTTTACTAATTTCGATAGAACTATCTCGACTTTTTACTTCTCTATCGAGTCTCTCTTTTACTTTTAAAATATCCATCTACTTGTAGTGATCTAACTTTTCTCGTAAAAACCACTCAACTCCGTAGAGTAATCCTGGAGTTTTAACAACAGTTTCATCATATAGAATACTATTTATCTCTTCAAGTGGAATATTTACAACCTCTATAAACTCACCATCAACTCCTCCACCACAAGTTAATTTCATAGAGTTATCAACTTCAGCATAGTAGAGAGTCTGCTTTCCATTAGCAAAACCTACCGAGTTATAGAAAGATGTAACTTTGTGAATATGTTTTAATGGAACATTGTAGCCGACCTCTTCAAGGATCTCCTCTTGAGCAATCTCCATTAGAGTCTTATCTTTATCAACTATTCCAGCACAGAGTTCATAAGTGAGTCCGACCTCATCAGATAGATAGATAGCAGGTCTAAACTGCTTTACAAAGATAAAAGAGTTTTCTACTTTATGATAGAGTAGAATAGCAACAGAGTCAAAAACATCTAAAACTTCCCATCTTTTGTTATATCCATTTTGGGTAAACTTAAACTCCTTCGGTTTAATGTACTGCCCCTCTTTAAGATCGTCTATCTCAATATTTGAGATCTGAAACTTATCCATTGCTAAATAACCTTTACATAGAGTTCTTGTTGTGATTTAGGAGTAGTCTTTGTTCTTGGAATATCTAAAACTCTATAACAGTTTGTCCTACCATCAAGATACTTTATCTCAATCTCATCACCTACTTTTACCTCTTTAGATGCTTTTACTACATCACCATTAAGAGAGACAACACCACTTTTAAGCATATCTTGAGATACAGTTCTTCTTTTTGTAATATTGACACCATTTAGAAATTTATCTATTCTCATAACTTATTCCTATCTTTTATAGTAATTATAGTACAAATTAGTGAATGATTTTAAAGTTAAAAATATCAGATTTTTATCTTTTTTTAGTTTTCTAAAAAAAGACTTGACATTCTAAAAAAAAATATATATAATTTCGTCGTCTTAAAAGGGACAGCTACAAAACATTCCGGATTAGCTCAGCGGTAGAGTAGGTGACTGTTAATCACTTGGTCACTGGTTCGAATCCAGTATCCGGAGCCACTTCAAAATATACTAACAATGGTATAATCTTCAAATGGATAAAAAATATCTTCAAGCAAAAGAGAAAGCTTTAAAAATAAAACGGTCTGTTTCAAATTTAATTTGGATAAACGGTACTGACGAAATAAGTTCATTTTTTACATTAATGGGTAACTCTATATATATATCTGCAGTCGAATTATCACTATTTAATATTTTTAACTCTACAACTGTTTCAGATAGTAACTTAGATGATATATTATCAGAGTGTGAAAACTGTAGTTTAGAGATCTCAGGTGTTCACAATATCTTTGCTGATACTGAAAACTTTCAAGAGTCACTATTTTTCTCAAAAGATGTCTACAATAGAACTCTAAATAGAATAAAAGAGTATATCGAATATACGGATAGACTTGGTACAAAAAACTTATCACTTGATTATATGTACTTTTTAGACAGAAAAGAGATGTCAAAAAGAGATGCTGATAGGATATTTCTATCTCTACTTGATGAGGTTAGTGACATATTGAAAGAGAAAGATATAGTTTTAAGTATAGTTCCAACTGCTGGAGACTATCTTTCAAATTATGTAGAGGCTGTTCATCTACTTGAAAAAAGAGAGTACACTAACATTAAAATACTTATAGATCTTGTAGAACTTTTTAATACTTTCTCACACGATATTAAGTTTTTTAAAGATAAAGAGAGATTTTTTCACCATTTTCATATATCAAACTTAGATGGTTCACCTGCAACTTTTGATGATATTCCTATGCATAATAAGATTGTAAACCTATCACACTATATGGACTATAAAAACAGTTTTTTTGTAATGAAAGTTCCTAATTTATCAGATGAGGATAAAGATAATTTTGCAAATTATCAGCACTACATTCATATCTTTAAAGAGATATATCAAGTTCCAATAGCATTAAGTCCATTCTGTTCAAAACTATTTCCAAATCTTGTATATAGACACCTATCTCCTGAAGGTCCTGATAAAGATCACTTAAGAAATCAAGCAAATCATTAGAGACAACTTAAAAAAGGAACAGTTATAAACTGTTCCAGATACTTCTATAAATATTTTTTTAGAATTCTATCAAGCTCATCTTTATCTATCGGTTTGGATAGATAGTCATCCATACCATAAGATAAGAACCTCTCTCGATCCCCTTTAATTGCATTAGCAGTCAATGCAACGATAGGTGTATGAGTAAGCCCTTTCTCTTTTTCAAGATTAATCATAGACTTTGTAGCATCAATTCCATTCATAACAGGCATATTTATATCCATCAAGATGAGGTCAAACTCACTATCTAAAAAGCTATTAACACCCTCTTCACCATTATTTGTAACAGTTACATTAATTTCGAGCATCTCCAACATAAAAGTTATTAACTGCTGATTAACTTCATTATCTTCAACGACAAGAATATTTTTTCCATCAAAAGATGCAGTAGAGTCTTCTTCGTTAATTTCAGTAACTTCACCAGTTCCGTGTAGCTCTTCAACATACTTGTTTAAACTATCAAAAATCTTAGAGCCATTAATAGGGTGATAGATTATATTTTCAAACTTATCTTCACTACTCTCTTTTGTTAGCTGTTTATCACTAATTAAGATTTTTGGTATAGACTCTTTTACTGTAAAACTGAAGACCTCATTATCTATCTTATCAGTCAAAAAGATTACAGCTTTCGGCTCTTGAATAGACTTAAGCTCATCAGCAATTTTAAATTCTCTATGCTTAAGATTAAAGGCATTTAAGTAGTCTTGTAGTAACTCTAAATAGACCTGATTCTCATCACCATTATAGATAGCTATATTTACATCACTATTTATATTGATGAAAGGTTCATTCTCTGTTGTCTCACTTTTGAAGTCTATATCAAAGAAGAATTTACTACCTCGACCTATCTCACTATCTATCTGTAAGTTTGTATCCATTAGTGAAAGCAGTTTTTTAGATATTGAGAGTCCAAGTCCTGTACCACCAAACTCCCGAGATGTGCTATTATCAGCTTGTGAGAAAGGTTTAAAGATCTGTTCCTGCTTCTCTTTAGGAATCCCGATTCCACTGTCTTCAACGACAAACCTAACTTTTGTATGGTTATTAGAACTCTCCATAACTCTAATATCGATCTTTATAACACCACCACTCTTAGTAAACTTAATAGCATTTCCAACAAGATTTATAATAACTTGCTTGATTCTAAGAGGATCTCCCACAACAGATATTGGAATATTTGGATCGATAAATGAAGCTAATTTCAGCTCTTTCTCATAGGTTTTAGCTGAAAATAGTTCCATTACAGCTTCAAATTCGTAAAAAGGGTTGAACTCTATATTCTCTATATCCATTTTTCCACTCTCAATTTTTGAGAAATCGAGAATATCATTAATAATTTCAAGAAGACCAGTTGCACTTTTTGTAATAATATTTACAAATTCGCTCTGCTGTTTATCGAGTGTACTCTTCTGTAAAACATTTGCAAAACCGATAATTCCATTCATAGGGGTTCTAATTTCGTGAGACATATTTGCAAGAAAGTTGCTCTTAGCACGATTTGACTCTTCAGCTTTTACTAAAGCCTCTTCAAGTTCTGATATATCTTGGAGAGTCAAACTATAATCAGCCTCATTCTCTTCAGGGAGAGTAGCTATATCTATATGGAAAATTCTCTCTTTTCCATCTTTATCTATAATAGTAACTTTATCTATATCTCCACCCTGAATAATTTCAGCCCAGTTTTTACTATCGTGAAGTTCAGAATGATTCTTAAATAGTTGATTTATATTGCTAAAGTTACTCTTAAAATCTTCTATACTTGAAAAACCGAATGTTGAGAAAAACTTCTTATTTAAAAATAGGATTTCATCACTTTTTGTAAAGAGAATAGCTATTGTTGATTGAGAATCAAGAACTGTTGAGAAAAGTTTCTGCTCAAGTTCAACTCTCTTTTTATGTTCATCATAGAGTCTTTTATTATAGAAGTTTATTGCTATCTCTTCAAGTTTCTGCCTAAATCGTCTCATATCAACAGGTTTTGTAATATAATGTTCTATTCCTATATCTATTGCATTCATAAGAAAGTGTGAATCATTATAGGCAGATGAGACAATAATAGGAACTCGTCGATCTATCTTTTTAATCTCTTTAGACATCTCAAGACCGTCCATTTCAGGCATATTGACATCTGTAAGAACAATATCTATCTTCTCTTTCTGAAATATCTCAAGACCTATACGACCATTCTCAGCTTGATGAATAGTCCCAAACATTCTGTTTAAACTTCTTTCGAATGTCTTTCGAGTCATCTCTTCATCTTCTACATATAGAATACTTAACATTTTTAATTCTTGCTTTAAGTCAAACTCTTCAGCCATTCCATACCCTAATATCTGATTTTATGTAAAACTTATATAATTTTACCGAAAAGATATTATGATATTTTAATTTGTTCTTTTACTACTTAAAGAACTCTTTAATTCTATTAACCTCATCAACTCTATTTGAGTCATAATAATTTTTAATCACTTCAAGAATTCGAGCAGGTAGATGTAAAACTCTTTTTGCTATCTCCATAGGTGTAGAGATAATATCTTTATGAATATCTGCCCTAATTTTAACATCATCAAAAGTTCCGATAACCCTTACAGATGTTGTAAGAGAGCCATCTTTTCCAAGAATAAGATAGTTGGCAATCGGTATATTTGATATTAGTTTATCGATAGATTGAATAGTAGATATATTTAGCTGTATTCTTATCTTTTTACTCTCTAAATCTACATATCCAAGCCCTGTTACAGATGCTATTTTCCCGTGAATCTGAATATCTTTAAGATAGATTCTGCTTCCAAGTTTCTGAAACAGAATAAAACCAGCTTTTATCCTAAAACCATCTTCATTGAATCCAGGTTGAGAAAAGGTTAAAAGTGATGGAATTGTGTTTAAAAAAGCGAGTAAGTTGTTATAGAGAGAGAAGTTTTTCATAGTAAATTTTGAGAACTGAAGAATTCCTGTAATATTATTCTCTGTACCTTTAGCATAGATATTATAAGTTCCTCCTCTAAAGCCGTGAAAACCAGAGATTTTATGGATAAACTCATCTCCTATTCCAGTACCTTTTAGAATAAATCGATCATCAACAGCTTTTAGTTCTATAACTCCTTTATCGTAAGAAGTTTGAAGATAAGCACTATTTCCACCAGCTTCTAAAAGAAGTTTATCACTCTCAAAACTCATTCCACTACCTATTAAGACTCGAGTATCTTTTCCAAAGAGTTCAATATTTAGAGGAATATTTAATGAACTATTCTTATCTCCACTCTCATCACTACTGTTATTTTCACCTAAAAGCTCTGTAACTCCTGATATATTGTAGTCATACCCATCACTTACAATTTTTATATCTTCACCTCTTTTAACTAAAAGGGATTCATCTATTTTTAACTCTATATTCTCACCAGAGACCTCTCCAGAAACAGGGATTCTGTTAAAAAAATCTGAATCTTTTCTCTTTAAAATTTTCTGATTAACAGTTAAATTTCCATTAAAAGAGATGTTCTCATCAACAATAGTAACATTTAAATCACCACCTTTTAAAGCTTTTATAGGCTCTATATCAAGTTCAACAAAGTTGAGGTATCTGGATAGATCTATTAGTTGTATATCTATTTTATTTCCAACTTTAAAACTACTTTTCAGTTCGGGAACAGTTATAAAACTGTAATTTGGTCTTAGTTTAAAGAGTGCAGTGAGCTTTTTATTAGAAATCGATACAGGAGGATAGTCTGCTTGATCGATATTAAGATGAAGCTTTCCGATAGACTTATTGAAATTAAAACAGGAGTTAAGCCCTAAAGAGAGATTATAGTCTTCATAGTCAAGATTTAATCCCCTAAGTTTGACCTCATCAGAAAATAGAGCAACTCTAAATTTTGAACTATTAAGATCTTTCCCAAGAATATTCCATTTTCCTTTAGATATATTAAGTTTTAGAGTTCCATTAACTTCACCATTAATATCTATATTTATAGGTTTTTTCACTCCAAGTGAACTATTTAATTCAAGTTTCTGTAACTCAATATCTGAATCTATAACCATATTTGACAGATTTAGATCAGCATTAACTTTAGCAGTGACCAACTCTTTATACTCTACTTTAACACCATTAATTGCCAAGTTGCCGTCATAGAGAACTTTTCCACTATCTAAAATAAAGCTCTCTCCACTACTGCTTAGTTTAACAGCTTGAGGTTCTACTTCTGCAAGTAGTTGAAGTTTTCCGTTCTGAAAAGGGAGTTTTAGACTAAAGTCTGTAGATAGAGTTCCACTATTATGTTGAATCGGAATATCTGAAACTCCATAAGCTTTAATGGTCTCTTTTATAGTCTGATTAAATTTTATCGGCTGATTTTTTAGATCTACATATAGAGTCTGTTTAGTAAATAGGCTCTCTATCTTTACTTTTAAATCTCTCTCTCTTATAGATATATCTCGGTACTGTAATCCTTTAAAACTAATATTTAAGTCACCATCTCTAATTTTAGCAATAAGCTTTTCTGCTTCTGCAACTTGAAGATCAGGATTAAATCTATATTTTAGATCTCTAATAGTTAAGTCAGTTTTTAGATAATCGAGTGCTTTTAGTGGTGATGAGGTCGGAAACTCTGTTTCAGCTATAACTCTAAAGTAGCCATTCTCAAGCCTCTTTACTCCCCACTCATAAGCTGGTTTGCCAAGTTTTAAAGTGTCAAAAATAGGTTTTAGACTCTTAAACTCTCTACTTCTTAGATAAGTTTTTACTCTATCTTTACTACCTGTTGCAAAGAGTTCTATATCGATAGACTCCTTAAAGTTTAGATGTAATTTTGTATGAAGAAGACCACTTTTTAAGTTATAGTTTATAATCCCTTTCAGTTTGGATCTATATTCGCTTATAAGAACTTCTATTTTAGGAGAGAGAGTTAAATTATAGTTTTCATCTATATATATTTCACTCTGTAAGTAGCCATCACGACTTTTAACCTTTAAAGTGCTATCTCGATAGTCTATATCGATTCGATAGTTATCAACTGTTAAATTCTTAATACTTACAATACGAAATAGATCTTTAAAAGAGTATAGTGCATCACGAATTAGATCAATATCTAACTCACTGCTACTACTACTTTCACTCTCTGCAGTGGTTTTTATGTGTAAACCATCTATTTTTATAACAACTCCTCTATCAAACTTGAGTTGTAAATGGTTTAACTCTATACTACTGTTTTTAAATGTATTGTCTATATCAATTCCGATTGAAAGAATGAAAAAAATAATCCATACAACTGTTAAAAAGGATAAAAGAGTGCTAAAAAAAACTGAACTTATTTTAACAACAGCTTTTTCTATTTTCTTTATATTTATCATATCATCAGCTCTCTATTTCACACAAGTTATAGAAGTTCCCTCTAAGTTATATATACCTGAAGGCTCATCTCAAAAGATTATAACACACCTCAATAGGAGTATGGGAAACCACTTCTTTAGTTATGACAAGTATGCTTTAAACTTTTTTGGTTACCCACAACACGGTTGGTTAAAGATGCCGAAAAGAGAGATGAGTCGTTATGAGATATTCCACCACATAACAAGAGCTAAGGCTATTGGTGAAAATATTATGCTTATCCCTGGAGAGACAACAAAGATGTTTCTATATCAGTTATCAAAAAAGTATAACTACAATTTTAATCAAGTATATAACTACTATAAAGGTATATCACCACTTGAGGAGGGTTTCTTAGTTCCAGAAACTTATCAGATTCCTGTAAATAGTAGCTATAAACAGATAGTAGATCTATTAGTAAATTTTGCAAAAAAGAAGCATCGAGCAACTATGCTTAAACTGAACATTAGAACTTTTAAGAGTTGGAAAAGAATTCTTACTATCGCTTCAATTGTAGAGAAAGAGAGTGGAGATATAAAAGAGATGCCACTTGTAGCCTCTGTGGTCTACAACAGACTTGAAAAAGGAATGAAACTTCAGATGGATGGAACTCTGAACTACGGTTTTAACTCTCATAAAAAAGTTACTCCAGAGATGATTAGATCGGATAAGAGTAGATATAACACATATAGATATAAGGGTTTACCACCTCTGCCAGTCTCAAATCCGAGCGGAGATGCTATCGATGCTACTCTTTTTCCAGCAGATACAGACTATCTCTACTTTATGAGAATAAAAGGGACGAAACAGCATAAATTTACAGACTCATACAGAGAACATCTACGAAATATTAAAGAGAGTCGAGAGTCAAACTAAAACAGCTCTAATAACGATATTTGTTATAATCTAATATATTATAAAAAAGATATGGAGAGATTATGAAAACTATCTTTAGAGAGTACGATATTCGAGGAATCTTTGAGAAAGAGCTAAATGAAAAGTCTGTAAATCTTATCGGTTATTATGTTGGTTTAGAGGTTAAAAAGTTTGGTGATTATATAGCAGTTGGTTACGATGCTCGTAGCCACTCTACAACTCTTTTTGAGTATCTAACAGCAGGTCTGAATAGTGCAGGTTTAACTGTTATGAGTATGGGTCTTGTACCGACTCCTAACAACTACTTTGCAAACTACCAAGAGTTTGATGGAGTTACACCAAGTGGATCAATTATGATTACAGGCTCTCACAATCCACCAGAGTATAACGGCTTTAAAATAACTGTAAACAGAAAGCCTTTCTTTGGTGATGATATCTATCGAACAGGTGACTTAATTACTGAAAACCTTGAAAAAGGTATTAACAGAGTAGAACGAAAAGTTATCGAGATTAATGCTAAAGAGAGATATATCGACTATCTTGTAAATGAGTTCAAAGATCTAAAGTCTCTAAATAAGAAGATTGTCTATGATGTTGGTAACGGTGTTGCAGGTGTTGTTATTGATGAGGTCTTTAAAAGAATCGGTTTAAATGTGAAAGGGCTTTATACTGATCCTGATGGAACTTTTCCAAATCACCATCCAGATCCAACAGTTGAGAAGAACCTCATTGATATTAAGAGAGAGTTAGATAGTGGTGAGTTTGGTATCGGTTTTGCCTATGATGGTGATGCTGATAGAATTGCTGTTTTAACTGAAAAGAATAATATCAAAGGTGATATTCTTGCACTTCTCTTATCAAAAGATATGGAGAATCCAACAGTTATAGGTGAGGTGAAATGTTCTCAAGTTATGTATGACACTATCAATAGTCGTGGTGGAAAAGGTGTTATGTACAAAACAGGACATAGCAATCTAAAGGTAAAACTTAAAGAGTTAGATGCCGATCTTGCTGCTGAAGTTAGTGGACATATCTTTTTTAATGATAGGTATTTCGGTTATGATGATGGAATCTATACAACTTTTAGAGTCTTAGAACTTATTCAGCACGGAATGGATCTCGATAGTGAAATTGCTCAATTACCAGAAGTTTACAGCACAGAAGAGATTAAAGTTGAGACAACAGAAGATAAGAAGTTTTTAACTGTTGATAAGCTAAAAGAGTTGCTTAAAAATCCTCCAGCTGACTTTCCAGAGATAGTTGATATTATCGATGTTGATGGTGTTCGAGTTATCTTTAAGAATGGTTGGGGGCTTGTTCGTGCAAGTAACACAACTCCTGTTCTTGTAACTCGATTTGAATCAACTGATAAAAGTGATGCTGAACTCTATGAGAAAAAGCTAACAGATCTTATTAATGAAGCTAAAAAGTGCCTATTTAATATAATTTGACATACTCCCCACAGCTAAAGCTGTGGGGATATAATTCTTTTAGATAACTTTTAATACCTTTATCAACTCTTTAAATTTGCTTTCAAAATAGTGTGGCTGTGTCTCTAACTGATTGTGTGGACTAATCACATTTTTGCCAAATTCTAAACCTTTTTCAGTCAAAGATTTAAAAGTTCTAAGTTTTGGTTTCTTCTCTTTCGTCTTCTCATCGATAAAAGAACCCGTAGACTTTCGAGTTTTAATTTCAAGATAACCCTCACTAAGTAGAATTAAATTTAGCTTTTTAGCAGAGATTCCAACTTCAAACTTTTTAAGCAGATGTGAAAGAGAGTATGTGTGTTGTTCATCAGAGTATTTTGGCAGGTAAGAGGTGCTTAAACCGTGTTCAGTGTAAAGGGTTTTGGTCATCAGAATTTTAGAGGCTTCATTTACACGAAGAAGTTTAAAAGAGGATTCTAATCCAATTACATCAAGTTGAAACTGCTCTTTTCTCTGTTGAAAGCTATCTTTAGGAGTTGAACTACCCTTTAAAATCTCCTCAATTTGAAGATCACACCAGACAGCAAATTCAGGTGAGAGCCAACGAGCAAAAAGAATAATTAGACTTTTATGAATCCAAGTTCCTTGATCTTTCCCTTTTCCTAAAACAACTTTAAACAGATCATTTTCTGTTAATTTTAGCTCCGTAAAATCTACGGAGCTTAGTAAAACATCGATATACTGGGTAGTCTGTTTAGATCTTTTCCAATTGCTTAGATCTTTATTAAAAGCATAAGCTACTTTTGTAGCATTTAAATAAACAGTTTGATTAAGTGAGAAATCTATATCTATTTGAACTTTTTCTGTTTGGAAAGTTTTTGATATAATCGCTATATCCATACTTTTAAACCTTATGGTATTGGATTTTGAAAGAGGCTTTTATGCACATCAGCTTCTTTCTAAAAATTATTATAGCAATTTTTTAGAGAAAATTCTTGTTTTGAAGTGGTTTTATCTGTAAATCTATGATTTGAAATACTTCTTGAAATTTTTTTCTATAAACTAAAGACTCTAATAAAACCTCTATAATCTTCTTTGGTTTTCCTTTTGTCCAGTTACTTACCGTATCTTGAGATACACCTAACATTTCAGCCAACTCTTTTTGAGTAACACCCAACTCCTTACAAGTTTTTTTAACTAAATTTTCTTCGCTATGCTTAGAATTTCCCTCCAAAATAGAACTCCCACTTTTTAGAAAATTTTAGCAGAATTGAGAACTCTAAAGTTCAATTCTCTTATTTCCTTTTCTAAAACTGTTAAAATTAGCAAAAAGGAACTTTATGAGAAGTGATCAGGTTAAAAAGGGGTGGGA
>Ga0193956_1000435_pt1 | contig 19383 bp, 14 predicted proteins | sample BB_7_MG_FD_140358 | JGI IMG/M metagenome (GOLD analysis project Ga0193956, IMG submission 140358) | Microbial mat bacterial communities from the Broadkill River, Lewes, Delaware, United States - BB_7_MG | ecosystem: Environmental > Aquatic > Freshwater > River > Microbial mats | place: USA...
TAAATAGTCCAGAATATTCAAGATTCTGGGACGACCTATTAAATGGAAAATCCAAAAAATTTATAGAATCACTAACCGTAGAAAACAGACCAATTTGGCTCTCACAAAACTACACACCAATTCTTGGCAAAAACAAAGAGGTATATAAAGTTCTAAATATTGCAATAGATGTTACCGAAAATAAATATCTTGAAAAACAACTACGCTCACAAGTAAAAGAAATCAGCAGAGAAGCAAGAGGAATAAGAAAAGAACAACGAAAAATAAAAAAAGAAAGAGAAGAAATGGCAAACCTCAAAAAACAATTTGAAGCTCTAAAACAAGACGTTGATAATAATTTTTTGAAAATAAAACTATCCTCCGACGGAATCGTTCTTAAAATAAATGATAAAGGTTTAAAAATATTAAAAATAGATGCAGATAAAATAATTGGAGAAGATATAAAAAACTTTATTTTAGAAAAAGACAGACCAAAATACCAAAACTCCTTATCATTATTAAAAACAGAAAAACAAACAGAAAACATAATTAATTTTACAACAAAAAACAACCAAATAATAAAACTAAAACTAATACAGCAATCTATTACCGACGAAAAAACCAGAGTAAGACAAATATCTATGCTTGCAACAGAAGTTTAAATAATAATTTTATAAACCTTAATATTTCTAAAAACCATAACACTTTAAGAAAAATGAGCAAAAAACACCAACCAGCAAAAGCAATATTAATAACAATATTAATATTAATATCTTTTAATTCTTTCGGTCAAAGATTTGAATATTCATTAGGAGGAGGAGGAAATTACAGTTATTTTTCCAACGTAAGTGCAGACACAAAAGATGGATTTGGTTTTAGTGTTAATAACGGGCTTACTTTTTCGTTAAATAAATATTTTTCCATAAAAACAGGACTTGGGATAAGTATGTTAAATGTTAATTATACTTCTGGCAAAACAGCTGAAATGACATATTTTAGTGGAACAACAATAGACTCTCTATATTATAACGACCGAGAACCATTTATTATCCCAGGCAGTGTTATTCCTATTTCTGATTCAAGTTATACAGAAAATACACATATTATTCCTATTGGAGAAAACATGTATAATAATTATTGGGATAATGGAAGCACTATAATGCCTCACACTTCCTTCTATAAATTATTTCTGCTAAATGTTCCTTTGCAACTTCAAGTTGGGCTTTTTAAAAATAAAATATTATTATCCCCAGGTTTTTCAGTATCCACAATTATTTATGCTAAAAATAAATTAACGATAAATCAAGAAACTTATGAGTATATTGCAAATGATGATTTCAATAACTTTATTTGTAATTTAAATATGGGCATAAAATATAATGTTTATAAAAATATTTATGCAGGTATTCAATACGAGCGAAGTATTACTTCCTTAAAAGGCAATGCCAATAATTTTATTGACCCAGAAATAACTCTAACAAATATAAATAGTCTAAATTTGAATAATATTTCTTTTAGCATTTCATATAAATTTTAACAAATAATGAAAAAAACAATTGTATTTATAGTATTTTTGATAATATCTTTAAATTTATTTAGTCAAAATGCTGACTATTTTATCGAATTAGGAGGAAATTACAATTTCTTCTCCGTATCTTCTTTTCATTCAACAAAACAAGAAGAAATACTACCACAAACAACTGGCTATTCGACAATAACCTATACTTTTGAAAAAAAACATTCATCAAAAGGCAAAACAGGATTTTTTATTAATAATAATTTCAGTTTTCCTGTAAATAAACTTCTGTCATTTAAGACAGGATTTGGTTTTAGTTTAAATAATATTGATTTAAAAACAACAATAGGCAGTTCTTGGAATAATGAATCAACTAATACGTTTTTTATTGATGACACATCAAATATTGTTGTTTTTCAAGACTCTAACACCATTTTTACTCCAATTAATTATCAATCTGATTTTAAGAATATAGCAAATTACAATTTATTTTTAATAAGAATACCAATGCAATTACAGTTTCAACTTTTTAATCAAAAATTATTATTATCGGGAGGTTTATCAATATCTGCTTTAATGCAAGCTCAAAACACACCCGAAACAAATGCAATAAATAAATACACATACGTAGTCAATAATGATTTTGAAAATATTTTTTTTAACATGAATTTTGAAATTAATTACAACATATTTAACAATATCTATGTTGGAGCTCGTTACGAATATAGCGTAACAAATGTAATGAAAATAAGCACAGATTCATTTTCTCAAACTCAATCTTTTACAATCAGTGAAAATTTAAGAACTTACAATAAAATTCACTTGAATGATATATCATGTAACCTATCTTATAAATTTTAAAAATAAACCATAACACTTTAAGAAAAATGAGCAAAAAACACCAACCAGCAAAAGCAATTCAAAGTCTAAAAGATTTTGGCGAATTTGGAGGAGTAAACCCTTCAATAACCGACTCGGCAACATTCACATTTTTGGGAGCAAAAACAATGTTAGACACATTTGAAGGAGAAGCAGAAGGCTGTTTTTTATATTCACGCCACTGGAATCCAAGCAACAAATATCTTGCAGACGCTCTTGCGAAAATGGAAAACACCGAATCAGCATGGGTAACAGCATCAGGAATGGCTGCAATTACAAATACCATTCTACAACTCTGTAACTCAGGCGACCACATTGTTTCAAGCATAACAACCTACGGAGGAACTTATGCCTTTTTTATGAACTATCTCAAAAAATTTAATATCACAACAACACTCGTAGATATTACTGATTTTAAGGCAGTTAAAGAAGCAATTCAGCCAAATACAAAAGTCCTTTACACCGAAACTATGACAAACCCTCTTTTGCAAATTTCTGATATTCCTGAATTATCAAAAATAGCAAAAGAAAAAAATGTTAAATTAGTAGTAGATAACACTTTTACTCCAATGATAGTAAGCCCAGCAAATCTCGGAGCAGACATTGTTGTTTACAGCATGACAAAATTTATTAACGGAAAAAACGACTGCGTTGCAGGAGCAATATGTGCATCAAACGACTTTATCAATGCACTTTCAAGCGTAAACGATGGCACCTCAATGCTACTCGGACCCGCACTTGACCCACTGCGTTCGTCAAGCATTCTTAAAAACATTTATACTCTGCACATAAGAATGAAGCAACACAGCTACAACGCTGCATACCTTGCAAAAAAACTAACTGACTACAAAGAACTTAACGTTATATATCCAGGATTAGAAAGCAACAACGGACACAAACTATTAAGAGAAATGAAAAACCATGGTTTTGGATATGGAGGAATGATTGCAATAGATTTAAAAACAGCAGAAAGAGCATCTAAATTTATGGAAAGTATGCAAGACAAAGGTGTTGGTTACTTAGCAGTTAGCCTTGGTTATTTTATCACAATATTTAGCAATTCAGGAAGCAGCACATCGTCGGAAGTGCCAATTGAAACACAACACAAAATGGGACTTTCTCCAGGACTTGTTCGCTTCTCTGTTGGTTTAGACCACGACATAAAAGACACTTGGAAAAAAATTAAAGCAACCATAAAAGAAATGAAAATTGAAAAATAAATAAACCCCTAACTTTGACAAAGTTTAAAACTTTGTCAAAGTTCTTTTTTTTATAAAAATGAATTTAAACCTTTCAGACTTTTCAAACATAGCTATTTACGAATTTTTATTCCTAACACTAATAATATTCGTATTTTTTAGAATTGTAAATTTTTTATATCCATTTATAATTTCTAAAAATAAAAGAAATATTGGCAAAAAAACATTAATTATAACCGAAATAATAACTTGGTTTGTATTTTTGATAGGAGCAATTCAATTCTTGATGGGGAAAAATCAAATTTTTGCCCTCGGAATTTTTATATTATTAATATTCACACTTTCGTGGATAATTTGGTATTATTTGAGAGATATTTTTGCAGGATTTTTTTTCAAAATAAATAATAGCTTCCCAGACAAAAAGCAAATAACTTTTGAAAACAACAAAGGAAAAATTATCCAAAAACAACTAAAACATCTTGAAATAGAAACAAATAACAACGAAAAAATATTCATTCCATACACAAAACTTTTAAATGGCATTTTTTCAATATCAGAAGAACAAAACGAAAATTTGAACTACAACAACACCTTTATTATAGAAGTAAAAAAAACAGAGCCAATTAAAGATACAATACAAAAAATACAAACAGCAATCCTACAACTACCTTGGATTTCGCTCAAAAACGAACCCAAAATACTCCCAATATCCGAAACAAAAGAATTTTTGAAATTAGAAATAACTTTTTTTTCTGTAAACAACGACTATATTTTTAAAATTAGAAACCATATTCAAAATAAATTTAATTAATTTTATATAAATGAAGAAAATAATATTTTATTTACTAATTCCAATTCTATTATACTCTTGCAGTGCCACTAACACACTAACTATCAGCGTAACAGAACCAGCACCAATAACTTTGCCTGCCCAAATAAAAAAAGTAGCAGTAGTAAACAGAACACAATCGTCTGCAAGAACAGCCACTGCCGACAAAATAGACAAAGTTTTGTCTCTGGAACTACTTCATATAGACTCTGTTGCAGCAATCAAAACAATAAATGGTTTAAGTGATGAACTATCAAAAAATAAAAGATTTACAAGCGTAAAAACAACTCCAAACATATTATTGCAAAATTCAAAACTTGGTAATTTTTCCGATTTGCTATCCGAAAATCAAGTTCAAACAATTTGCAACGATAATAATTTAGATGCGATATTTGTGCTTGAATATCTTGACAGCGACACAAAAGTAGATTATTCTGTTGTTCCAGTGGAACTTAACGTTGTAGGCGTAAGCGTAAACGCAGTAGAAACAATGGCATCTGTAAGCACAAATATTAGAATGGGCTGGCGTATTTACGATGCAGCGGGAGACATTATTTACGACGAATTTCCTATGTTTCACAATGTTACATCTACTGGACGAGGAATAAATCCTATGATGGCAATTTCGGCAGTAACAGGGCATAAAGATGTTATTGAAAAGCGATGCTACGTAAAAGGTGGCGAATATGCTTTTGACTTATTGCCTTACACTCACCGAGTTTCACGAATATATTATGTTCGTGGCTCCGATAATTTTAAAGCAGGAAAAAGAAGAGCAAGAGCCGGAGACTGGAATGGTGCTGCCAATTTGTGGGAAGTTGAAACAACAAATCCCAAACCCAAAATTGCTGGACGTGCATATTATAACATGGCTATTATCAACGAGATAAATGGCGATTTAGACGCAGCAATAGCACAAGCAAAAATTTCTTACACCGATTATAATAACAAAAAAGCACTCCGCTACCTAAATGTTTTGAAAAGTAGAAAAAGAAAAAATGAAGAATTAAGAAGACAAGGAAATTAATAACTTCTTTAAATTTTCAATATAATAGTTGACAGTCAAATATTGTAATGAAACCCTCATTGAGGGATTTTATAGCTTACGCATTATAAAAATTCTCCACTCAAGGAGATGATTAAAATAAATTTTAAACAGATGAATCTATAAATTTTATTATAATATTGATAATCAAAATAATATTTTTTTTATAAGATGTTTGTAGAGACGTTGCATGCAACGTCTTTATCAATATTTTATTCTGAAATAATTATTCAGAGGCGTTGTATGCAACGTCTCTACTGAATTGGTTAATATATAACAATATTTGACTTTAAAACCCTATATAAAATGATTGATAAGTGTTTTGTAAAAATAAAAATCAATTTTTAAATTTATAATGGGTTAAGAATAAGGCGAAAGCCCATTAAAAACTAAACACTCTAAACAAAGCACTTACATAGTTATTAAAATAAAATTATAAAAACTAATGAAGAGAATTTTATTTTTACATATAATAATTTTATTTTTCACAATAGCTTCCTACAGTCAAAACCAAATCCCGATAGTAGAAAAAGGTGTAATAGACCTCCGAAGTTGGGATTTTGAAAAAGATGGCAACATAGCACTAAAAGGAGAATGGGAATTTTATTGGGAGCAGCTTCTTACTCCCAAAGATTTTAAAAATTTTAATTCTGAAAAAAAATATATAAGCACTCCTGCTACTTGGAAAAAAGCAAAAACATCTAATAATGAACAGATTAATTCTTATGGTTTTGCAACTTACCGAATAATAATTTTGCCTCCAAGCAAAAACTCAAATGATATAAAATTTGATATTAGTGCAATTCGTAGTGCATATAAAATTTGGATAAATGACAGCTTGTGCATAGAAGTAGGAAATATTGGCAAAAATAAAAACGAACACAAAGCAGGCATAACTTCATTTAACAATTTGTTTTTATCGCAAAAAAACAACATACAAAGTGATACTATACAGCTTGTTATACAGGTTTCTAATTACACTCTCCCCTACTCTGCTGGAATAAAAAACAATATTTTTTTGGGTAGTTCTTCCACAATTTTAAAATCTCATAACATCACAAGCCTTATAGGATATTTGGCGATAGGTATATTTTTAATAATAGGTTTTTATCATATATTAATGTATAGCTTTCGCACCAAAGAAACCGCAATTTTATTCTTTGGATTAATGTCGCTATCGGTTATTCCAAGAACACTATTCAACCAGAGAATTTTAGAAGATTTAGTGCTAAATTTCAATCTATTCTGGTTTCTAATAATCATTGGAGCAACGACTTTTCCACTTTTTATGTCTCTTTATTTTTATAAATTATACAAAAAAGAATTTGGAAAAATTGCCATTTATTTTTTCTCCATTTTGTCTATAATTCTAAGTATCACAGCATTTTTTGGACCTTTGGTATCAGATAAAATAACAAATTTATATCTTATAGGGCTAATTGCTCCTATGATTTATGTAGCTATTTTTGTAATGCCTAAAACTCTTAAAATCAAGGAAAAAGGAGCATATTGGGCATACACCGGATTAATTATTATGATTGTTACATCAATTAATGATTATATAAAAATAATAGGTCTAACAGATTTTCCTTTTCTGGCTTCTTATGGTTTTGTTGGTTTTACTTTTTTGCAATCAATAAATATAGCAAAAAGATTTGCATCATCTTTATTTGAAAACGAAAAACTCAACAAAACATTAATATTTCAGAATGATAATTTAGAAAAAATAGTTGAAGAGCGAACAGCAGAAGTTAAACAAAAAAGCGAAGAAATAACAGCTCAAAATGAAACTCTTATTTTGCAAAAAATAAATATTGAACACGCTCATAATCAAATAAAAGCAAGTATAAATTATGCTAAAAGAATACAACAGGCAATACTACCTTTTGAAAATCAAATAAAAAAAGATTTTTCGGAATATTTTATTTTATTCAAGCCAAAAGATGTAGTTAGTGGCGATTTTTATTATTTTAAAGAAGTAAACGAATATCTTGTTTTTGCAGTAGCAGATTGCACAGGGCACGGAGTTCCGGGGGCTTTTGTAAGTATGCTTGGCATTTCTTTTTTAAACGAAATTGTTCAAAAAATAGAAATAAAACAAGCTAATCAAGTTTTGGAACACCTCAGAAATGATATAAAAATAACACTTCGGCAAACTGGCGAAATTAACGAAACTAAGGACGGTATGGATATAGCCTTATGTGTGCTGAATAAAAACACAAAAGAATTACAATTTTCAGGAGCTTACAACCCTCTTTATATAGCCAAAAATAAATCTAAATCTACTGAAAATCTGACAATTATAAACGCAGACAAGCAACCAATTGGAATACACGTAAAAGAAAAACCATTTACAAATAATGTTATACAAATGGAAAAAAATGATATTTTATATCTTTTTTCTGACGGTTTTCCAGACCAAAATGGAGGCGATAAAGATACTAAATATAAAATTAAAAATTTTAGAAATCTATTATCTACCATTTCAAATAGAACTTTAACTGAACAAAAGCAAATACTTGAAAATGAGCTTTATAATTGGCAAAAAGAAAAAGAGCAACGAGATGATATTACCATTATGGGATTAAAACTATAATTTAACAATTAGCGAAATTATAAAAGCAACATCTTCTTTTTTAATATCAACCGACGGCGGGCGGCTAACATATTCATATTCAAAACTTAAATCTAAAAACAAAACACTTGTGAGTTTATTAGTTATAGAAGTTTTGCTTTCTATCATATAATCGTTAAAGTCGTTAAAATTAGGCTGATAGAAGGTATAATGTTCAAAATAAGTATTTGCAGCAAGTTTGTGTTTTATTTTAGGGCGAAAAGATAGCCTCACTTTTTCGGCATCTTCTTTTTTTGTTTCATCGGGATTTGTGGGAGGCGTATATTTTTCTATACTATAAAGCCCTGCTACACTTAATGAGTAGGAATAATTAGGCTTAGTAAAAGCAAATTTTGCACCTCCAATTCCTGTCAAACGTAAGTCGTAGCCTTTATAAATATTGTTGTAGGAGCTAAAAGCTATAAATGGCGAAATGACCGAATATGGTCGCCAATCAAATTTTGCTATTGACGAAAATTCACGATTATTTTCAATATTATTATTTATTCCATATACAGTTTTGTAGCTTGTATTAAACTCAAAAGTGCTATCTTTGTGGCTAACTTCTCCAACTGAGCGTAAATCAGTTTTATTTATATTACCTTTATAATAAGAGCCTCCAAGTTTAAACTCTCCCGACCAGTTGTCTTTTTGTGCGAAAATAATATTGATTGATATTAAAAATATTATTGTTAAAAAACTTGTTTTTTTCATTATGAAAATATTATTAAATAAGTGCTTAGTTTTTAGTGGTTAATATTATAAATATTAAAAACTAAGCACTTAGAACTAAAAACTTATTTTTAATTATTTTTTTATAATTTTAAATTCTACTCTTTGATTTTTTTTGCGTCCTGCTTCTGTTTCGTTGCTGGCAATAGGTTTGTCTGGTCCGTGTCCGATAGCTTTTATTCTTTTTTTATCAATGCCTTTGTTTACTATATAATCTTTTACCGTGTTTGCTCTGTTTTTGGATAGCTCAACAAGTTGGTCGTGAGGTCCTATGTTGTTTGTATGTCCGTAAATTTCTATTTCCATGTTTGGATTGTTGTTCATAAGGTTTATTAATCTGTCTAACTCTGGAAACGATGAGCCTTCAAGCTCTGCTTTACCTCTTTTGAAGAAAAGGTTATTAAGTGTAACAGTTTCTCCTACAACTATTGGCACAAGGTAAAGGTCTTTTTCAATTTCGGTATATTCATTAATTTCGCTTAAATCTATATTTTCGCTAACGGGCATAAAACCTGTTTTTTTGCCAATTATTCCGTATTTTTTTCCGTAAGGAAGCACAATTTTATATTGTCCGGTAGATGGATTTGAGGTTGCTATTCCGAGTTGTTTTCCGTTGGAAAGGTCTTCGTAGTAGATATTTGCCCCCAAAATTTCGTTAGTTTTTTTGTTATATACTTTTCCAAAAATTATAACAACTGGGTCTGGCTGCGATTCTTCGGATAATTTTATTCTAAAAATATCTTCTTCGCCATAAGTATTATTTGAAGACACCATGTATGCGTATTCGCCTTTTGCATCTAAATTAAAATATGCGTCCCAATCTACGGTATTTACTGCAGGCCCTAAGTTTTGAGGCTCGCTCCAGTTTGTCCAAGTATCGTCTAATCTGCGGGAAACAAAAATATCTGCATTTCCGTATCCTGGGTGTCCTTCGGAGTTGAAATATAGTGTAGTTCCGTCGGAGGCGATGTATGGAGTTCCTTCTGCTTCTGTTGTGTTTAGCACTGCTCCCATATTTAGTGGTTCGCTGTAAGTTCCGTCTGGTTGTCTGAAACTTACATACATATCAGAGTCGCCGTAGGTGTCGTCTCTTTCTATTGACATTACTATTACGGTGTTGCTCGGTGATACGGTAAAGTTCTGATATTGATTTGTGTTGTAAAAATTTTCAATTTTAATTTCGCTTGGCACTCCCCAGCCCATTTCGCTTGTGCGATGCGATATTGATATTCCATTTCCGCTTCTTCCTTCTCCATAAAAATTATATAATCCGTTCAATATCATTGTATTATTATCTGGACTTATTGAAATAAGGAAATTATGTTTTTCGTTGTTTATTGTTGTTCCTAAGTTTTCTAATGTTCCCCACGAGTCGTCTGCAAGTAATTCGGAAAACCAAATATCGTCGTGGTCTTTATCTTCTCCAACATTTCCAGGGTGTTCGGAACGAGTAACGTAAAGTGTTCGTCCATCGGCGGATACTATTGGTATAATTTCTGAATATGGTGAATTTACTCCCAAGCCAAGATTTTCTTTTTCTACACCGGTTAGTGCGTCTTCTACTATGTTTATTTTTTTCTCGCTACCTGTTATTTTTAAGTAATCTATTTCTATTTTCATGGTTGCTCTTAGAATAAAACCAATGTCATTATTGTATTTTGTTCTATAAATATCTGTGTAAACAAGCTCGTTATTAACATAATATCTAACAGTTGAGCCTTTTTTTTCTATTTTCAAAATATTGTATAGTCCAAATCCTTTTACTGCATCTGATTTTTCCCAATCTTGAACGTATTTGTATTCTGAGTCTTCTTTGTAAGAAACTCTGTAATAGCCAGTTGATGCTATTTCAAAATTATGATTTTCTGCTATTCCGTCGGAGTTCCACATTATTCCAAAGCCAGAATTATCGTCTCCGCTTGATTGTTTTAATTTTACTTCTATTGTTAAATCGTTATTGCTGTCTAATTCAAAATCGTTCCAAAAACGGTAACCGCTGTCTTCTAATTTATTGGTTAACACGTATTTTCCTCCAACAATTTCTGAGCTTCGTTCTTCGTTGCTTGCAATGAGCCACCAGTCTTTATTATTGTTGTCAAAATTTTCAATAATTTTTACACTTTGTGCGTTTGTGATATTAATTATTAATAAAAATAATATACTTAAATATAGTGTTTTTTTCATTTTTTTTAGTTTTTAAAAGTTATCAAATTTTATAAAATAATTTTTTATGGTTATTAATTTTATTCTGTAAAATATGTTTTTTAGAAGTTTTATTATGTGTATAGTAAGTGGTATAGTTTTACCAACTTCCTGATGCTCCGCCTCCTCCAAAGCTACCACCTCCTCCACTATAACTGCTTCCTCCAAAAGATGAGCCTCCGCTACTACTACTTCCTCCACTTCCTCCTGATGCAAGTATTAATAATCCGATTCTAAATGCAACAACAGTAAGGTGTCCCCAACGTCCTCGGGTATAGAATGCAATTCCTGCAAAAATTATTGTGTATGCCAAGAAGGGCAACATGGTAATAAAACCTTCTAAAAAACCAAACATAATATTGATAATTACTACTATTATTGTAAAAATTATAGCATATCTAAAATCTTTTTTTCTCACCGTTGCTATAAATCCCGGACCGGCAAACATTATGAAGTATAGGAAATTTAAAAGTCTATTTTTTAACCTGTTAGTTTTTTTATTTTTCACCTTTTTTGCTTTAAGTTGCTCTAAGGTGAATGAGCCTGATGTCATATTTATTAGTTGCTCTACTCCATTATTTATTCCTCCTACAAAATCTCCTTTTTTAAATTCTGGTGTAATTTGTTCGTCTATAATCCATTTTGCTGCAATGTCTGGAACTTTGTCTTCAAAGCCGTAACCTACTTCTATTCTTAGCTTTCTGTCGTTTTTTGCTATTAGTAATATAATTCCATCGTCGTTTTCGGCTGTTCCTATTTTCCATTTTTCTGCTACTCTTATTGAGTATTCTTCAATAGTTTCTTGTCCGGTAGTTTCTATTATAAGAACGACAATTTGGCTGCCTGTATTTTGTTCGTAGTTTATTATTTTTTTTTCTAACAGCTGTTTTTCTTGCTCGGAGAGTAGTTCTATTACATCTGTTACTCTGGATTTTAATTTTGGTATTGGCTCTAAATCGTCGGCAAAGATAGTTGTTGATATTAATATAAGAGCGAGTGTTAATAGTTTTGTTTTCATTTTTATAAGCACTTAAATAAATAGTGATTAATTTTTATTTGTTTTTGCTTTATAATAAATTCATTAAATAGATTATTATTAATTATTTATTGTTATGCTTTTTTTATTTATTTTCTTTTAGTTTTTTTATTTGTTCTACTTTTTCTAAAATAATTTTTTCTTTAAGTTCTAATTTCTTTTTCAATTCCAAGATTGTTTCAGCTCTTTCTGCAGATATTTTATCTACTTCTTCTTTATTCATAAAAAGGAGTTTTTTTTCCATTATAAAATTTTCTTCTTGTTGTTTGCTTTCTTCTAATAGTTTTGCAGTTTTTTCGTTTATTTCTACGTATGAGATTGTTACAGCTATTTCGTTAGCAAGTTTTAATAGAAATTCTACTTGTGCTTTTGTAAATTTGCTAAAGCTTGCAATTTCTATTATTCCATAAATTTTATCTTCTATTAGCAATGGCACAATAATTAGGCTCTTTGGGGTAATATTTCCATAACCTATTGATAGGTAGATATAGTCTTCGGGTAATTCATTAAAAATAACATGTTTTTTTTCAACAGCAACGCTTCCGATAAGTCCTTCGTTTAATTTTATGTTTTTATTTTTAATTTTTTCTTTTCCATAGGCGTAAGACGATACAAGTTCTAAAAAATCGCCTTTTCTTTTGGAGTTTCTATATACATAAAATGCTCCTTGTGGTGCTTGTAGAAATTCAAGAACTCCATTTAAAACTCTGTTTGACAACAGTTTAATGTTATTTGTATTAGTTCTCATTATTTGTCCTATAGTTGCTAATCCGTTAGCAACATATCTTTGCACCGATTCAGATGTTTCTATTTCTTGCACTTTTTCTAATCTTTTTTGCTCGTTATTTATTAGTTCTAATAAACTGTTTGCTATTTTATCGTTAGGGTTTTCTACTTTATAATCAATATTTTCTTCTTTATTTTTAATTTTGTCTATTATTTCTTTTTTTTGTGTCAAATGTTTTTCAATTTTTTTTAAATTATCATTTATTTCCAAAACATCTTTGTTTTTATAACTAATTTTCAAATTATTTATTTCTCCTTTAGCCAGTTTCAATAATGCAGCTTTTATTTGACCAAAGTCTTTAATTATCAGGCTAATAAAATATATAGATAAAAGCGACAAAACTAATAGAATGGAAAAGGACGTAATGAGCCAAGAAATTATATAATTTCTTATTTGTGTGTTCTGTTTTTCTTTTAATATTTCTATAAGTTCTTTATTTTTAGATATAATAATAATGTATTTTTCATTAATTTCTTGGTTTAATCCTTCGTCATTGGTAAATCCTATTTCTTTTTTGCGAGAGTATTTGCTGATAACTATGTTTATGTATTCGGCAATTTTATCATTAAATTTACTTTTTACATATTTTGAATAAATATTTTTTGGGTCTGCTTTGTTGATAGATTTTAATGTTTTGCTATAATTTTGTTCAAATTGCTTAAATGAAATCTTGCCATCAAAAAGCAGTCTTTCATGTCTTTGTATGGTTTTAAAGTATCCTAAATAGTTTTCAGAAATATAATCGTCTCCATCTAAAATTGATTTTTCTATTCTAACCCGGTCTTTTTCTAAGCCATTATTGCTATTATATATCTCATCTTTAAGTGTGTTTATTCTTTTGTATGTAGCAACATAGGCTTCAAAATCTTTTTTAATTTTAGTAATTTCATAATTCAAATCAAAATTTTTTGTTTTTTTATTATGTATTAAGTCCTCCAATAAATTGTTTATACTTAATATTATGTTTTCTATCTCATCATTTTTATCCTTTAAAAAAACCTCTTCTGTAAGATTTTTATTGTAACTATATCTAAGGTCGGAAAATTTGTTTGCAAGTTTTTGCACTTCGTGAAGGTATATTTCTGTTTTTTGAGTGTTTTTTATATAATAAGTTGCACTAAAAGAAAGAAATACAAAAGCTAAAACAAAAATTAGCAATAAAAATATTAATGATTGTTTGAGCGTATATTTTTTTAATAGTTTCATGTAATAATAAGTTATAAGTTTGCTGTTTGGTTATTATTTTTTACAGCTAAATTTGTTTTCCTCCCATTTCTATAAGAACATTCTCGTAATAGTCAGACATCTCAAATAAATTTCTAAAAACCTCATATCCAACATCTACTTGCATATCATTATCAAAAAAAATATACATTGTAGATAAAATTACATTTTTCTGATTAACACTAAAAGCTACATTTTTTAATTTACTATTTTCTGATAATAAAAATTCATAAAATTTTCCAATATTTTCTTGTGGTAAATTGCAAAGTGTTGAATATAAAACAATATATTTTGTTGAGGGGTTATAATTTATTTTAATTTTTGAAGACTTGTCTTTTATTGTCCACAAATTTTCGGCAACACTAAGTAGTTTTGCTTTTGGTCTTAATGAAACAACAATTTCTTCTAATTTTTTTTCTAAAAAAAATAACGTCTCACTGTCTCCTATTACTAATTCTTTTTTTATTTCTTCTCCACAATACGAACAGTAGTCATTATTTACATCGTTAATTGTTAGCAAGTTATGGCAATAATTACACTTTATCACAAATTCTCCATCATACTTACGATATTCTTCAATTGCTTCTATTAAGTAGTTTACAGGCAAAATTAAGTCCAAACTTTCTTCGCTTGACAAAATATTTGCATTTAATCCCAAAACTTCATTTTTATTATTAAAAAATATAACAGTATTGTTATTATTCAAGCCAATTTCTATATCTGTTTGGGCATATTTTATATTATTAATTAGATTTTCTGCTTTTACAATAAGTCCACTATTTACCTCTAACTCCAAGCTCGCATTTTTTTGTATTGCAATAATTTCATGTCCATTTTCAATATTCCTGTTAAACAATTTTACTCCTTCAAAATGCTTATTTTCAACAACTTCTAAAAAAGCTATGCCATAAATTTCGTCAATATACAAAACATTTGCCATCTGTTCTTTGCCCATATTATCCAACACAAAAGCCTCTCTTGTGCCACTAATTATTTGCGATTTGGTTACAATAATATTTTCAGAATCCAAATAAAATCCAATTGTTTTTCCAAACTTTGTTGAAATATGAATAATTGTTTTTTTATATTTTTCTATATCCATTTTTATATAAAATATTCTACATTTTAAATTAAAAACTAAAGGCTAAAAATTTAATATTAAAGAAAGTGTTATTACTGCGAAAAATCACAATTTATAAATTCATACAAAAAACTTGATGCAAACTCATGAGTTGAGCTAAAATTTAATCCTCTTATATTAAAAACCAATTTTGGATAAGACTCTCTGTTTGAACTTATTATTTTATTAATTCGTTTCACTATATTATGAGAATTTAACTTTCCTTTTTTCACAAATTCGTCTAAAAATCCAAGTTCTTTGTAATATTGGTAATTTGTAACCTTCCAAAACACTTGAAATAAGTCGTTTATAACAGGTGCCATACCATACGAAAAAGAACAATACCCCACAACATATTCACAAATTGCCTGATGAACATCAAAATATTTATTTTCTCTATACCAATGAATTTTTTCTATTTCAGCTTTTACAAATTTCATAATTTTGTTATAATCAGTTGGCTTTACTACTGGAAATGTAGATGTTACCTTATATAACGATTTACTAATCTCTTCGTCCGACTTCAGGGCTATCTTTTTAAGTTCCAAAATCATTTTTTTATTCTTCTGCTCATCTGTTAAGTCTTTTTTTGTCCAAAAAAGCAACTGAATATCCTTTAGTTCATCTAAAAGTGTGCCTTCGGGGGCAAATAAATAATAAATTTTGTAGGTCAAATTTAGCAAACTAAAAGAAATTGCTCCTTTAAAACTACTAACAGATAAGCTCTCTACACTCTTAATTGTCTGATTAATAATTTGTTTTAAAAATTTCAACTTTACACTCAATTCTTGCTCCGATAATTTTTCTACCTTTCCAATATTTATTGGCTTCAAAAAAGGAAACTCATCTACCAATATATCATCAAAGCTATCTGCCTCGTTAGCAAGCTCTTGTAGCGAAAAATAAACAGACTCTGGCTCTGCATTTTTTATTGGAGAATAATACTCTAACCTAAAAACATTATCTTTTTTGGTGAATTTACTAAACCAAAGAAAATAATTCTCGGTTAGTAAACGCTTCATTACAGCCACATTAGGCTTTTCAAATTGCACTATTTCCGAAACTGCCGAAATTTCATTTTTATTAACATACCCTTTTATTACTTTTGAACCCTGAAAAAACTCAAATTTTATTTGCTCCAATTCTCGTGTATATTTTACATTTTCTATTTTAGAATCTTTTAAATATTTAAAAAACTCCTCAAAAGCATCTAAATATTCCTGATTTTCAAAAAGTTGAACAGAATGTTTCCAATGTTCCAATTGTTCAGATGTTTTATTTCTGTCGGAGTATTTTCCAAATTGAATTTTGGGATTTTCAATATCCTCTTTGGTAGATATTGACGAAAAAAAGTTTGAGAAAAAAAGCATATTTATTTAAAGTAATAATATGAAAACACTTATAGCAATTAAGATTAAAAACTATTTTAGTAAATTTTCCAAAAGTAATATTTTTTTTTAATCTGTAAAAACAAACCTAATTTTTTTAAATTTATTTTTATTTTTTACGTTATTAAAATATATCAAAGTTTTGAGTATTTGATTTTAAATTTTCAAAATTTTTAAAAATTTTAAAATTGGCATTTTAATTGTAACTAAATAAAAAAGTCTTGGATAATTTGAAAAATGAATAATTTAATATCTAAAAAACGCAATTATTTTTCAAAACTTGTATCTTTAAAGCAAAATAATTAATTTAAAAATATCCATAATAATGAAAAAAACATTTAATTTAATATTACTAATTTTGATTTTTGGCACAATCACAAAATCATATTCGCAACAAATAACTACCGACAAAGAAGTATCTACCTATTGCTTAGGCGATTCTGTTATTTTCACAAATTCGTCGTCAGTAAATTTTGTGGCATCACACTGGCGTTTTGGCGACGGAACAGACACATGGCGAGAAAATCCTGTGCATATTTATCAAGAAGCAAACTCTTTCCAAGTTTGGCTAATTCTAACATTTTCCGACGCAAGCAAAGACAGCACATCGGTTGTTGTTACAGTAAATCCAACTCCCAGTGTTACAATAGTTAATGATAGCTTTTTTCAATCCCTAACCGCAGAAGCAGAAGGAGTAGATAACCAATTTTCATGGTATATTAATTCCGATATTACAGGCGAAACAGACGCTACTATTTATTATTTAGAAGAAGGTGTTTACTCTGTAATTGCCTCTAATTCATCAAATTGTAGTGATTCTATAAGTATTAATATTGATTTTGGAAATGGAAACAATCCTGACTCCGAAGATACTTTGAGCATTATAGTGAAAAATAATATTTTAACTCCAGGAAATGCCGACGGAGCAAACGATATTTTATTTATTTCAGGATTATCTTCTTATCAGTCAGATGTTTTTGTTACTATTTTTAATACATGGGGACAGCAAGTTTACAAAAACGATGCTTACACAAATCTTGGAGGTTTTGAAGGCAAAAGTAATTCGGGACAAGAACTTGATGCAGGAACATATTATTATATAATAAAAACCGAAGGTAGAAAAACTGCCACTGGATATATAGATTTAATAAGATAAAGTATAAATTATTTATTCCCAGATTAAAAATAGTTTTTATTTGTATAAAAACTTTAAATTATCTAAAAATATTTTTAATAAAAAAACATATAAAAATGTATAAAAAAACAATTCCCACAATTCTTTTGATAATAATAGCAAATTTTGTTTTCGCTCAACAAATTCCTATTCAAAATCAATTTTTGGTAAATAAGTTTGCCATTGCACCTGCTTATGCAGGATACAGCGGTCATACAGAGGCATTTGTAAATTATCGTCAGAATTGGATTGGCATTGAAGGTGCACCAAAATTAACTACCGCCAGTTTTAACGGCAAAATAGCTGGAAACATGGGCTACGGGCTATCTGCAATGACAGAAAGTAGCGGTAATTTTTCGCAAATTTATATCACTGGCGCTTACGCTTATCACTTGAAATTCAGAGACAATGTTTCGCTAAATTTTGGACTTGCTCCACAATTATTTAGAAATCAGATGGATTTGAGCAAAATAAATTCCTACGGCACACAACTTGACCCTATGTTGCAGAATAATAGTGGTTTGGCTGTAACAGCTTTTGATGTTGGAGTAAGTTCTGTTTTTATTATGAACGGAATAAATATTGGAGTTTCTATGCCTCGCACAATAGGAATGTCTTTTGATTATAAAGGAACTGATGCAAGCTATGAGCTTAAAAGACACTATATTGCATTTGCTACTTGGGAAGAAAATATTACCGAAAAAATTGCCCTCACACCACTTGTTTTGGTGAGAACAACCGAAAAAAGTGAGCTTAATTTTGAAGTTGGCTTAATTGCAAAAATGAACGACAGAATTTGGGGAGGAGCAAGTTATAGAGCTGATAATAGCATTGTTACATCGGTTGGAGGAGCAGTTGGAGATAGATTAGTTTTAAATTATAGTTATGAATTTGGAATTGGAGGACTTGCAACAGCAAACTCTGGAACTCACGAATTTACAATGGGATTTCTTATCAATAGAGCTAAAAAACCAAACAATACAACCGCATTTGCTCTGCCAATAGACGAATCTTCAACAGATTTAGAATATTTAGAAAATCAAATTTCGGATTTAGATAAAAAATTGCAAGTAGAAACAATTACAAGAATAGACGAAATTGATAGATTAGAATCTATAATTGATAGCCTGAAAATTAATGGAGTAACAACAACTAATGGAACCACTACCAATGGAAATACTTCAAATCCAAACGAACCTGCTTGGGTTGTAAGCCAAATTTCGCAAACAATTAGCTTTGGGCAAGGCAGCAGCCGATTATTTTCTTCTTGCTATGGTGAATTAGATAAGTATATTTCTAAAATGATTACAGACAGAGACTTAAATATAAAAATTGAAGTCCACACCGACAACATTGGTTCTGCAAAATACAAAAAAACATTGTCTGATGACAGAGCTTTTGCTATTTCTTCTTATTTAGAATCCAAAGGAGTAAAAAGAACTCAAATATACACATCTGGATTAGGAGACTCAAAACCAATGACTTCTAACACAACACCAGAAGGAAGACGACAAAACAACAGAGTAGTTATTTCATTTAATAAACAAATTGGGAAATAAAAGTTTTAAAAAAAACAAACAATAAAATGAAACACCCATTCGGGTGATTTTATAGCTTACGCATTATAAAAATTCTCCACATAAGGAGATGATTAAAATA
>Ga0193956_1000437_pt1 | contig 19346 bp, 21 predicted proteins | sample BB_7_MG_FD_140358 | JGI IMG/M metagenome (GOLD analysis project Ga0193956, IMG submission 140358) | Microbial mat bacterial communities from the Broadkill River, Lewes, Delaware, United States - BB_7_MG | ecosystem: Environmental > Aquatic > Freshwater > River > Microbial mats | place: USA...
ATGTTGCTCCTGTTACTAATACTATTTTAGACATTTTTTCCCCTTATTGATTTGATTTATTGTAATACATTTTATCTATATTATACATTTTATCTAATTGCCATTAAATAAAAATAAATTATTTTCAAATATCTTTAATATAATCAATTTTGATATTATATATAAGTCAATCAGGAGTTTATCATTGTTGATTTAAATTGGGATGATGCATTTAATATAAGGAATAGTAGAATAATGAAAAAAATAAATAAGATAAGTTAGACAGTCATATAAAAATCCATCAAAATATAATTTCTAACTTAAGTGACTTCATCAAAGAGACTCACCATATGAAAACTAAAAGATTTAAATTTTTAATTGATTTTAAAAAATTAAGAGAAATATGATATAATCACGATTAAAATTAAATAAGGATATTATAATATGTCAGAATTAAAAGTGTATGATTATTCAAAAGAAGAATTAGCAAAATTTCAGTACGCGGTAATAGCAACTAAAAATGGTACTATGAATGTAAAACTTTTCGTAGATGAAACTCCAAATACAGTTGCAAACTTTGCACATCTTTCTAATGAAGGTTTTTACAACGGACTTTCATTTCATCGTGTAATCCCTGGGTTTGTTGCTCAAGGCGGATGCCCTCATGGAACAGGAACTGGTGGCCCAGGTTGGCAAATAGAGTGTGAAACAAGTAAAAATACAAGTAAACATGCAAAAGGTGCTTTATCTATGGCTCATGCTGGACCAAATACTGGTGGTAGCCAATTTTTTGTATGTTATGATGCTCTTCCTCATTTAGATGGCGTTCACACTGTTTTTGGTGCTATTGATCCAAGTGATGAAGAAAGTATGAAAGTACTAGATTCAATTGATCAAAATGATGAAATTATCAGTATTGAAATAAAAGAATCTCTATAATACTTTATATGTAAACTAAATGTTGTTGGACATAGCTCCAACAACTTTTCCCAATATCTTTATATCATCTGCATTTACTAGCTCATCTGAGTAAGACTCATTGTCTGAAACTAAAGCAACCATACCATTTGATTTTAGTTGTAATCTTTTTATAAAAAGACCTATTGGTGTTGTTACTATATAAACTCCATTACGATTTAAATTGTTACTCATTGTATCCATAAAAACTATGTCCCCATCATTTAGCGTAGGCTCCATTGAATCACCTAAAACATTGAGTGCTTGTATATTTTTTATGGAACTTTTTCCACCTAAATGGTTCACTATTTCTTGATCTAAAGTAAGATATTCGCTACTCTCTTCATAGTTTTCTGCCCCACCACCTGCACTTGCATATATATCTTTAAAATAATGAATTTTTTCAAATTTTTCACTTTGTGCTTGTATACTTTGTACTACTTGATTAAACATAAGCCAATTAATAGATACTTTTCTTTTTGCACAAAACTCTAGAACTTCTTTATATGGAATTTTTTGTCTACTTTTCATAGTTGCAAAACTTACTTGATTGATACCTAATGATTCTGCTATATCTTTATCAAAAACTTTTCTATTTCCAAGTTCCTCTGACAAAATATCTTTAATCCTATTTAATATCTCTTTAAAATCTGGCATTTTTACTCCTTCTATTATAATTTTACTGCTTAAAAATAAAAACATTACAATTTGAAATATAATTATAGCATAATTTTAAATTTAATTACAATATGTAAAATAAAAGGAGATATTATGCAACAAATTGAAATTTATATTCAAAGATTTGAACAAGCAATGCTAAAAATTAGTAATTTACTGTTTTAGTGTATTTTTATTTAGATTTAAACACATTTTATATTTTATTGAGAAAAGTATTAATCCTGATTTTGAGAAACAAATAGCTATTGAAAAAAGATACAAAAGAGTTCTTATGAACCCTTTTTTTGTGTTGCAACTTTAAAATAATACCAAAGTGCTCCAAGAATAGAAAAAAGTATAGCTGGAGCTAACCAAGGATGAGCATTAAAGTATCCAGAAGCATTCATAAGCGTTTCTCCTGCTCTAAAGCTACCATAACCTAAAGCAACAGACCAAATTAGTGCTGATATAACATTTAGTATATTAAACTTCATTGCTGGATATTTTGTCATGCCAATACCCATAGGAATTAAGGTTTTTATTCCATAAACAAATTTTTGAAAAAAGATAATTTTATCTCCGTGTTTTTTCATAAGAAGATGGCTCAAAGCTAACTTTCTTTTATGCTTTTTAAGATAAGGCATTACTTGTGCTTTATTGTACCTGCTCATATAAAATAGCATTGAATCTCCAAGAGCATTTGCAACAAAGGCAACAGCAATTGAAGCTGACAAATCCATTTTACCTGCATATGATAGTATTCCTGCTGCTATAATAGCTACCATACCTCCACCTAAAGAATATAAAAAAAGAATTATATATCCATATGTTGATAGTGAGTTTATTATATCTTCCAAACTAGTTACCTGTATAATTTGTTATAATTTTTGAAAACTGCTTTATACTATAAATATCATTTTTCAAATCACTATTTACAATTTTTAAAACACTCATATCATTTCCATAAAGTGCTCTATTCTTTTCATCGTTATTAGAAATTGAAGCTCCTTCAAAAGATGCTCCTGCAAATAAACCTTTATTTTGCGAGTAAGAAAATATCTCCGCTTGCATATTGATTTCACTATTTTTTTCTATATTTGCACTCATTGGTCCTGCTGCTGCTGAAGCACCAACTCCAAGTGTAAACTTTTGACTTAATAACTCTTTTACACTATTTGTTGTTCGAAAAACAAAAATAGTATCTGCTGCTTCAACACCTAATTGAAAACCTAAACTTCCACTACCAAGTGTGACAAAAAAAGGATTACTCCAAGTTCTATCTGCTTTTCTAATCGAAGCTACCCCTTCGCCATATTTTCCAGCAAGGAGAAAACCCACTTTCCAAGAACCAGGAACTATTACTATTGCCTCTGATTCTTTAATTATTTTTTTTGGAATTCCGTTTTTACTAATACTAAGTTTTTGCATACTATTTGCTGCTTCTAAAACTTCCTCTTCAACTGATTTTGCAAATAAATTACTTGCATAGAGTATTGTAAAAAAAATAACAAATATTTTTCTCATTTTTAACCTTTATTTTGCTTAACATAACTATAAAACAAACCTTCTTGTTTCATTAAATCTTTACTATTTCCCTCTTCTACCACTTCACCAGCTTCTAATACATAAATAAAATCAGCTTTTCTAATTGTACTTAATCTATGTGCTATTATTATAGTTGTTTTATCTTTTAAATACTCTTCAAGAGCTTCAAAAAGTCTTGATTCAGTATGAACATCTAATGCTGATGTAGATTCATCTAAAATCACTATATTTGGATTTTGAATCACCATTCTTGCTATTGAGAGCCTTTGTCTTTGTCCTCCTGAAAGCTTTATGCCATCTCTTCCTATTTTAGTTTCTAATCCTTTATCAAGAGAGTTTATGAAATCTTTCATTTGCGCAATTTCTAAGGCTGATTCTATAACTTCTTCAGTGACCTTATCACCAAAAGTTAAATTTTTTGCGATTGTATCATTAAATAGTTGAGGATTTTGTAAAACTAAAAAAATATTTTCTCTAACTTTTTCTAAACCTATATCTTTTACAGAATAATTATCAAATAGTATGTTACCTTTTTGAATAGGGTACAGCCCAACTATAAGTTGCGCTAAAGTTGTTTTTCCACTACCACTAGCTCCAATTAAAGCTACTTTTTTCCCTCTTTCTATTGTCATATTTATTGATTTAAGTACACTCTTATTTGTTTCATAACTAAATGATAAATCTTTAATTTCTATACTGTTTGTTTTTGTCTCTTTAAAAGGATTAAATAAATTTTTTGATTTTGGCTCTATTTCAAGTTCAAAAATTCCATTTATTCTTTTAAGTGCCGATACAGCATTATGATATGCATATTGCATATTTAAAACTTCTTGAATTGGACTCATCATAACCCATAGATACCCAAAAATAGCCAACATTAATCCAATAGTCAAATCTGAATAAGCAACAACCAATATACTTGCTGCTCTAAAGACTTCAAAACCTGAAAGAAATACTAAAAAAGAAAATCTATTTGCTGCATCACTTTTATAACCAAATTTTATAGAATTATCTCTCATATTTGCTGCTTTTGATATTACAGCACCAAAAAATTTGCCTTCTTTATTTAAAGATTTAATTTGTACAAATAAGTCGAGGGTTTCACTCAAACTTGCCGTAAAAAATTCATAAGTTTTATTTTCTTCTTTCTTCAATATAGCAACTTTTCTAGCAATCTTAGTTGTTAGAATTATAACAAAAGGATTTAGAAGTAAAATAAAAAGTGCTAATTGCCAATGTATAAAAAGCAGTACTAAACCTACTCCTATTATAGTAAAAACTGATATTATAAGCCTACTAATTGCACTGCCAAGAAAATTATCAATAGTATCAACATCAATCAATAATAGTGATGAAATATTACCTGAACCTAAAAACTCAAAATCTTTTAATGAAACTTTTGAAAGATGCTTTAATAAGTCTTGTCTTAATTTAAAAGTTATATTTTTAGAAATTATTGTAAAAAGTTTTGTTTGATAATAATTAAGTAAAAAGTATCCAAATCTCAAAAATACTACACTAAAAAGCATGATACTTACATATACATATGGCTCATTAGGTGGTACAAAAATTTTATCAACAAAGTTTACTACATAACTGGGTTTATCTAAAAGAACTTCATCAACTAAAAGTGGCATTAAAAGTGGTACAGGAGTACTTATAAATACAGCTAAAAAAGCTATGAAATTTGCTAAAATTAACTCTTTTTTATATTGTTTAATATCTTTAAAGATGTCTTTGAAACTATACTTAATCATTGATTGAATCTATTATTTCTTTTACATGTTGCTGTAAATGGACATCATCCAAATTTGTTGACAAAAGATGATTGACTCCTTTTTGTCTTAGTGACGATAAAGACTCTTTTGTAAATGCATTTGAAGTCACACACAAAATAGCTTTACTTTTTGTCTGTCTGAATCTTTTTTGTATCATATCTACAAACTCCATTATAGGTGGATTTTTCATGCTTAAATCAGCAAAAACAATATCCAATTTTGCTAAATCTTTTCGGTAATATGTAGAACGAGGTTTATCATTATTTTCAACACTATACTCTTTATCAAAACTTCTTACCAAATGTTTTACATTATCAGCTGCTGCTGTGTCCTCACTTACTATCAATATTCTAATCTTGGCACGACTCTCTAAATATTCTAATAACATATTTAATCTCTTATGCTCTTGTGAAAATTTCATGCTATCTAAAGATTTGATAAAATACTTTAAAAATGTTTTACTAGAATACTCTTCTTCAATATTTGCTCGTTTAAAAAATCCTCTAATTGCATTTGATGTTTCTGCACTTTCCCACATTTTTTTGTCAAACTCATAAGCATATCCATCAAGCTGTTCTCTTAAATAACTATCATACTTTTTTGCTTCTTCTTTATACACTAAAACAAACTCTTTTTTAAATTTTTCTTCAAATTGACTCATCGCTTTTTTCAATCGAATATTTTCATCTTTTATATTAGCACCTCTATGTATAGAATCAACATGGTATCTTTTATATCTTTTTAAATCTTGTATTTTTGAATCAATCACTATAGAATTACTTAAAATTTTTATCTCATCGTTAATATCTTGAATCTTATATTCTAAACTTTTTACACTTGATTGCAAAGCATATAACTCAGAAATATTTGTTTCAATTCTTTTTTTATAACTTTGATACAGCTTTTGTTGTTCTAAAAATATAGAACTGTACGCTATTTCAGGAGTAGTATTTTTTTTATGAAATTTTTGATAAACACTCTCTAAAACTCTTAGATCAGACCTTAGCTCTAACACATATTCATCCATAAAAGTGCTATCCATATCCTTGAGGTTATTGTAGGCTGTATTTAAAAATCTTTTCATCATTAAAAAATCTAATTGTTCACCTTCTCCAAACTCTGCTTCATATTTATATACGACAGAGATAACTTCTTCAAAGTAATTTTCTAAACAATCTTCTATACTTTTATCTAATGGAATATCAATTTTTATCTGTTTAGTAATTTTTTCTTTTGTATTTTTTTCTTCTATTTTAGTATGTAGTATCTCTTTTTTTTTATTAATTGGTTCAACAAAAAAAATTTCATTGTTATTTAAACCAAATTCAACTTCTTCACCTACATTAGGATATAAATCAAAACCAACACCATCTTCTAAAGAAAAAGAGTATTGCTTTTTATTTTTATCAACAATAATTGCACTATTACCATCAATATCAATTTTAGCAATAACCCCTATCATTGTCTATCTTGCATATCCTACTGCACGCATTTCTCTAATTACATGTACTTTAATTTCACCAGGATATTGTACTTTATCTTCTATCTCTTCAGCAATTTCTTTAGATAAAAGAACAGCTTCATCATCATTGACAAGTTTTGCGTTTGCTATAACTCTTATCTCACGACCTGCATTAATTGCATATGCTTGTTTTATACCTGGTTTGGCCTTCGCTATCTCTTCTATATCTTCAACTCTCTTTAAAAAGCTCTCAAGTACTTCTCTTCTTGCACCTGGTCTTGCTGCTGAGAGTGTATCTGCTGCACATACTGCTGCTGATTCTACACTAGTAGCTTCTTCATGTCCATGATGCGCATAAATTGCATTGATCACAACATCATGTTCTTTATATCTTTTACATATGTCAGCACCTAAATCTACATGACTACCAGCAAATTCATGAGTAAGAGCTTTACCTATATCATGCAAGATACCTGCCCTACGAGCTAAGATTTCATCACCACCACATTCTGCAGCGATGATTCCAGCTAAGTGTGCCACTTCAAGCGAATGTCCTAAAGCATTTTGTCCATAACTAGCACGAAACTTCAATCTGCCTATAAGTTTCACTATTTCTGGATGCACTTTTGTAAGACCTAAATCTATAAGGATGTTTTCACCCTCTTCTATCAGACTTTGATCAAACTCTTCTCTGACTTTTTCATATATGCCCTCTATACGAGCTGGCTGAATTCTTCCATCTTCAACAAGAAGTTCAATTACTTTTGTGGCAATTGCGCGACGATACAGATTAAAACTACTAAGAATAATTGCATTTGGTGTATCATCAATAATAATATCAACACCAAGTAGCATTTCAAGGGTTTTAATATTTCTACCCTCTTTACCAATAATACGACCCTTGAGTTCATCATCCTTAATATTTACAACATTGATAAGTCGCTCAGCTGCAAAATCACCTGCAAATCTTGAAGTTGCTTGTGCTAAAATATAATTTACTCTTCTTTTTGCATCTTGTTTTGCTTCTTCTTCTGCTTTTCTTACTATATGAGCAATATCAGCACGAGATTTTTCTTCTACTTTTTTAAGAACAATCTCTTTTGCTTCTCTCTCTGTAAGTCCTGCTGCACTCTCAAGGACATGTAAAGCTTCTTCTACTTTTATCGTATATGTTTGTTTTAAATTTGTACCTTCATTGAATAAATCCTGTGCCTCTTTTTTAAGAGTACCGATCTCACTCTTATCTTTGTTAATTTTTTTGAATTCTTCTTTAACATTCTTTTCTTTGTTTTCTAATTCTGTCATCTTTTCAGAATGTTCTTTTTTATAGAACATAGTCTTTTCTTCATATTTTCTTTTCGCTTCAAACTCTGCTTCACGAACTTTTACTTCTGAGTTTTTAAGAATCAACTCTGCTTCATGCTCAATCGCTTTTGCTTTTGCTTTTGCTTGCGCAACATAAACTTCATAGTTTGCTGAATTTAATTTTTTTGAGATGAAAAAACCTACAGTACCGCTAACTACTGCAGCGGCTGCTATACTTATTCCTGCTATCATTTTACCCTCTTCTTATCATTATTTTGTATGGGGTTATATATATATCTGCTCGTATATCGTGGCTTTCACATAATTTATTAACTGTAAAGCATTCTCCTAATTGTACAAAGACAATTTTTGGAGAAGATTTTAGGGATTCAAAAAATCTATCATACATCCCTCTTCCAAAACCAATACGCTTAAATGCACCATCCACCCCCAGGACTGGTACAATTGCCAGATCTATTTTAGGAGCTTTTCTAAAAGAGTTTTTAGGTTCTCTAATATTAAATGACTTCTTAAATAAAGGCAATCTAAATTTTACCATCTTAAAACTGACACCTTCCATAAATGGAACAAAAACATTACTTTTTCTTCTAATCCTCTTTATTAAAGGCATTGTATCAACTTCATTTTCTAGTGGAATATAAAGCAAAATATTTTTATATTTATTTACTTTTATAATTTCCTCTAATGTGTTAATAACTAACTTATCTCTTTTAATTTTTCCCAAGTTAGAATATTTTTTTAATTTTACCTTCGCTACTTCTCTAAATAAATCTTTTTTGCTTTTCATATCCCCAACTTCTTAAGCATAATAACTCCAATTTAAGTCATTTTTGATATAATTCATATTCTAACACATATTTAAGGAAAATAATGAAAATTTTATTTATATCTATCTTAACCCTACTAATACTTTCTGGATGCTCTAATAACAAAAACAGCATAGAAAATGAGGAAAAAGCACAAAATGAAGCAGAAGCAACTGTAATCAAAAAAGATAAACAATTAGTGCTAACAGATACAGCAGGTAAAACTATAAAAGTCAAACAACTAGAAAATGGTTTTATATTTGAAGGATATGAAAACAAAATAGTTCTAATAAACTTTTTTGCCACTTGGTGTCCACCTTGTAAAGCAGAAATTCCTCACTTAAATAACTTGCAAGAGAAATATAGTGAAGATATAAAGATTCTAAGTATTTTGTTAGAAGGCAGTAAATCAAACGAAGAAGTCATAGACTTTATGAAAGAAAATAACATAAAATTTACTATCACAAATTCACAAGAAAACTTTGAATTAGCAAAAAAAGTAGGTGGAGTACAAAGTATACCTTTTATGCTTATTTATGATAGAAAAGGAAACTACTCACAACACTATACTGGTGCTATTCATGAAGAAATGATAGAAGCAGACATAAAGAAAATTTTATAATGATAGGATTTATAAAAAAGGGATTACAAAAAACTGCTAGTGCAATTAAGGAAATACTACCAGAAAAAGTTCTTAAAATAGACAAAGAAACTCTAGAAGAGATACTTTTAGAATCTGATGTTCCTTATGAAATTGTTGAAGAGATGATATATTATCTTCCGCCACAAGAAGAAGTCAAAAAAGCTGATGTAAAAAGAGTTATGAAAGCTTATTTTATCTATAAGACAGAAAAAGAAAAGCAAGACTCTCCATTTGTTGAATTGGTTATTGGTGTAAATGGTGCAGGTAAAACAACTACAATAGCAAAATTAGCTAATAACTATAAGAAAAGTGGTAGAAAGGTCATGCTAGGAGCAAGTGATACTTTTCGAGCTGCTGCAATTGAGCAACTAAAAAGTTGGGCAGATAAACTTGAAATTCCTATTGTATATACAAAGCAAGATCACGATCCATCAGCAGTTGCATATGATACTATAAGCTCTGCAAATGCTAAAGGAATAGACAATGTAATCATAGATACTGCTGGTCGCTTACATAACCATGCAAACTTATCTAATGAGCTTAAAAAAATTGTAAGAATTTGTGGCAAAGCAAAAGAGGGAGCACCTCATAGAAAAATCCTAGTGTTAGATGGAACACAAGGCAACTCAGCAATTAATCAAGCAAAATCTTTCAATGAAATAGTTGGTATCGATGCTATTATAATCACAAAACTTGATGGAACTGCAAAAGGTGGTGCACTGTTTGGAGTTGCAAGAGAGCTTAAACTCCCTATCATTTATGTTGGTGTTGGCGAGAGTCAAGATGACTTGATAGAGTTCAATCCTGATGAGTTTATAGATGGTATTTTAGATGCTATTTTTGTGAGCGAAAATGAGTAAGCAAAATACTCTTACCAATAGGCAAAGCTTCAGTGATAGGAATTTTATCTGGACTTGTTCAGATAAAAGGAAATCGTAAAGTGGCTAAGAAAAAGACTCTTTTTGAATGCCAAGCTTGTGGCTACCAAAGTGCTAAGTGGCTTGGAAAATGTCCTAGTTGTGGAGCTTGGGAAGATTTTCTAGAACTAAATTCAAAACAAATAGAAGTACTCAATGAGATAAAAAAGGTCTCTACTTCAACATCATTAAGCCAAGCAATTTCAATAACCAAAGTAGAACAAGACAAAATATCACGCTTTAGCTCAGGTGATAGTGAACTTGATTTGGTTATGGGTGGAGGCATAGTAAGTGGAAGTTTGACTCTTATAGGGGGAAGTCCTGGTGTTGGAAAATCTACACTTCTTTTAAAAATAGCAGGAAATTTAGCAAAAGAAAATAAAAAAGTACTCTATGTAAGTGGTGAAGAATCAGCAAGTCAAATCAAACTAAGAAGTGATAGACTTGGTAGTAACTATGAAAATTTATACCTAATGAGTGAAATAAGACTTGATTCAGTTTTAGCAGAGCTTTCAAAAGGTAGTTATGAAGCTCTTGTCATTGACTCAATACAAACAATGTACAGCGAAAAACTAACAGCAGCCCCAGGAAGTGTTTCACAAGTAAGAGAAATTACTTTTGAACTTATGAGATGGGGGAAAGAACATGATATTGCTATCTTTATCATTGGTCACATAACAAAAGAAGGCTCAATTGCAGGACCGAGAGTGCTTGAACACATGGTTGATACGGTACTTTATTTTGAGGGAGACAGCTCAAGAGAACTCAGACTTTTAAGAGGTTTTAAAAACCGTTTTGGAAGTACAAGTGAAGTTGGTATCTTTGAGATGACAAGTGCTGGACTTATGAGTGCAAAAGATATCTCTAAAAAGTTTTTTACAAGGGGCAGTGCACAAGCGGGTTCAGCAATCACTGTAATTATGGAAGGAAGTCGACCTATCGTGATAGAAGTTCAAGCTTTAGTCAGCGATAGTAGTTATTCTAATCCAAAAAGAAGTGCTACTGGATATGAGCTTAACCGACTTACAATGCTTTTAGCTCTTTTAGAGAGAAAACTTGACTTACCTTTTAATCAGTATGATGTTTTTATAAATATTACAGGGGGTATAAAAATAACTGAAACTTCTGCTGATCTAGCAATCATAGCTGCTATTATTAGTAGTTTTAGAAATAGACCTATCAGTAAAGATACTGTTTTTATGGGAGAAGTAAGTTTGATTGGTGACATAAGAGATATCTTTAGCTTAGACCAAAGACTCAAAGAAGCAAAATCACAACATTTTGAAAAAGCAATTGTTCCTTCAAAACCTACAGAAAAAATAGCAGGAATTAAGTGTTTTGAAATTGATGAAGTCTCAAAACTCATTGAATGGATGTAATAAAGTACATCTTTATTAAACTTTTAATATAATATAACGATATATGAATAAGTACACGACTATAAAATCGTGATAAATAACAGACCAAAGGAATGGGAATGGCAGAAGAAATAGAAGAAGAAGTAGTAGAAAAAAAATCTGGTGGGAACATGGTTCTTATTCTGATAGTTGTATTGCTTGTAGTACTTTTAATAGGTGGTGGATTAGCTGCATTCTTTTTACTTGGAAGCGATAATGAATCAGCTTCTATGCAACAACCAAATGGACAAACTTCTACTATTCAAAGAAAAAGTTCTGGTCGCTCTACTCAATACTTGACTATAGGACCAATGTATCCTATGAGTCAATTTGTAGTCAATTTACTGAGTGAAAGTGGAAGTAAATACTTAAAGGTAATACTTGATATAGAACTAGATAATGCCGAACTATCTGCAGAAATGGATCATAAAAAATCGCTCATTAGAGATATTATTATCCGATCACTTTCATCTAAAACTTTTGAAGAAGTAAGTACGATGAAAGGAAAAGACCGCCTTAAAGATGAAATTGTAAATAAAATAAATGATGTATTAGCAGATGGACAAGTAAGAAATATATTCTTTACGGATTTTGTTGTTCAATAATGATTGGTATTGATACTGTAAAAATCAGTAGAATAGAAAGATTAAAAGAACGCTTTGGGGACAAAGGACTAAAAAGATATCTAGATGAGGACGAAATTAAGCTTTCATCCTCATCAACTTCGCATGCCGGATATTGGGCTGCAAAAGAAGCAGTAAGTAAAGCTCTTGGTGTAGGTATAAGCAAAAAATGCAGCTTCTTTGATATAAAACTTCATAAAGATGAAAAAAAAGCACCTTACTTTACACTTTCAAAACATATCATAGATGAGTTTGAAATAACTAATACTTCGTTAAGCATAACTCATGATGGTGAGTACGCTGTAGCTGTTGCATATTTAGAATCATCAAAAAAAAGAACTAAGCCCCTTTTTCACGAATCATCCACCTCCGACAAACTGTAAAAACTCCACTTTATCATTTTCATTGAATTCAAAAGTAGACCAATCTTCTTTTTTTACGACAACCATGTTTACAGCTGTAGCCATAACTTTATCGCTAATATTGAGTTCATCAAGCAAATCTTGTACAGTTTTTGATTCTATAATTTTTTCTTTTCCATTTACTACTATTTTCATTTTATTTCCTAAAACATGCCATTTTAAATCTCTCGCCCATAAAAGCTGGATCTATTAAAGTTTTTACTCTATCTACTTCAGATTTATAGTTTTCCTCTGTTGTATTTTTTTGCATCATTTCAAGCAAATCAATTAAACCAAAATCTATCAGAGCTTTCATTTGTGATGCATATGCGTACAGTTTTACATTACTTTGTTCAAATGCGCCAATGAGGTGTTTAAAATTAACATCGTATGTAATATCACTGCTGGCAAACAGATCTTTAAGCTCTTTGTCCTCTTTTAATTCTTCATCGATAAAACTTGTCAATGCAAAAAATGGATAAACTTTGTGGTTATCATAAATCCTTAGAGAAAAATCACCTCGATTTTCTTTATCCCCATAATCAAAAGTTACAAATTCAAATCTTTCTAGAGCACTATACATATCATTTGCAAACTCTTCATAACCAATTCCAACTTCACCTTTAGTTATACCATATTGCTTCGCTAAACGCTCTACATGTAAATCCATTTCAGCAAATTTTGGCTCGTGATTTTCTATATAAAGCATTTTGTTTTCATGTACAACTTCACAAATAAATGCATCAAAAATCTCATTTGCCACTACAAAAGCTTCTTTACATGTAAACTCTTTTAAACTCTTTACATGTAAAAGTTTTATAGCATCCCCAAAGCTTTCTTGAAAGTACTCTTTTTGAGCTTTTTGATTCTCTTCAAATGGCTCAACTATAACAAATGTTAATGTTTTTAAGAGTTCTGGTTTTAAAGTGTATATAAACTGAACAATATCAGCTAGCAAATATCCTTTATGTGCCCCTATTTCAACAACAGTTGCATTTTCACTCAAAAATCCTTCTTGTAAAGTTGTTAAAAATTTATTTGCGATGCTTCCACCAAAAAACATACTTGAACTAACAGCTGTATAAAAATCACCCTCTTTCCCTATGTCTTTATGTTTGGCATAATATCCATCATTAGCATAAAGCCATTGGTTCATGTATTCGCTAAATTTCACCATGCATCTTCGCATAAACATCAAGCAAAACTTTTTGTACATCAATTTCATAGATTTTTTTGTCCAATATCATCGTTTGCTTTGAGTTACTTAAGTTATCTACATCATATTTTGTCTTTTCACCAGCCTCATAAAGTTCTTTTGTCGAGAGTATCAATGAATCATAAAGCTTTGTATCTTTTTTTGCAATATCAATTTTTTTACCTAAAAATTCAATTTTTTTCACATAATCTTTGTATAAATGCCCCTCTTCTTTTGCAACATCTTGCATTTCAAGTTTTGCCTTTAAATAATCTAATTGTCTTAATTCTATAGTTCTTCCTCTATTTATATCAAACAAAGGCATACTAACTCTTACACCTACTTGATTATACCTATCATCATTTATATTGCTATTATCACTATTATCATAGTATCCTGCAAAAAGTGAAAGTGTAGGAAGGTAATTAGATATTGTCATTTTCTTAATATACTCTGCTCTTTTGGTTTGTGAATCTTGCTGTGCGATAGCAAGTGATTTGTTAATATAATCATTTTCATTTACCATCTTAAATGTTGGAGGTGTGATATCTCTATAATTTGTGTCACTTAAAGACTCAAATGTCATAAGTTGCGTATATCTAGCCGATTCCATATCGATAAGATTCTTTTCTAAACTTGTTTTTGTCAATATTGCCTGATCTAAAAAACTGCTGTCTAAAAAGCCAGCCTCATATTGTTCTTTTTTCCTTATAATATCTATCTTTGCATTTTCAATTAAATAATTTTGTCTCTGTATTTGTAAATCATATTTTTTCATCAAAAGCCATGATGATATAACGCTTTTTATCAAATTTTGTTCGCTTAAAGTAGTACTTAGTCTTAAAAACTCTCTATTTGCCCCTGCGTATTGAATTGCATAGTAGATTCCTCCACTTTTAAAAATAGGCTGGTCTACGCTTATTGAAAAACTTTGTGAATTGTCAACTAGACCTTTTCTCCCATCATAACTACTTGCTGAGTATGAACCTACAATTTGCTTTACCCAATCATATTTTAAATTCTCACTCTCTAGCTCTACTTGTTTTTTATCTATATCAAGTTTCTCTTGTTTTAATGCTGAGAGTAAAGAACTATTATCACTTGCATTTAAAAAACTAACTAATAGAGATAAACTAACTAATTTTATCAAACGCATTTTTTAACCTTTCGAAACCTTCATTGATTTCATTTTTTGTTATTGTCAATGGTGGCAAAAACCTAAGTGTATTTCGCCCTGATTTTAAAACTAAAACGCCATTGTTAAATGCTAGTTCAATAATCTTTGCTAAATCAACACTATCAAAACACTTAAAACCTCTCATAAGACCAAGCCCTACTACAGATTGAACTATCTTTGGATATTTTGATGCAAATACTTTTAGTTTTTCCTCAAAATATATAAAAGCTTCATCTAATTCACCGCTATTTTTGTAACTTTCTAAAATATTTAAAACTTCAACACCAGCTCTTGTAGATAAAAAATTGCCGCCAAAAGTACTTCCATGGTCACCAACTTCAAGTATATTTTTATGAGGCGTTACAACCGCTCCAATAGGAACTCCACCTGCAAGTCCTTTCGCTAATGTGATAATATCAGGTTTTATATCATATAAATTTGTCGCTAAAAATTCTCCACTTCTATAGATTCCTGTTTGCACTTCATCAACAATCAACAATATATCTTTACTTTTTAAAAAGTTAGCAAGTTTTTGAACTTCTTCTTTAGCAAATGGTTGAACCCCACCTTCACCTTGAACTAATTCAATCATAATAGCTACAGTTTCATCATCAACAGCATTGTAAATTGCTTCTATATTTGGTTCATAGGAAAATCCATCTGGATAAGGAGAAAAATCTGGTTTATGAAAACTTTCTTGTCCTGTTGCTTTTACAGTTGTAATCGTTCTTCCATGAAAAGAGTGTGCTAGTGTTATGACTTTGTATCTTTTCCCATCATAGTGTTTTTGCCCATATTTTCTCGCTAGTTTTATCGCCCCTTCATTTGCTTCTGCTCCACTATTTGCAAAAAAAGTTCCAACTGGCTGACCATAAAGTTCACTAATTTTTTTAGCTAATTTAGCCTGGTGCTCAATTAGAAAAAGATTTGAAGTGTGTATAAGGTTGTTTGCTTGATCTGCTATTGCATTTGCCAATCTTACATTTCCATGACCAACACTTGTAACACCAATACCAGCTGTAAAGTCTATATAATCTATACCTTTGTCATCAAATAAAGTTGCATTTTTACCTTGTTTAAAATTTATATAGTTTTTTGAATATGTATTTAAAACATACTCTTTATCCATTTCTTTGTACATGTAATACCTTTGTTGTTTAATTATAGAATTATATCTTTTTTTTGTTAATCAAGTTTAGGGAGATGCCATTTTTTATAGTACGCAATCAATCTAAAGCTTAAACCTATTATAAAAACCAGAAGTAGACTTATATTATTGATTTGGTTTATTCTATTTAAAAGAAAAATCACAATTGCTGTAATAATTGAAATTGTTCCATAAAGTTCACTTGTTAAAACTACAGGAACCCGATTTAGTAAAATATCACGCATAATACCCCCTCCTACTGCTGTAACAAGAGCCAACATTACAACTCCAAAAATATTAAAATCAACCATTAAGCCAACAAGTGCTCCTGTTATTGAAAAAGATATAAGTCCTATAGAATCACTAATAATAAAATACATGGTGTTTTCAATTTCATTTTTTTTATATAATTTAAAAATAATTGCAAAAAATATGACACCTATTACCAAAGAAGTTGGTAACAAATGAGAAAAAACAAAAGGAATTCTATCTGCAATTGTATCTCTTACAATCCCGCCACCAAGAGCAGTCAAAAAAGAGGCTATAAATATGCCTAATAAATCAAGCCTATCACGAGTAGCAACCATAAAGCCACTCAAAGCAAAAGCAATAGTACCAACAATATCTGCTATTTCTAATCCAATCATGTTGCAATTTTACTCAAATAATTGTTATTTTGTGCTGATAATGTATATATAAAAATCAATTAATAGAGACTATTGATTTTTTCTATAAAATCAAGTGGATTCATCTTTTTTGATTGATACACAATAGAAAAATGTAAATGAGGACCTGTTACTCTACCAGTTGAACCACTCAGTCCAAGTTTTTCTTTTTGTGTGACATGTTGTCCCACCTTAACGCTTATCTTACTTAAATGAGAATACGAACTATATATGCCCTCCCCATGGTCGATAACAACTGCATTTCCAGCATAATATCTATCTGCTGCAACAACTACAACACCATCATTTATCGAGTGAATTGGTGTTCCCGTTGGTGCTCTAAAATCTGTCCCTGAGTGATAACTTTTTAATGAACCATTAAATATCCTAGCATTTCCATATTGACTAGTTATTTTTGTATTCATTGGATTTATAAACGGTTTTGTCCAATATCTTGTTTTTGTATTTTTTGCATATATTTTTTTTGACTCCATGTACTCTTTGTAGATTCTGTCTAACTCTTTTTTAGGTGGATTTACTTTTTTTGGATTTACTTTTAAAGTCTCTTTTTTGTAATCGCCTTTTTTTACATGTAAAAGCACTTTTTCTTTTGTTTTTTCGTTTACATGTAAAAGTTCAATATCTTGGATTTTGTCCTTGTAACCTATTGGTAAAAGTAAAAAAGCTTTCTCTTTTTGTGTTGGATGTTTTAATAAATTTAACTCTTTACCATCTTTGAAAATCTTATCGCCATTTACCACTTCAAGCAAAAATGTTTTTCCATTGATAACCTCATATGAAAACACTGCTGTCACTAAGAAAATCATTAACAATAATTTACGCATTACTTTCTCCCATAACTAAACTCCAATCTCTATTAAAAACTTTTTTAATATAATTTTTTTTGTGAGGAACCACACAATCAGAACAATCTTGATGAATCGCTTCTTTAGACTCAAAAAACTTTCCGTTTTTTGAATCAATGGAACAAAAACTAAAAAGCGTTTTTCCTTCTTTACTTTCAAATCCTACTATATCTTTAAATCTAAAATGAGGACAAGCACAGAGATAACAGTTTAAATTTTCTACATCATGACACTTTTTATTGTCTTTATACAACAAACAAAAATCTACTTCATTTTTTTGCATATTTTCATATTCAAAATATCTTATGACCTCATCATCACTTTTATTTTTTAATTTTTCTAAAATTTTTTCATGCTTCTTAGCATGTTCTTGTGTCCACTCACTATATGTCATTTTTTAAATGCCTTTATAACTAAAATCACTATACAAATTTGCAATAGTAAAAGCCCTACATGTAAATCATAAACTTGTATCTTTTTATCAACTATATTTAAATACTCTAAGAATTTATAAAACAGATAAGATATAATCATACCAAAAAGATAACCTTTTTGCTTGGCTACATCAGCAAAAGATAACAATTGTGTCTTTTTGAGAGCAATAGTCTCCATCCTTACAAGATAATTTCCAAAAACAAAAGTAATTTGATACCCAACATAAACACTAAGTGCTGTCATATAAGAGTAATTCAAAACAAGAAAAAGTCCAACAAAAATCAAAACAATCATTTCTACTAAAAGCGTTACTTTATAAAAAACTTTTAGATTCATCATCACATCATACCACTTAGCTAAAAAAAGCATGCTAAGTGCTAAAAAAATTCCCCCAAGAGAATATATAGAAGGTTCAAGTGGAGTATAAAGTATAAAAATACTTCCTACACTAACTCCAAAAAATAGAGAGTTTAAAAACTTGTACCATATATATGCTCTTAGGTTGAGTTGCATTAGAAATTAGCCTTTACACCAAGATAAAAACTTCTTTTTGCTGTGGCATATCCATAAACTGATTGGTACTCTTTATCTAGGAGGTTATTTACTTTGAAATATGTACTCCAAGTCTTATCAATTTGATAGTGTATATTTGCATTTGCTACAAAGTATTTTCCAGTTTCTACCTCTGTCGCTGGCCATGTTGCAAAATCATTATCTGCACGAGAACCTATGTATGTCCCATCTGCATTAATAACTAGTTTTTTAGTAGCAGAGTATGAAGCATTAACCCCTACTTGAAATTTTGGTCTACGGATTAATTTTTCACCATTTGCATCTTTAGCACTAATATAAGTATAATTTACCCCTAATAGTAACTTATCAAATAATTCTTTTTTATATGAAAGCTCAACTCCTTTTAAAGTAGAAGTTCCATCAATATTCACATTTTTGCCTAGGGATGGCCATGGAGCACTTTCCCAAGCAATCATATCTTGAATTTTATTTTGAAATAGGTTGATATTTATCCCATAAAATTCTGCACCAATATTAAAACTTTTGACATTTTCAGGTTTTAAATCAAAGTTACTTGCACCCCAGATATTTATCATATCCATCATATTTGGTGCTTTGTATCCTGTACTATAATTTGCATATACATTGAAACTGTTAGAAAATAAGTATTTAGCACCTATTTTTCCTGTTAATTTACTATCATAGGCACTAAAATCATCATAACGCAAAGCCTCAGATATGACTAAATTATCAATTCTATTTGTATTATTTAAATAAATTGCTTTACTTTTTTCATCTCTTTTTTCTTCAGTAAAACCTATTTGAGTAAATTCAACTTTTCTTTTTTCATAGATTCC
>Ga0193956_1000438_pt1 | contig 19266 bp, 12 predicted proteins | sample BB_7_MG_FD_140358 | JGI IMG/M metagenome (GOLD analysis project Ga0193956, IMG submission 140358) | Microbial mat bacterial communities from the Broadkill River, Lewes, Delaware, United States - BB_7_MG | ecosystem: Environmental > Aquatic > Freshwater > River > Microbial mats | place: USA...
CAGGAAGAGCTAAAGGTTTTGGTTTTGTTACAATGAGTGATGATTCAGCAGCAAAAGAAGCTATTGAAGCATTAAACGAAAAAGAATTTTCAGGAAGAACACTTAGAATTAATGAAGCTAAGCCAAGAGAAGAACGACCAAGAAGACAATACTAGTCGATTCAAAAATAATTTAATATTGTAGAGATTAATTTCCTACGATATTATAATCTAATCACAAAATTTCCAAATTCAGCGCAACAAATTAAAATAAAAATTTAACTAAGTTTTCGATATAATCATTTTTATATTAAAATGAGGTTTAAATATGAGTTTAAAAGAAGAAGTAGATTATATAAAACAAGAGATTTCTGCTGAAGAAAGCTTTATGGAAAGTTTCTTTAAGTTAGAAAAACTTTACAAAAAATACAAATTCGTAATATTTGGGACAATTTCTGTAGTCGTAATAGCAGTTGTTGGATACTATGCATCTAATTATATTTCACAACAAAATAGAATTGAAGTAAATGAAGCTTTTAACAAATTATTAGTAGAACCTAATGATAAAGCTTCACTTGCAGTACTAAAAGAGAAAAATCAAAAACTATACCAAATTGTACAATACAAAAACAATAGTAAAGATGGTATAAGTATGGAGTTTCTTAAAGAATTAAGTCTTTACTCTAAAGCAATACAAGATAATAGTGTTGATGAGATTTCATCAGTTACACAAAATCAAACATTTTTATTAAAAGATTTTGCACTATTTAATAAAGCAATATTAGAAGCACAAAATGGTAAATATTTAGATTCTAAAGAGACTTTAAAATTGATAGCAAAAACATCAAGTATTGCGCAATTAGCACAAATGCTTGAACACTTTTTATTAACAAAGTAGAAAATATGTCAAAAATTATCTATATATTATTGGTTTTTGTAGTTTTATTTACTGGATGTAGTTCTAAAAAATATTATGAACCAGAAGATACTCAATCTCATAAGGTTAAAATAAAAGATACTGAATCAATAATAATAGATTATAATGCAGATGGAGCTACATTAGAAAATAATAAATATATATCAACAGCTGGGATGTCAGATTTGGCCTTGGTTGATGGGTATAAGTTTTTAAATAATTCTAATGGAATAATTCTTGCTTCAAATGAAACAGGTTATTTATATATGAATGATAACGCATCAATTACTATCATGGAATTTGAAAAAAATGTTATTTCAGCTACTATCTCTGGTAATTTAATTGCTTTAGGGTTTATTGATAACTCGATCGCTTTATATAATATAGAAACTAAAAAAACTGTTTTTAAAGAGTATTTAAAGGTATCGGTTTTAAATGACATAAGAATCGCAAATCCGATCTTTTTAAATACAGTTATTCTATATCCAACATTAGATGGGAAAATTTCTGTAGTAAGTAAAGATTCAAAGACTGTAGTAAAAACTATAAATATTGACCCAGAAAGTAAAGTAAATAACGTAATATTTTTAAAACCAATTGGTGATACACTAATTGCCGCAACATCTAAAAAGCTATTTAGTTTTACAGATGGAAAAGTTAAACTTCATGATTTAGATATCAAAAGTGTCGCTATCAACAATCAAAATGTATTTGTAGCTACATTGGAGGGGAAACTTTTAAAGTATGATTATGAATTAAATCTTCTTAAAAGTAAAAAATTCAAATACGCAAAGTTCCATACAATAGGATATGCTTCTTATCTTTATGCTTTAGAATCTCAAGGATATATTATTCGACTTGATGATACATTTAATGAAGTGAAAATATTTGACTTTTCATTTGATGAAGAGGAAAAGGCGATGATTATTGATGATAGACTATATTTTGAAGATAAATATATTTTACTAAAATAATGTCAGAGTTAATAGTTGCTTTTAAAGAGTATCTAACTATTATCAAATCTTTAGCCTTAAATACTATTGAGGCTTATATCTCAGATCTACTTGAGTATGAAAACTTTATAAATCAAAATAAAAAATCTTTATTAGAATCAACTAGTGAAGATTTATTAGAATATCTAACAACATTAAAAAATCCAAGAACTCAAAATAGACATCTAAGTAGTATAAATAGCTTTTATAACTATTGTTTTGAACATTATGATAATGTAATCAAACCAAAAGGAATCTTTGCTAAATTGCCACAAAAACTGCCAAAATATCTAGATAATGATACTATTATGAATAATTTAGACCTAATTGATAAAACAAAAGAACTAGGTTTAAGAGATTATGCAATCATCCTCTTTTTGTATGCTACAGGTGTCAGAGTAAGTGAGCTTTTAAAAGTTAGTAAAAATGATATTAATGATAATTGGGTCAAAATAGTTTATGCCAAAGGTTCTAAACAAAGAATTGTACCCATTGCTAAAAAAGCGATTGATGCTATAAATGAATATTTATCATTTAGAAAGAATAAAAGTGATTATATATTTTTAAATTATAAGGGTGATCCTTTAAGTAGAGTAGCAATATTTAAAATTACTAAAAAATATTATGATGTATCTCCTCATATCTTTAGACATTCTTATGCAACCTCCCTTATCCTTGGTGGTGCAGATTTGATGGTTGTGAGTGAACTCTTAGGGCATTCAAATATTGAAACAACGCAAATATATACACATATAGAACAAAAACATTTAAAAGATACAATTAAAGAATACCACCCTCTTAATAATTATTAAACATAGTGACTGCATAGTGTCTTCCTCTATAAGTGCAGAAAAAGTCAATTAAGAATATTATTTTAGAAATTTTAAATAAAAATTGGTTATACTTCCATGTTTTCATATAACCAACCGTTCGGTTAGTTGAAAAATATATAAGTAAAACAAAAAGGAATAAATAAAATGAAGAATTTAAGTATTAAAATTAGGTTAGTATTATTTGCAATCTTATCAATTGGTGGATTAATGATTATGGGGGTTATATTAAATTATACAGTAAATGATTTAAATGAGTTATCTGCATCCCATTCTAAATTAGAGGAATTAAAAATAAATATGCTTACATTGAGAAAAGCAGAAAAAGATTTTTTATTGAGAAATAACATTAAATATAAAGAAAAATTTGAAATAACTATAAAAAAATTTAATAAAGATACAAAATTTATCGTAGATGCAATGGAAAAAAGAGATATTACTCCAATATTTATAGAAAAAGCAAATATATTTATTAATCAATATGATAAAAAATTTCATAAAGTTGTAGAGAAAAAACAAAATATTGGATTGTCATCTGTAGATGGATTGTATGAAAAATTAAGAGGTTCTGTACATAAAGTACAAACAATGGCAAAAAATTCAAATAATTATAGATTGTTATCTGATGTATATGAACTCAGAAAACAAGAAAAAGATTTTATGCTTAGACGAGATGAAAAGTTTATAGACAGCTACCATAAAACTTTGAATAGGGTTTTGTCTTATATACCATTAGAGGAAAAAGCAGATCTTTTATCATATAAAACTAATTTTATAACTTTATATCAAGCAGAAAAAGAGTTAGGATTGAATTATAAAGATGGATTATTAGGTGAGTTACGAAATATAGCAGCTAAAAGTGAAAGTTTACTGGAAAAAGCAGATAAAAATCTTGCACATAATATTACAAATGAAATGAAAGAATTAAAAGAAACAGCATTATTACTTATGTTAATAATATTTATATTTGTAGGAATATTTACTTATTATGTTATTACAAGTGTATTACAATCAATTAATATTTTTCAAGATGGATTATTAGGATTTTTTAAATATCTTAATAAAGAGACAAATGATGCCGTTCTATTAGATGAAAGTAATCACGATGAGATTGGTACTATGGCACATGTTGTTAATAATAATATAACTAAAACTAAAAACTTAATAGAAACAGATATGTTATTGATCGAAGATGTAAAAGATGTTGTATCAAAAGTTAAATCAGGACTTCTAAATAGTAAAATTGAGAAAAATACTAAAAATGAATCTTTACAAGAATTAAAAACAATATTTAATGAGATGCTAGAAATCCTAACAAGAGATATTTGTTCTGATACAAATAAAATACATGATGCCCTAGATTCATATAGCAATTTGAATTTTATATATAGAATTGAAAATGATAACGGTAAAACTGCTCAGGGCTTAGTAAAATTAGCTGAAATTATAAATCAGATGCTAGTAGAAAATAAGTCAAATGGATTGACACTCAATAATAGTGCTGGAGAATTATTGCAAAATGTAGAGATTTTAAGTGCTGCATCAAATCAAGCAGCCGTAAGTTTGGAAGAAACAGCTGCTGCTTTAGAAGAGATTACAAGCAATATTACATCTAATACTACAAATGTAATTCAGATGTCTCAATATGCAAATGATTTGCAAAACTGCTCTAAAGAGGGTGAAAGTCTTGCCTATGATACAACATCTTCTATGGATGAAATTAATGAGCAAGTAAATGCAATCAACGATACAATTTCAGTAATTGAACAAATAGCATTCCAAACAAATATTTTAAGTTTAAATGCTGCTGTTGAAGCAGCAACAGCAGGTGAGGCTGGAAAAGGATTTGCCGTTGTAGCTCAAGAAGTAAGAAATCTAGCAAGTAGAAGTGCTCAAGCAGCTAGTCAAATAAAAAATCTAGTTCAAAATGCTACAGATAAAGCCAATAATGGTAAAATAATTGCTGATAAAATGATTAATGGATATAAAGATGTAAATGAAAATATCTCTAAGACATTAGGATTAATTAAAAATGTTGAAACTGCATCTAAAGAACAGCAAATAGGTATAGAACAAATTAATAATGCAGTTAATGAACTTGACCAACAAACACAACAAAATGCAAATGTAGCAACGCAAACACAAAGTATAGCAATGCAAACACAAAAAATAGCTACGATTGTAGTACAAAATGCAAATGATAAAGAGTTTATAGGAAAATAGTTAACAAAAGAGCTTGTAAGCTCTTTTGTTATTATCTAAACAATTTCCATGATTAAAGTTTTGATATTCTTTTTTTCTTGTATCTCTACAAGTTTAAGGTTTTGTATTTCTAGATTCATAAGTTGAGCAAAGTCAGTGATATTATTTTGTGCTAATTCTCTTACAATCATCCCTCGATAATGTTTTGCCCAATGACTTACAACTTTTCCCTCTTTTAAAAACTTGTATGTAATCACTGATGCGCTAGGTTTATAAAATTTATCATAAAAACCAGCTCTTAAATCAATAACTTCTTCCCCCAAGTATTCATCAAGTTCTTTATTTATATTTTGTTTATAAAGTTTTATAACATCGATATCTTCTAGGTTTGAACCTTGTTTATATTTATAATCAGGGATAAAGTCATTTGATTTAAGTACTCCAAAAAGATTTGAGAATAATAGAACATTATCATCGCAATAAGATTGCTCTTTTTTGGATAAAGTATCATAATCCAATGCATCAAAAGCTACACCTGTATATCTTTGGATTGCTTTCATAGTTGGTTTTTCCAAAATTGATTTAGAGTATTTTTCACACTCTTTTAAATTTTTAAGACCAAACCACAATGAGAGTTCTTCAATCGAACTTTTTTTTATAAAGTCATTATAGGTATTTACTATATTGTTTTGATTTTCAAATAAACTTTTAAAGTAAAAGTTATCTTGACAATAAGGAGATTTATCTCCACCTTCTTTTTTTGTTTCAGCAGGAGCTAGTAGTATTTTCATGTTTTGTTATATTCTTCTTTTTTATAGTTTAAGGGTGTTTTATTTTACTACAAGATTAATATTTAAGTCTTCATACTCTTCTTTAAAGTCTTCACCTGCTTCTAATGCCATATCATCCTCTTCATCATATATCCATTGAACAACAACATCTTTACCCTCTTTACTTGAATCTTCTAAAATTTCAAATAAATCATAATAAAATTTAATACTACTTGAGTTTAAATAATTTATATCAAAACTTATCAAAGTTTTTTTATCACTATAGTTAGTTGCAAAGTATTGATTAATCCATTCTTGAACTGGCTCATAAAATTCGAATGTATTTTCAGGATAAGATTTTCCTTTAAATTTAAATGAACCTTTTTGTACATCTAAATTAATTTCTGGAGTATATTTTGTACCCTCTATTACTAAGTTTTCCATTGTATTTATCTCCTTTATATGTATACTAAGATATTAAAAATATTTGCGTTATTATTATCTTTTTCAAATTTGTATTCTATTTTCTCAGATGATTTTCTTGCCATATCAACAATTCCAATACCTGCACCTTTGTCATGTTTATGCGTTTCATCTCGTAATAGCTCTTTATAATATGTTTTTAACTCAACTGGATTAAGAGAGTTCAAGTATTCAAACTTTGTAGATACTTTGTTCATATCTTCTTCTCTAATCTCATTTGAACTACTAACATAATATTTTTGTATTGTTTGATTATATCCTATAGTAAATTTTCCTTGGCTTATATTATTGTATTTACTATTTAGCTCTTTATTTTTTGAATAATTTAATATATTTTGTAACTGTTCAATTGCAATATATGAAATTTTTGAACAAATTCTAGCCCCACCTTCGATTGATTCAAACTTAAGCGTTAAATCTTCTAATAATACATCAATAGTTTGTTGAGATATAATACCTGATATAGAGATGATGATCTCATCTTCTTTTTTCTCTTCTTGTGCCGAGAGTTTAAATCCTACAAAAGTGACATCATCATTTCTTTCATGGTCACCTTGATATTGTTTTAAAGAATCAAGTAAGATATCTTTTTGTTCCCTCATAGATTTTTCTAAGTTTTCTAATAATAAACTTTTTAATCTTCTTTTACCATAACAAAACTCTTTTTCACCACCATTTTGATCCCAATATCCATCACTTGATATATAAAATGTCATATCTTTTTCAATATGCATAATAGTATCTTTAAATGCATAATCAATATCGCTATCTTTATAGCCAATAGAATGTTTATCTGGTTTTATTGTAAACATCTCATTGTCTTGTACATAAAATATCTCATTTCTTGCACTTGCTGATTTAAAAATATTTTTACTTTTATTGTAGTAGATAACTTGACCATCAAAGCCTGCATTTGAGATTGATTGTTTTGTTTCTTGTTTTAATAATTTTTTCATATTTTTATTAAAATAACTAAGAATCCAAGCAGGACTTACATCTATCTCTGCATATCTATCATTATTGATTTTTGCAACAATTTGTCTTTCAAGTGCTTTTACAAGCATAGTTACAAATGCCCCAGGAACACCGTGTCCTGTACAGTCAATAACCATAAGTAAGCACTCTTCATCTTCTCTATTTAAATCTTCAAATAAATATATATCTCCCCCAACAATATCTTTTGGTTCCCAAATAGTAAAGAAATCATCAAAATAGTTATTAAACACTTCATTGTTTGGAACAATGGCTTGTTGAATTGAAGAAGCGTATTCTATACTATCTTTTGTATGTTTATGAATATTTCTGATTTGTTTCTCGATCTCTTTTTGTTTAGTGATATCAACAACCATTCCTATATATGCGTCTTCATCTCTATACATAAGAGGAGTTACTGATAAAAGGGCATTAAACTCTTTTCCTGTATGTATTTTAAAAATCTCTTCACTGTTTTCGATATATCCTTGCTCTTTTAATTGTAATAAAACATTCTCTTTTTGGTTTATCACTGTATACACATCGTCCAAATCACTACCTATAATTGCTTCAAGAGGTTTTTCATATTGTCTTTGTGCATATTTATTTGCATATAATATTTTTTTATCTTTTTTAGAAGTGATAAGTATAGGAAGTAAAATATTTGATAAAATAAGTTCTATATCTTTTCTAACTCTTTCTAGTTCGCTTATATCTGTTAGGACTGCTGTTTTAAGCTCCTCATCTTTAAATAATATCTTATCTGTTGTTATTGTAAAGATATGCTCTTTATTGTCTTTTTTTATAATAGCTTTATGTACAGTATGGGGTCTATTGTATACATAATCAAGCCAAGTTTCATCTCCCATCAATTTTTTAATATAATCATCAGAGGAATCTTTATCAAAAGTATCACATACACAATCTCCATATTTCTCTATAAATTCAACTTCATTTTTTACATTAAAGAAACTCAAAAAAGATTTGTTTGCAGTTTTTAAGGATACACCATTGGTTGTTAGTACAAAGTTTTCTTGAGTATTCATAATCGAGTCAATAAATTTATTTTGTTCTGTAATTTCGATTTCTAACTCTCTTTGCTCTGTTACATCAAATAAAACACCATCAAGCCATAAAATATCATCCTTTGATTTTGTAGCAAGTCCTTGATTTCTAACCCATTTAGTCACACCATCTTTATCTATAATACGATAGTCAACTAAAAACTTTTCACCTTTGTCTATTTGCTCTTGAATCAGTTTAGCCATCATCTCAAGATCATCTTTGTGCATAATATTTGCAAATGAACGTACACTATTATTAATAAAATCAGAAGTAGGGTAACCACTTAGTTTCTCTATTTCATCACTTATATAAAACATTGTCCAGTTTTTATCTACTTTAGATCTATAAATCACACCTGGGACATTTGATGCCATAGAAGAAAATAGTTCTTGTGATTCTTTTAGTTCTATTGTTCTTTCTTCAACTTTTTGTTCAAGACTTTCACTTAACTCTTCAACCTCTTTTTTGGAAGTAATATCTTGTCTAATTGCACTATATTCTTTAATGATACCATCTTTATCAAACTCAGGAGAGATAACCACTTCTACCCAATAAATATCTCCATCTTTAGTAAGATTTTTTACTTCACCTCTCCAGACCTTACCAGATTGAATAGTTTTCCATAAATCTTTAAAAGTCTCTTTTGGCATATCAGGGTGTCGTACTTTGCTGTGTGGGGAACTCATTAACTCATCTAAAGAGTAACCAGATATTTCAACAAAAGCTTGACTTGCATATGTGATATTTCCTTTTAGGTCACTACGTGAAGCGATCACATTTTCATCAAACGATGCTAATAATTTATTTAAATTATTATTCGCTTTTTTTAAAGATTCTTTCGATTTCGTACTAATCCATGCTATTAGAGCAGATAAAAATATAGTAAAAAGAATAATTGAAAATACAATGATAAAAATAGTATTTTTCATTTTTTCAAATGCACCCATGGCTTCATGCTCATCAATCTCTGTAGCAAACCCAATTTTGAGTTTATCATCCCATACCCATGCCCCATACACTTGAATATCTCTATAATCTTTATATCCGTTTGCATCAATACCAGAAGTTTTTTCTAATGCTTTTTTTGCTAAAAAAGTAGGTTGTTTATCTTTTGTTCTGACTTCTACATTTAATAATGAGTTTTGATCCTTTTTTAATATACCTTTTCTTATTAATTGATCATCAAATCTACTCTTTGAGATAAGCTGTAGAAACTCATTAAAAGCATATGTTTCCCCACTTTCACCTATTTGCCCATTTTGTAATATTTTTGTAAACTCTTTGTTTGGATTAACTTCCATTGCTAAGTAACCAACTATGTGATTATTGCTATTTTGTATAGGTCTAATAAGTAATATATGTGTTTGCGTATATTTACTTGTTTTATGTGGTAGAGATAGCCATCTATTATTATTTTTATCTTTATTTATCAATACTTTGATATCTTCTATTGCTTGATGGGCTTTTTCTACTTTGATATTTGAAGAGATGATTTTGAAGTCATTTGATAAAAGATAATATGTAGAGTCTTCAAAAACTGTTTCAAATATATTAAAATGTGTATAGATTTTTTTTAAGTTATCTTTGTTATGTATATTTTCCATTAGATTAGGAATATCTTTGTTATTTAGTACAATATCGATTCGTCTATACTTTGCATCAAGCCATATTTTAATTGTTTTATAGCTACTATTAAGTGCTGTTTTCAATGATTCTTTTATCTCATATTTCTGAGCTTTTTCAATATTGTTCATAGTTAAAATTGTAATTAGTGAGATAATAAATAAAAACACACCAATTATTAAAAACAATGTCCCTTTTAATGCAAAGTCTTTTTCTGTTGTTTTAATTTGATACTTCCAGATAAAGTAAAATAAAACTATAAAGATAATTAGCCCAATAAATATCTCTTTCAATGGGAGTATATCTATGAGATTTAGTTCTTGTTTTTTATCTTTTATATCAAAATCTTTTAAAGTAGAATTATCACTAAATATCCAATCAGATTTTATTTTATTAATCTCTTTTTTTGAAATATTACTTAATCCTTTTGATAAAATTGATTTTAAAATATCATTATCAATATCTGATAATATATGAAGTGATGCAGCTTTAAAGCTATTTTGTGGAATACCTTTTAGTCCAGTGATTAGATATTCTTGTAGTTTATACTCAACAGAAATTTGACCATCAAATAGTGCTTCAACTTCACCATTTAGTACTTTATCTATTGATTCACTTAAATCTTTTGTTTCAATGATTTGTATATCTGGAAATTTTTCCCTTACTTTTGGTATAGTTCCAAATCCTTTTTGAATTGCTATTTTCTTGCCATTGAGGTCTTTCATTGAGTTTATATTGTTATTATCTTCTTTAACATATATATAATCAAGCATGGTAAAGTATCCACTAGAGAACGCACCATACTTTGCTCTTTGTTTTGTGAAATAAGCCGCTGGCAATATATCTATTTTTTTGTCTTTAAAATCTTTAAGTAAAGTATCCCATAGGTCATTTATGTACTCAACCTTTAATCCCGTTCTTTGAACAATCAATTTAAATACATCACCTGCAATACCATCAATATCTTTATTATTTGTTGAAAAGGTAAGTGGTGCCCAATTTTCTACACCTACTTTAACTTTGTTATCTTTTATCCATTTTTTCTCTTCTCTTGTGAGGTTTATATTGTTATTTTGATCTCTTTTATTTGTAAAAAGCCATTGGTCTTCTATTTTATTGATCTCTTCCTCTTCTAAGGCTAGAAGTGATTTGTTTAGTATTCCAATTAGTTCAGGCCAATCTTTTCTTACTCCTATTTTAAGAGGAAGCGCTCCTCCTTCCCAACCTAAAGTTCCACCAATAGTAACATTGTGTATTGAGTGCTTATCTTTATAGTAGTTTACAACTGCTGTCAAGTCAAGCATTGCATCTGCTTTTCCAAAAGATATAGCTTGTAAGCATGCCAAGGTGTCTTTTGCATGGAGTATTTTTATTTGTGGGTATTGTTTTAGTTTTTCTTCATAGTAAAAACCTTTTGGAACAGCAAATGTTTTTCCAAATAATTCTTTTGTATTTGTTATAGGAGTTTGTCCTTTTTTTATATAAAGTGATTGTAAAAGTTCAGAATATGGTTCTGTAAAATTAAGAAATTTATCTCTTGTTTTTGATTGAACAATATTTAGCATCACATCAATCTCTTTGTTTTTCACTTTTTCTATAAATTCACCCCAAGAAGGGCCAGTAACAAACTCTATTTCTATACCCACTTGTTTTGCTAGTATTTTAATATAATCAATAGATAAACCTCTAGGACGGCTTTTCTCATAAAAATTAAAAGGTGCCCATGCTTTTTCATTGTGAATACGTATTTTTGGATGAGCTGCTATCCACTCCTTTTCTTTTTTAGAAAGATTTATCGTTTTTTTTATTGTTGTATTTTGAGAGTAGTTTTTACTTTGAAGTTTTAGTAACTCATTTTTTGGTATTTTTTTATATATGTTATTGATAATAGATATGAGTGGTTTTTGTTTATGACTTATTCCTATAGATACACCGCTATACTTATCGTAAACATTTTGAATAACTTTTAGGTCATATTTTTTTAAGAGAGCTTTATCTACAGAATAATCTAAAATAGCATCTGCTTCGTTTGTTTGAGATAAGCGTTGATACATCTCTTTTTCATATTGTATGTTGATTATTTTTGCAGAGGGTGCTTTTTCATTTATTGTTTTATGAGTTACAGATTTTTCTCTTAGATAAACAGTTTTATTTGCTAAGTCCTCTATACTATGAATAGTTTTATTTTTATTTTTAACTATGAGATAGCTTGGTGTAAAATGATAGGCTTTTGAGTAATAAAAATTCTCTTTTTCTCTTTCTTTTGTCCAACTTAGATTCATAATTCCATGAACTACAGAACCATTGTTTGCATCTCTAAAACCATCTTTCCAAGTATCATATCTAATAGGAATAAAATGTAAATCACTATATTTATTTAATAATTGAATGATATCTGTATGGATACTATTTCCTAAATTATCTTTTACCCAATAATTCATCACTGCTAGTTTAACAATTGGATTATTATCAATCCATTTTTGTTCCTCTTTTGTAAAGTTATGCTTTATATTATTAGAATTGGATGAAAAGTTTAATACGGGATTATTTATATAAGTAACAAACCATTTTTTTCTTAGATTTGATAACTCTTTTAAACTTATATTATTGATACCTTTTTGTAAAATAGTTGAAACTATAGGAAATGTTTTGTGAGTACCAATATAAAGTTCACTTGATTTATCATAAATCTCAGAAGTAACTTTAAAGTTGTATTTTTTCATAAGTATAGTATCTAAACTAGCACTTAAAAAAGCATCAACATCATTTTTTTCCAAACTTTCATAAGAGCTTTTTATATTTTTGGTTAAAACTATATTTGCTTTTGGTACTTTTTGTTTGATAATATTTACAAAAATAGTATCTGCTTCGATTCCTACTCTTTTATTTTTTAGAGTTTTAAGAGAATTGATTGTTTTATTCTCTTGCTTTACTATTAAATTATAGGGAGAAAAATGATAAGCATCAGAATAGTTAAAGTATTTATCTTCTCTTTGTTTTGTCCAACTTAAACCAAATATAGAGTGAACTTTTCCTGTCGTAGCGGCGTTGTATGCTTCTTTCCAAGAATTAAAAGCAACTAGCTTAACGTTTAATGATAGTTTTTTATTTATTAAATCAACAATATCTTGATGAAAACCGTGATGATTGCCTCTTTTATCTGTAATATCAAATGGCATCCATGATTTTACAACTGCTATTTTAATTAAAGGATTGCTTTTTAACCATTGAATCTCCTCTTTGTCTAACTTTGTAGGAAGTTCATTATCATAATATGCTGTTATGGTTCCAACAATCTCTTTTTCATAAATTGCATTAGATGTGTATTGATTTAAGTGTGATAAATCATTGGGAAACTCTTTATCATAAATTATTCCTTGAGTATCTTTATAAAAAGTAATATATGTCTCTTTACTAAGTGATTCTACTATCTTTAAGGCTTTTAGCTCATGATTATTTTCTGCATATTTCTTTATGATGCTACGTAAAGATACTTTATTAATATTGTATAAAGATAGTGAACTGATTTGAGCTATGTTATTTGTTTGTTTTTGATTAGCACCAAGATGCGTAAAAACTACAAAGAGTAAAATCGTTAAAGTTTTAAATATGATATTCATTTGTTATCCTAACTATTTTTGTGTATTTATTTTTTTAAATCCTGACCAAATCAATTCCATCTCTTTTGATCTCTTTTTATAAGTTTTTTTAGAAAATATTAGAAAATATTCTTTTCTTCTGATTGGTATTGGTTCTTTAACAATATTATTAGCAAATAGTGGAAATTTTTCTATCAATGCATTTGCTTCTTCAAAAGCGGCCGCATATCCATCAAGTTTTTTTGCAAATACTTTTCTTATAATCTCAGTATTTGAAATAAACTCTTCAATACTAATATTAGAGTGTTGTTTTAAATCACTGATAACAGCATAGTGTTCTTTTACTCCAACACTCCCACCTTTTGTAAATACTTTTCCATTCCATCGTAAAGAGGAGTCAATATGTCGATAAATAAAGAAAGTATTCCCATTATTTAGTCTTTTGTCACTATCCAAAATGCCTTTTTTTCTTGGATAAACAGCATATATAGATCTATTTTGTTTGTAGCTTGCATTAATCACCCCATCTATTGCACCTTTTTCTACCATTAAAAGTGCTCGCTTCCAAGGTACTGGTTTAAAGGATACTGCTATATCATGTTCTTGTGCAATTTTCTTTATTTTATTGATCTCAATTATTTGTGAAGGACTAGGTTCTTTTTCATATACTGTGTTATTATTGGCATAAGCTATAACAATATTCGCAATAGCAGTATTTGAAAGTAAATACAAACCAATGATTACTTTGAGAAAAATGTTCATAGTTATTCTCCTATTTTATATTATCTTCTGACTATTAAAGAGTGTCGGGTGTCCTTGATTGATTCATTGTATGCATAGCTTGCTCTTTCTATTATAGAGTCTACTGTATCATCTTTTTTTAAAGTAGTAAATCCACTGCTAAGTGAAATGTTATTGTGATTGATATCTTTTTCGATACTAAATTTTTCAAGTATTTCTGTAGCTTTATTTGAGTCTGTATTTGGTAAAAGTATGTAAAACATCTCTACTTCTATAAACTTTACAGTATCTTCTTTTCGTAAATTATTCACCAAATATTTAAATATACCTAAAATAAAATTATTTAGTGTTGTAAACTCTTTAATTTTATCTCTAATATTTGCAAAGTTATATATCCCTGTGATAGCTAAAACTAGAGATTCATCATTGTTTCTAGCATTGTTAATTTCATTTTGCAATATAGTTTCAAAAGGGATATTAAACTCTTCAAGGTTTTTAACTTGTGATTCTAGTTCAATATTAGTATTTTTTAAAAATTCAAGTTCTTTTTTTGAGTTATAGAGTTCTTTACTTAGTTTTAGAATTTTTGTATTGTTATTGTTTATCTCTTCTTTTAAATTCTGTATGGTTGTTTTATATAAATTAATATCATCGTTATATTTTTCTTTTAATTCAATAATAGATGAGGCATTTTCAAAAGTTTTTTTCTTTGTTAAGTTTTGTAAATCATCATTTCTTGATATATAAGTATTTTCAGATTTTTGAATATCGGTATATTTTTCATTGAGGTCTTTATAACTCTGCAATAAAGTAGTATACTCTTCTAGTAGTTGGTCCTTTGTCATATCACCACTTTTTAATGTTGATAGTAAGTTTTCTGTATGTTCAATTATGAGATTTTCATTTATTTTATTCATTCTTATACTTTATACTAGAGTTATAAATTGTATCTAAATGTTATATAAAAGTGTTTAAATTGTTAGGGTTAATATTTGTTATTAAAAAATTGTGAGTTTTAGATATAGGAGGAGAACCTATATCTAAGTTTTATTGTTGTGTTCTTAATTGGCTAAGATTTTTTTTCGCTAAAAGTCTAACTGTTTTGTCTGTATCTTGAGTTAAAAATTTTAGAACTTTTGGTGCTGTTTGAATATCGCTAGCAATAACTTTTTTCACGTCATTAGAAACATGTTTTTCTCCAAAGAAGTAATTATATGTTAAGTCTTGGAATCTTTTTCCTGCTTCGTGTGTATTATTTGTTGCTTGTGCACTTGTGATTGTAAAAAATGTGATCATTAATAGTGTTAATAACTTTGTCATTTTGCTTCCTTTTTTGTTTTGATGTTGGAAGTATAGTCAAATAGGATAAAAATAGTCTTAATTGAAATAATTAAATAGGACTATTTTAGTCTTATTTCTATAAAAGCCTTAAATAAAGCATTTTGATGAGGTGTGATAATTATTAAAAATATTAAATATGAGTAAAATAAGATATATTTTATTGCTGAAACTAAATAGTAATACTTTTTCTGTAAAGTTGTTTGAACTTAGTATTATTATTGTAAAATAGGTTTATATAAAAAATATACCTAAAAGGTGACATAAATATGCTAAATGATAGAAATTTTATAAATATAGCTAAAGAGATAGCAAGTGCAAGTAAATGTGTATCAAAATCTGTAGGTGCAGTTATTGTGAAAAATGGAAGAATTTTAAGTACAGGTTACAATGGTACACCTCCTGGATTTACAAATTGTAGTGAACACTGGAATAATGAATATACAGATGAACATCATGAATGGTCAAAAACATATGAAATACATGCTGAAATGAATGCCATAATATGGGCAGCACGTGAGGGTATAAGTATAGATGGTGCAACTATTTATGTGACACTTGAACCTTGTAGTGAATGTAGTAAAAATTTAATAGCAAGTGGTATAAAAAGAATTGTGTATGAAACTGGGTATGAACATACAAATTCAGCGATTGTTTCAAAGTTTTTAAAAGATAATAATGTAATTATCGAACAGTTATCAAAATAAAGGAAATATTAGTGAATATAAAGGCTTTGTATTTGACTCCTCAAGAGGAGTTTACAGGTAGTTTGGCTGTTACAACTGGACTCATGCAACTTCTAAAAGGAAAATTCCAAAAAGTTGCTTTTTTTAGACCAATCATCAAAGATGATATCTCAAATGACAATGATATAAATTTTATAAGTGATTATTTTTCTATAGAGATGAAGTCTTCTGATATGTATGGGATGAAAATTAGTAAAGCAAGAGACTTGATATCAAATGGAAAAATTCATGAGATGATTGAGATTTTGATCAAAAAGTTTAAAAAATTAGAGAAAAAATATGATTTTGTATTTATAAAAGGCGTTACAAAATCTCAATTTACAAATAGTATTGATATGGATATCAACTTATATATTGCAAAAAATCTTGGAGTTCATTTTATTAGTGTTTTAAATGGATACGGTAAAGATATAGATACAATAGAAGATGAGGTAAATATAGAAGAGTTGAGTATTAAAAAAGAACAATGCTCTCATTTTGCAACGTTTGTAAATAGAGTTGATGACAGTATTTTGGAAAAACTCAAAATTAACTTAAATAGAATGAATAAAAACTATGATATTTTTGTTATTCCTGATATAAAAAAACTTGACTCTCCCACTGTAGGACAGATTAAAAAAGAGTTAGATTGTGATGTCTTGTTTGGAGATGAGGAAAAACTAAATATAACTATAGGTAGAAATAAAATATCTGCAATGACAATAGAGAATCTTCTAGAAAGAATTGAAGATAAAGATTTGATAATAGTTCCAGGAGATAGAAGTGAATTAATTATGGGACTTTTACTATCTATTCACTCTAAAAATGGAAAAAAACTATCAGCAATTTTGCTGACAGGGGATTTGACTTTTACAAAAAATGTAAAAAAAGTTCTTGATGGATTAGGAAATATTGCTATCCCTATTTTATCAACAAAGTATGATACATATGAAACAGCAAATAAAGTAAATAAAGTAAGAGCAATCATGGAATCAAGCTCTACAAGCCAGATAGCACTTGCCTTGGGGAATTTTTTTGATTCAGTAGAATCAAGTAAAATTGTTGATAGATTAAGTACAAAAGCATCTACAACTATGACCCCTATTATGTTTGAATATAGATTATTTGAAAGAGCAAAACAGAATAAAAAAACTATCATATTACCAGAGGGTAATGATGACAGAATACTAAGAGCATCCGAGATATTACTTTTACGAGATATTGTAAATATAATCATTCTTGGGGATGAAGAGGAGTTAAGACATAAGAGTAACTTATTGGGTATTGATATATCAAAAGCAACAATTATAAATCCCCTTACATATCTTCATGCTGAAATATTTGCAGATGTTTTATATGACTTACGAAAAGATAAAGGATTAACAAAAGCCATTGCTCACGATTTGGTTTATGGTGATTACAATGTTTTTGCTACGATGATGGTACATTTTGGATATGCACATGGAATGGTAAGTGGAGCAGTTGGTTCAACAGCAAATACTGTTCGACCTGCATTGCAAATTATTAAAACACAAACTGGTACATCTATTGTTTCAAGTTTATTTTTTATGTGTTTAGATACTAAAGTTTTAGTTTATGCTGATTGTGCTCTAAACCAAGACCCAACAGCACAAGAGTTAGCTCAAATTGCAATAAGTTCAGCAAATACTGCAAAATCTTTTGGACTAGAGCCAAAAATTGCAATGCTTTCTTATTCTACAGGTGATTCAGGAAGTGGTGAAGATGTGGATAAAGTAAAAGAAGCTACAAAACTTGTAAAAGAGATAGATTCTAGTTTATTGGTTGAAGGTCCAATTCAATATGACGCTGCAGTTGACAAAGGTGTGGCAAAAAAGAAATTGCCAAATAGTAAAGTTGCAGGTATAGCAAATATTTTTATCTTCCCAGATTTAAATACTGGAAATAATACATATAAAGCAGTACAACGTTCAAGTAATGCATTAGCGATTGGACCAGTACTACAAGGATTAAATAAACCTATCAATGACCTTAGTCGTGGTTGTTTAGTTGATGATATTGTTAATACTGTTGCAATTACAGCAATACAAGCACAAGGAGAATAATTGAAAATATTAGTATTAAATTCTGGAAGTTCCTCTATAAAATACCAATTATTTAGTATGAGTGATGAAGACCCAAAGGTTTTATATAAAGGCCTAATGGAAGAAGTTGTTGATTATGATAAATCATTAAAAAATATTTTGGCTATTTTAAAAGAATCTAAAGTTATTAACTCCCTTGAAGATATTGATGCTTTTGGGCATAGAATTGTTCATGGTGGAGATGAGTTTTCTAAACCTACATTAATAGATGACAATGTTATATCAGTGATTAAAGATGTCTCAAGATTTGCACCATTGCATAATATGGCAAATTTAAAAGGTATATTAACTATATTGGCATTAAGCCCAAGTAGTAAACAAGTAGCTATATTTGATACTTCATTTCATCAAACAATGCCAAAAAAGGCTTTTGTGTATCCTATTGATTATAAACTTTATGAAGAAAATAAAATAAGAAGATATGGGTTTCATGGTACAAGTCATAGTTATGTAGCACAACAATGTTCTGATTATTTAAATAAGCCTTTAGATACATTAAATTTAATCTCAGTTCATTTAGGAAATGGTGCAAGTGTTTGTGCTATTAAAAATGGAAAATCGATTGATACATCTATGGGATTGACCCCTTTGGAGGGCTTAATGATGGGGACAAGATGTGGAGATATTGATCCTGCTATTGTTTTTTATTTGGAAAATGAACTAAATTTCACTATACCTGAAGTTGAAGATATCTTGAATAAAAAGAGTGGATTATTAGGAGTTAGTGGTAAGAGTAGTGATTTAAGAGAAGTGATAGACTTTGCTAAAAATGGAGATGAACAATCTGCTTTAGCTTTAGATATATTTGCGTATAGAGTAAAAAAATATATTGGTTCTTATAAATTTATACTTGATGATGTTGATGCTATTATATTTACTGGTGGAATAGGTGAAAATTCTAGAGATATG
>Ga0193956_1000439_pt1 | contig 19263 bp, 5 predicted proteins | sample BB_7_MG_FD_140358 | JGI IMG/M metagenome (GOLD analysis project Ga0193956, IMG submission 140358) | Microbial mat bacterial communities from the Broadkill River, Lewes, Delaware, United States - BB_7_MG | ecosystem: Environmental > Aquatic > Freshwater > River > Microbial mats | place: USA...
AAAGTATTAAACTGCAGTAGTTATAAAGCTATTATACTCATTTTCGTGCAGTTGAACACTTTTATTAGGACTTTTGTAGTTAGTTTTTACTTAATTTAAGCATTTGATGATAAACAGAGACTAAGTATTAATTTACTAAAAAGAAAAAGAGAGGTAAAGTAAGGTTACTAGACACCTACATTACTCTCTCACTATTAAAATATGTTTTACTTACTAAATTACAAGTCGGAAATGCAAGAAAATACAATTTTATGTAGAAAAATAATATGCTAATTTTTTGAATAATAGAATTACAAACTGAACAAAATCTCGGTATATTCATAAAAAATTAAGATCAGCAAAATCCCATATTAAAAATGCAATTCCTTATATGTTTCATTATTTAAAAGATGAAAATATTAAGAAAAGTAATAATGATTTATTTTACACAATCAAATAAACTCATTAATTTTTAAAACACCTTATAGACATAGCATCAGTACGACGACTTTCAAGGTATGCAGAAATATAATCAGAATAGTAATGCATATAATATCCATAAAGATTACTAGGTGTTGATGTCCAATAGAATCAAAATTGTCCTTGATATTTTAAATCACCATTACCCCGATTACGTGTACCAGCTATAGGTAATTTTAAATCAATACCCATACTAGTTCATGAGTTTAAATTATCTGAATCCCATTTTATTTCTACTACTTTTTTCCATTCAGTTATTGTTGGTACATGATATCAATCTAAGCATGGATTCCAGTTAGCTCCCCTTAATAATCAGTTATAATCTTCATTTAACCAATCATTTATTCATTTAATAAAAGTTCAATTACTATATATACTATAATCAGATATTGAGTCAATAGGTGTTATATCTATTGTGGGATAAAGACTTCATTCCAACAATTGTCATCATCTAAAATCAAAATGATTTCACCATTGAAATAATCATCAATATGAAGCAGTAGTTGTTCATGCGATTTTTGCTCACACATTACAAGCTGCCAATGTGTATCATTCTCACTCTCAACTACAAACTATTATATCTTTTGTATTACATTCTTCAGGTTTTCATTCTCAGTATGTAGTTGTTGCAGATATACTTGCATTTCATATTGCTGGTGTATTTATTCATGTACAATTTGCATATGGATTTGGTATTTCACAATCTGTTCATGAAAATCAATTACTACATGTATAAGTACAATTTCATGGTGTTTCATTATAAGTCCATGCTTGATCAATACTTGTTGGTGTTCATATTATAGGATTTAAAATATTTGCAAAAACTGGAGTAGTTGCACATGAATTAGTTAATATTGTTCAACTTGTTGATGCATAAGTTGTTGAGCTTAGTATAACATCATCTACTAGTGATATTAAGTCTGTAGAATTAGATAAATCTGTTTCTGTTATTTTTTTATATATTCATTTATTAGATAGTAATGTTCATGAATATGCTTTTATTAAGGCTTGTGCTAAAGCTTCTTTATTATCATCATTTTTATCTGAAATTGTTCACGAAAAAGCTTGAAGTGTTAAATTTGGTATTCAAGTTATCACTGCTTCATTTGTTCAATTTGTTATATTGTTTTCTCATCCTGTTATTATTTGTGAATTTATATTATCATCTGTTAATATTCATCAAATTCAATCAAGTTCTGAATTTATTATACTTGGTGTTGGAATATAATAAGTTGGTGTTTTTATAAAAATTTGATTATATGTTCAATCTATTTTTGGATAAGCTTGATTTACTGCATTTGTTTGATTTAATATATTATTATATGAAATTAAATCACTTTCATAAATACTTAAAAGTTCATACTGAGTCTCACTGTTAATTACTGAATAAGTATATTCTGTTTCTATTAATGGATCTACTGGTTTTTTATTAAGATTTCTTGAAAGATTTGTTGTTACATTATCTCATACTATTCATTGTGTCCATACTATTTCAGTATCATATATTATATCGTATCAAATATCTGGGCTTGGATATTTTCATGAATTTAATGAAAATAACTCTAATGATGTTTTAATATTCTGAATATCTGATAGTCTTTTTGAATCTCTGGCTTGAGATGAATATCATTGAAGAGATATAAATGCTATTGTTCATAAAATAGCTAAAATTGTTATTACTACTATTAATTCAACTAGAGTAAATCATTGATTTTTTTTATTTTGTTTCACAGTTTATTTTTTTTATATAAAATAAATTAACAAAAATATTTTAATTGATTTAGAAATATAGTCAAAAGTTTTTTGGACTTTTTGGCTTTGAATAAATATTTATATAAAATATCATAAAATAGTCAATATAATAATTTATCACAAAAAAAACAATATTCATACTAAACATTGTTTTTCATAATTTTTTATTTGGTTGCGGAGATTGGGATTGAACCAATGACCTTCGGGTTATGAGCCCGACGAGATACCACTTCTCCACTCCGCGATATATACAAAAATTGGTACGGCCACGGGGAATCGAACCCCGGTTGCCTGGATGAAAACCAGGAGTCCTAACCACTAGACGATGGCCGCAGGACTTTCTTTTGCTTGGGTATTATATATAAATAAAAAAATAGTCAAATTTTTTTGACTATTTTTTTATAATTATTTTATAATATACTCTCAATTAATATTAATTAAAACTCTAGCAACCTCTTTATTAAAGTGTTTATCAATTAATTTATATCATATATTTCAATTTGATTCAAAATATTCTAATGTATAATAATCATTAATTGTATTAATTCTTCAATCAGTAAATATTGTAAATAATCATTGCTTATCTTTATCAATATTTCTATAAACTATAAACGTTCAAGGATCAAATTCTGATCCATCTGGAATAACATAATAGTTGTATGATGTCTTATCACTAAAACTAATATATATTCATTTATCACTTAATTCATCTACATTTTCTATATCATCTATTAAATTAACCTTTCAAGCTCATTTTAATTCTAAATATTGATAATAAATTTCTTTTTCATTATTTGATAAAATAATTTTTGGAAAAATAGTATTATTTGAAATATCATTTGAACTCAAAATATTGATTTTTGAATTAAAATCTATTATTTTAATTCATCACGAATTCTCATCAATATAAGCAACAATATTATCTCAATTATATAGATTTAAACCTTTTCTAGTATCAGAGATTTCAAAATTATATTCTCAATTAACTGTATTTATAGAGTTATCTCAATTTTCATTCGATAGTTTTGTTATCATTCATCATCTATATCTATATAGATTTATAGGCTCGTCACTTAATGCTTCATTAATTTCTCATGTTATTACTCAGTCATTATATAGAGATATCTCAGGAACAGGTGGATAAACAAGGAAATCAACTTCTCTATAAGACGAATTTCAATTATTATCAATTAATCAAATTCATATCTTTTTATTAAACAAATTATCATATTCTCAAAACTCTACTTTAATTGAATTATATTTGTGTAATATATTTATGTTATTTGTATCTCTATCGTTTTTTGTATTTCCGTCTCAATCAGAATCCGACTCCAAATCAAAATCTATAAATATTTCTTTAATATTTTTAATTCACGAATCTTCATAAACATAAGAAGTTAAATCAACTATTTTCTTTTGATATACAGGTATTTTTATTATTGAATTAATAGATAGTTCTGGTGCACTTTTATCTGATTCGTTTTGTGGATATATAACAATTTGATTTGAATAAGTTGAGAATTCATTATTATTAAATGCTCTAATTTTTGCATATAAATAATCATTGTCTCTATTTATCCTAATATAACTTTCATTAGATAATGGTCAAAGATCATATAATTCATAATTTAATATTTTTGCAAAATCTAGATTAAGATTTGTTCAATCATAATATTTTATTTCTATATATCTAGGATGAATTCAAGAATATGAATTATCTATATTATCAATTTTTGTTCAAGCTAGTAATGGAAGTCATATGTATTTGCTAATATTAGCTCATTCTATATTAATAATATTATCAGTGTTTACATAGGCATCAGAATTAATTGATTGTATTTTTATAGAATTTTTTATTTCTACATTAGAATATTTTCAAATAGAAATTGATTTTAGATTATCTTGATTTATTTCAGCTGATTCTTCAAAGTAATCAATTATTACATCATTTTTACCTGAATACAATATTGTTCAAGAAGTAAGAGTAACCAAATTATTATCAATGATATCATCTTTTATATTTTTGAATTCATATGTTTTTAGTTTTAATCATACTAGATTTCACACATTTTTAATATATCAAAGATTATTTCTAAAAGTAAATAATTCATCTTGTTCTCTATTAATAGTCAAATCATCAATTCAACTGAATCAATCAATTATAGACTTGAGAATATTATTTGGCGTGTATGAATTATTATCTATATTTAAAAACTTATCAACTATATTAAATAATTCTATTCTATAATTATTAACTCATATATTATTTGAATTTTTAAAAGAAAAATTAATGAAATTATTTTCTGAAAGCCCGCTTTCAAAATTATTAATAGCTTCATAAAAGATATCTCAGTTTAAAAATTTATTGTCATTACTTTTTAAAATAATAGGATTAGTTGAAACAAAGTTTTTTATATCTTTATTTTCCAAATTTTCTTTAATAAAGATTTCTCAATTAGTCATATATAATAAATCTTCATCTTGGTCATTATCAAAATCAATAACTGTAGTTTTTTCATTTCAATCTAACTCATTTAAATAATCAAATAATCTATAAGAAACTTCATTTTCAACTATATATAATCATTCATAATTATATTTATAATCCGAATTAGACTGGAATTGACAACTCGTTGGTTCAGTTTGAGTTGAAGTAGTAGGAGAATTAATAAATGAAAGAATCTTATCATCTTGTCATTCTACAAAACTATTTAATCCTCATTTTATTCTTGCAACAACATTTCAAGAAATTTCTTTTAATTCTGATCTAATTTCTTCTGTTTCATTACTATTAATTATTTTTTTCGTTGCATTAATTACATTTTGATTATATCATTCTAATTGATCATTATAATAATCAATATCAACTTTATTATCATTATATGCTACTTTTATTGTACTTGTTTTATCTGACGCATCATCTAATTCTTTAATAAAATTTTTATTATTAATTATCTCTGTATTAATTATATCTTTAATAAGACCAAATTTTTGTTTATTATTATCCTCTAATTCTTTTATTAATTTATTTTCTTTTGAATATGTATAATTATTAACATTGTCCCAAATTTTTCTTATTCATGCCGTTTTTGGATTTCAAATAAAATCTTCTCAGGCAAGCTCATTATTAATATTTTGTTGGAATTCAGTTATACTAATTAGTTCATTATTATTTATTTCAATATGATTAAATAATTTTTTAAAATTCTTTACAAGTATTAATGCAAGTAATTCTTTTTTATCTATAACTTTATTTAATCCTATTTCTCAACTTATATCTCAATCTCATCAAATATTAATATCAATATCACTTGGAGCATATTCAGTTAAATCGACATCTAAAGTACTATAATTAAATAAGTTAACAATATTATTAGTAAAATTATTTATTGGCATAGCTGCTTGTCTAGATAATTCAACTATAAAATCTACTTCAAATTCTAGATTAACATAAGTAGATACTTTAATAGCATCAACAAAAGGGAAAGAAAATTGTGGGGTACTTATACCAAAAAGGAAATCAAGTCCTAAATATCATTGTCTTTCAGTTAAAAAAGAAATTTGATCTCATGCTCTCCATTCTGGAACAAAAGGTGATTTTTTCAAAATACACATAACTTTTGTAATCAGTTTTAGAATATCTAGTATTCCTTGTAGAGATGATAATAGACTAGGTAATGTAGGTGGAGGTGGTAAATCTGGTAATTCTATTCTTGGTAAACTTGGAATATCTGGCATTTCAGGTATTTCAAATGTAGGAAGTAATGGTAATTCAGGTAAGTTAATATTAACATTAGGGACACTTGGCAGAATTAGTTCTGGTAAATATGGTAGTAAAATAGGTCTTTCATTAACATTAAATTCTGGTAAATTAATACTTAAAGAGACTCTAATATTATGTAAGTCAAGAATTATATCTGGCCATTTAGGAAATTGAATCACTGGAATCTTTGGTATAACCATACTAATTAATCCAAATATAAATGTCATCAAATCCATTCTTTCATTTTTACATTCATGACATTCTGCTTCATAATCCAAAAATAAATCTATCAAACCTTGCCATGATTTCAAAACGGCTTTTATCAGGATATATAAATTAACCCAAGCTTTAAATCTTATTCAGTTTTTTGAAATCCATCCTCACATTAATTCTGATATAGATTCAATATTGCATAATATTTGCTCTAAATATCTTTCTTTAACATTTAACCAATTATATATTTTTTCTGGTGTTTTTTTATATTCCTCAAGTGTTGCAATATTTTTTTCAAGTGATAAAACTAAAGCCTGAGCATCTAAAACTATTTTATTATTAATTGAATTTTGTTCTTCACATTTTTCTTTTTCTAATTTATCTGTTTGATTACAAAAAGTTCAAAACGTTGCAGAATCTTTAAATTTAATAATTTCTTCTTTCCGTCTTTGTACAGTTAAAGTCCGATCATTCCATGTTCTATCCAAACTTTCTCAATCAATCCATGGGAAATTAATATTTACTATTTCTTTTTCAAATTTAATTATTGGAACACTAGATAAAAAATTATAAGCATCCTTAATTCATGATTCAGTTTTTTTAGTTAATTCTCATCATCATATTTTATCGCTTATTTCAGTTTTAGAAGAATCTAAATCGTCTTCTGATTCAGCACCTATTCAATCTAAAATTCAAGTAAAATCTGGTAAAATTATAAATAATGTTGGGAAGTCTGTGAGTTTGTTTGCTATTTCTTCAACCTGTCTAGTTACCCACTCCATTAGGAATTGTGGAAAACTAAATATTCTAGTTTTTGATATTTGTATTACATCAGAAAAATTACCATCTAAGGCTCAAGCAAAATTAACAGAGACATCAATATCTCATCATTCTCAATTAGTTCATAATCAAATTAAAGGTGTTTCATTAACAAGTGATGTTCAATTAGAAATTTTATCAAATGCTGTTCCAAAGTCTGAATCCAAACTACTATTTTTGTTTCAAGTTTTTTTATAATCATAATAATCATTAACTAAGTCTGAACTCAAGGTACTACTTGCTTTTGGTTTTGTAGAATCACAATTTCAATTAAATAGTTCATAATTACTTGAATCTATACCAGAAAAACCTATTGAACTAACGTCTCCATCAGATCAATCATCACTACATTGAGCTAAAGGTTTTGCTAAAACTATACAATTTCACCCTGGATTAATTGGACTTACTCATTCAGGATTTGAAACTCAAGCTACTGATGCAGGTCATCAAAAACAAATAGCTGTTCATAATCATCATGTTAAAGTAGGTGTGACAAATAATCTAAAAAAGTTAAATGTGTTATTAACTCATAGCATTCATCATGCTCATAATCAACTACATCAGGCTGTGAGTGGACTAGGTGGCCAAACAGCAGGTCAACAAAATGGTCAATATGGAAAAAAAGTAAAAGCTGAAAAAATTGGTAATCATTCATCAACATTAAATCAATCTCAAGTTGGATATCAAAACATAGTTGGGTCTCAACCTGGAGCTAATGGGGCCCAGTTTAATGGAGTAGCAATACAAGAAGCTGAACCAAATCAACAACTTAGAGATTCAATAAAAGTATCTGCATTTTCAAGAGCTGATTCAATTTGATCATTAATTGGTTTGTCATTTTTATATGAACTAGAATCATTAAAATCGTTTAATTTTTCTTCTGAATATGCTTGTAATTCATCAATATTATCAGGATCACTTAATTTATCAATATAGTCAGGTATTCAGTTATTATCAGTATCTAATGCATTTTGTGCTAAAGATTCTAGTAGTTTTATAGAATCAGAATCACATTCAGGAGATTTAGTTCATTCTTGATAATCTCTAGCAGCCATTGATCTAAATATATCAACATCTTCACTACAATTTTGGTTATCTTTTGAAAATATTATGTCTCAGTATTCATCATTTCATAATTCTCATTTTTCAAATAATCATACGTTAATATATCAATAATCTAATGGTTTTGTTTTTGCTGTAAATGTTATATTAAAACTTTCTCAAGGATAAAGATCAAAATTATTAACCAAAAATGTTAAAGTTGGAACATTATAATAAAGATTAGAATCCTCATCTGTAATTATACTTTTTTTATCTAGAGTAAAAATTTCATTTAATCTTTCTCAATAAGCAATATTTTTAATAGTTTTATTACTCAAATTAGTTAAAGTAATATCTATATCAATAATATCATCTGCTTTTAAGAATCAAGCATTTATATCTCTAAATTTCTTTTCAACCTTTATACCTGAAGATTCTGAGTACTCACTTTTTATAAATGTTGTATCCTTACTAATATAGTCTATATTGTTATCTCAAAAATTATGTGCAACTAAGTCATCTTCTGTAAGAGCTTGTATATTTGCAAAATCTTCAATACTATATTCTCAAATAGCATTATCAGTAGCTTTTTTATCTGGATTATAAGACAATCTTTCAAATACGATATTATCTACTACATCATAAGAAAAACCTGCTTTATTTGAATTCTCTTCTTCATCATTATTTTCTTGAGCTAAGTATTCTTGACTACTGGCAAGTAAATCTGAATTATCTCATATTTGTTCTAATTGATATAATCAGTCATAATATACAAGTCCATTATCATTTCTTGTTTCATCTCAAAGTAAAAGTCCAAATTCATCATTAATAGTATTTTTTGTAAAACTAGGATTATTTCAAGTTCATCATCAATAAAATATATTAATACTTCAAGCATCATCAAGTGTTATAATATCATCTATAGAGTCATTATCCATATCAAACACTCTAGCTATAATAATTTTTCATTCTAGATCAAATTGCTCGCTTAAATCTATTCTATTAAAGTCTTTTGTATTATTATTCAACAAATAAGCTTTTCAATCTTTGTTAACAAAAAATATGTCATCATATCAATCTCAGCTAAAGTCTCCAGTTTTCACAGAATCAACATCTCACAAATCTACTATATTAGCAAGATCACCTTTATCTAAGAAATTTTCTCTAATATCTTTGTTTTCAAGTAATTGTAAAAATCAGTCTCTTTTTATTAATAATAAATCTTCTTTATTATCATTATTATAATCAAATACTTCATATGACTGAACATTTGAATTATTTGATATTAATGTTCAAATAGTTGAATCAAATTTTCTATCAATACTTGTTTTTGGTAATTTTTCTTTTATTTTCTTTAAACTAACTACAGGATCTCAAAGGTTTATTACTCAAAAACTCATATAATCTTTTACTGATTCTCAAATAGATTTTCAAGAAGAAAATTCAAGAAGTGTTTTATTTCATTCACTCCATCATAGTCATTTTTTATTTATAAAATTTTCATAAGAATCCATATTCGAAACTGAAAAATCATTTATCTTGTTTTTTGAAGCAAATGGATCATTATAATAGATAATTTTGTTGTTTATATTATCCATTGGTAGATATAAATTTGAATTCAATAAAACAAGTATTGAATTTGAAAGTGATTTTATTTTGTTTTCAAATATGTTTTCATCTCTTGATATATTTATTACATTATCAATAAAATTGAATCATAATTTTCAAATAATCTCTCAAGCAATAATAATATTTAAGAGTAAATAATCATTTGAATTATTGTCATCAATAATAAAATCTACACTAGAGGCTTTATTTATTTCACCATTAGTATTAATACTAAATATTTTATTATTAAGTCTATCTTCAAATATTAACTCATCTCCATCTAGGTATGTATTATAATCAATAGATAAATTTTGTGTAAATATACTTGTTTCTTCATTATTTAACTCACACTCTTCCAAAGAAATATTACATACATTTAAGTTTGTATTATCAGAAAAATTATAATAAATATTTCAAATATAATTATTTAATGCTTCATTATATATATCAAAAGTTATTTTATTATCAACAAATGATGTATAAAATGCAATATCTTGCGTAAGGTCTGAATTATTATATATTTTATTAATATTTCAGTTTTGATTTATATTTATAATATTATTGGTTTCATATGGATTGTTAATTAAGGAAGTAACTCATAGAGCCCTATTATCTTTATCAAATAATAAACTTCATGCCAAATAATCCTTTTGAGTAATATCTCAATAATTAGAACCAAGAAGAGTTGTATAAAGTGCATTATACTTTTTTCAATCTATATTATCTTTATTCCAAAAGTATGAAGAACTTATTTGTCATGCAGTTTCTCAAACTCAATAAATAGTTAATTCTCAATTATTATCAATAACTTTGAAAAAATTATTTTCTAAACTAGGATTAGTAGAAATTTTAAAATATGCAATTCAAGGTGTTTGCGTTGCATTAATTTTAAAATATGCTATTCATTCATCAAATACTTCTGAAGAATTATCTGTATATATGACATTACTATATTTGTCTAATATATCAATATCTGCAACAGTAGAACTATCATTAAAAACTAAATTTCAAAACCTATCTTTTAATTCAACTCTAAGATTAGAATAACTAGTATCACTAGCCTCAATATTATCATTTGATAAATACAAATCTAATAATACTGGTTTTTCAGGAAGTATTGTAATATTTCTTTGAATAATATTTGATATTCATTCGACTTGCAATTCTATATTAATTTCTCTATTTGATATATTTTTTGTATTAAAGCTTACAAAAGTTTTTCAATTAACAACTTCAAAATAATCTTGTGTTGAAGTTCAATAAATAGTAGGAATATTTAAATATACTCTTGAATCAAAATCTTCAATTATATTTCAACTACTATCTCTAAAAGATACTTCATAAGAGTACTCTCATCATCAAATTGTAATATCAGAAAACAGAGGTTTTAATACTGTATAAATTTTTTCTACAGTTTTAATTTCTTTTGATTCTCTAAATAATTCATTTCAATTAAAATCTTTAACAAGATATGAAATAATATTATTATCAACTCTGTCTGTTGAAACTAATTTGAATATCTTATATCAATCATAAATAGTGAATTCTCTATTTTGTTCTTCTGATTGATTCTCAGTTTCAAAAATCATTCCGTCTCATTCAATATCTAATTCAATTGAATAAAAATCTCAATTTGCAACATTTCCATATTCATCATAAATAGTAAATACATTTGTTATTATGTTTCAATCTTTTTCAATAATTGATGTAGAATTGTTTATTTCAATTTTTGAAGCAATTTCTGGTAATATTTCTATTTGCTTTTTTAATGAATATCAAAATTTATCTTTTATAACAAATTCATATGATCAAGACTTTTTAAAAGATCATAAAGAAGTTATTCAATTTAAATTGTTAAAAGTTTGTTTATATTCAAATATTTCATTGTTATTATTAAAAACACTTATTTCAATAGGATATTCCAAATCTATATTATTTCAATCATTATCAATATTAGTTAAATTCAATATTAATTTTTCTTTTGAAGTAGATTTAGAATCAACTCAATTTAACTTATCTTTTGAAAAATTATCAATATTTGATAAAAATATATTATCTTGATTAGAAACAAGAATACTACTTAATCATAAATCAATAGTTCTGCTTCAATCATAAGTGTTTGAAATTTTATAACTTGTAGTAAATAATTTATCTCATCTCACATTTATTATAAGATCTTCAGATTCTTGAAATAATTCAACTTCCCTATTAAAATTTTCTACTTCATAATTAGTTCTAAAAATAAAATCAGCATCACTGTTTTTTACAACAAATGATTTTTCTGCTATTCAATAACTAGCTCTAACTTCTCAAGGAACAAAATCTATATATTTTTGTAAGTTACCTAAAGCTTCTTCATTATTTAATTCAGAGCCCTCTTCTTCGTTTTTATTATAAATTAATTTTCTATTTGAATTACTAAATTCTTTTTTGTCATCTTTTTTAACATATACTTTTATTAATTCAAAATTAATTTTTGTTGAACTATCTAGCTTAACAACATTTCAATTAGAATCTTTAATTTCTGATCTTAATTTTCAAATTGTTCAATAATAATATTTTGAAGCATCACTTTTAAGCTCCAAAGATCATCCTAATAATTTTGATTCTATACAGTCAATTATTCAATTTTTGTCTTTATCTCATCAATTATCAATAATTTCTTGTAAATCTTCTTTACTTAAATTTTCACTAGTAGACGAGCAAGAATCATTATTAATTGAAATAGTTGGAGGTAAAATATCTGCAATCCGGCACATAATTGCAGGAAACCATTCCCATAACGGCACTCATTCTGGAGGTGCACATTTATTATTTGAATCACCAGAATTATTGTTATCCTTATTAATATTTGTTCAAAGAATACTAGATTTTAATGATTCATTTTGAGCTAAAATATCAGCATAAGGATTAACTTCCTTAGATTTTGGATCAAGTAAAACATACATATTACTAGCATCTCATTTTGATCAAAGATAAGCAATCTCATATTGATTTTTATTTCTTGCAAGTGAAAAATCGAAATTATTTCATCAATCTTGATCTGATAGATAGTTCTCAAAGACAAACTTATATTTTCAAGATGCTCAAAGATTATTCCAATAAATACCAAAAGACAAAGTATCTATATAGGTTCATTTTATTCAAACTTCATTATCTTGGTCGTTTAAATAATCAAATAATTTTTCTCAAATAACTGAATCATATTGATTCAAGTATTCTTCTAGGTGTTTTTTAATATTTGTAAAATTTAATTCTTCTCAATTATCAACTCATAATCTAAATAAATATGGGTAATTAATTTTTTGATATCAATTTTCTGCCTTAAAATCAATATATCTATCTTTATCAACAGGTAAAGATGAACTAATCATATTTTTCATTTGTTTATCAATTTCTTCAAAACTTGGAGATTTATGCTCTACAATTGAAGATATTTTTTTAAACTCTATTAAATATTCGTTATCATGACAAATATTTCAAATACATTTTCATGCATTATCTAATTCTATATAAGATTTTGAATAATTTAATTTATCTATAGATGTTTTACATGAATAAGATATATTATCGAAAAAATCTTTACTTTCATCTTGATCATTAATAAGTGGTGGTCTATAATTAATATCTCAATCTTCATCTTGATTTAGTACATATAAAAAGTTTTCTTCAAAACAATCTTTATAAGAATTTCAATTTTTTAAAACTGGAAGGCTTGGATAATTTCAATCTAAGTTTTCAATTTTTATTGTTCATGTTATATCAAAAAGATTTGTAATAGATTTTGTAACATCATGTTCTAGCAAGGTAGGATAAGATCAAGTAAAATCACTATTAAGCGCAGTATTACCACCCCAATATCAAACTAAAGAAGTTTTATCTTCAATTCAATTCATACAGCTATACAATTTTGAAGTTTTTCAATCAGATTCATCTTCGTTCTTAAGTTTTTCAACATCTTTTTCTATAGTTGTAAAATTATAAGCTCTATTAGCTTCTACTAATTTTCAAGAACTATAAAATGATCATCTATAAATACTACAATCCTTTGCCTCTAAAATATTTTTTGTTTGATTTCAATACAGAAAATTTTCCCAAACTTTATCTATCCAATAATTATCATTATCTATTATATCTCAAAATTCATCAACATATTGAACTTTATGTTTTACTGATATTGGTATATATATATCTTTTTGTAAACTTGTTTTTACTATTTCATCAATTTTATTTTCTAGTAAAGTATTTCACTCTTTTACTATTTCATCATTAACAAGATCAAGTACAGTAATTAAATACGGGATAAAATCTGCATTTACTTTTGATCATTCACCATTGTATCTTCAAGCATTATGAACATCTGATCTGAATTCTCAAATAGTTCATTCAGAAAAAGCTTCAATAAAAAAATTAGTAGCTTCTTCAATAATATTTCTGGTTTGAATATCTGGTGTAAGAGATGTATCCGGTGCATTAGACATTCAAGAAATATCAAAAGTTGGATCAACATTATTTATTAATTTTGATATTGTCGAAGACTGACTTCATAAAAGTTTCTTAGTTATTTTTTCAGCAACTTCTTTTGTAAATCTATCATAAACAATATCTTCTTTATTTTCTAAATAAGCAAGATATGATTCATAAGAATTATAATTAAGAGAAGCATTTTCTCTAAAATTATCAAAATAAAAAACATATGGTTCATAATCACTTTTAACTCAAACAGTATTGTTAGCGTTTATAATTCATTCTGAATACTTAAAATTTCATGTTCATTTATAAAAATCATGATTTTTATCAAAATAATCTTTGATTGCATTTTTATTATCATTTTCATTTCACAAATTTGGAGAAATAATTCAATGCCATATTTCTGATTTTACTCAATCTATATTTTCTGAGTTTTCTTCATATTTTTTTGTCTGATTATTATAAATATATTTTTTATCAATAAAATCAGTAAAAGGAAGAATTGTTTTTGAAGAATCCTCTCATGAATATACTTTTGGAATATTAAAATCTCAAACTAAAACTGTTCAAATTAATTGTGATTCAAAATCAACTTTAGACAATCAATTATATCAATCAAAGTAAAGTCACTCTAACATTGAAGCAACATTAAAAGCAGGTGTATCTCAAGGTGTTGGTAAAATTACAACTCTAGTATTTTCTAAAACCCCCTGAATATCCTCTGAATATCTAACTACCTCACTTTTAATATCAGAATAAATTTCTTCTTCTACAACTACAGCAACCAAACTAAAAAAATCCTTTGAACTAGCATATGTAGAATATTGCAATAAAGGAATTCTAAAAGTAGTACCAAAAAGTAGAGAAAATATAATTAAACTTGATAAAAATTTTTGTATTTTAGAATAATTCATATTTGTATTTTTTTGACGATTAAATAAACAAAAAAGAGTTTTTAACATTTTATAGAAAAAACTCTTTTTTACAAATTTTTGTATTACTTTTTTGAACAAAAAACTATATTTAATTATATCATCTCTTTCCCTCACATAAAAGGTTTTAAAACATCTGGGATTTTTACATCACCATCTTTTGTTTGATAATTTTCAATTATAGCTATTAAACATCTACTTAAAGCTACAATTGTTCAGTTTAAAGTATGTGCATATTGAGATTTTCAATTCTCATCTTTATATTTTATTCAAAGTCTTCTTGTTTGATATTCTCAAATATTAGAACAACTTGTTACTTCTCTGAATTTTTGTTGTCCTGGCATCCAAGCCTCTAGATCAAACTTTTTCATAGCAGGATTTCATAAATCTCAAGAACAAACATTCATTTTATTATATGGTATTCCTAATTCTTGCCATACTTCTTCTTCTGTTTCTACCATAAAATCATGCATTTTTTGTGACTGCTCTGCTTTACAAAAAACAACCATTTCTACTTTATCAAATTGATGTCATCTAAGTATACCTCTCATATCTTTTCAAGCACTTCAAGCCTCTCTTCTAAAACAAGAACTATAAGCTGAATACATTATAGGTTTTTCCAAATCAAGAGTTTCTCAAGCATGATATGAAGTAACTGGAACTTCAGAAGTACCAATTAAATAAATATCATCATTATCGGGATTAACATGATAAAGACCGTCCTCTTCTGCAGGAAAATATCAAGTTCAAAACATTGCTTTTTGTTTAGTTAAAACAGGAGGTAAAACTGGAGAAAATCATTTTGCAACTAATTTTGCCATAGCAAAATTTATAATTGCAAATTGCAATAATACTATATCTCCTTTCAAATACCAAAATCTAGATCAACTCACCTCAGCTCATTTTTCTAAATCTATCCATCATTTAGCTTCTCAAATATCAGCATGGTGCTTAGGTTCAAAATCAAATTTTGTTGGTTCCAAAAATGTAGAATCAACTATATTATCTTCATCTGTATTTCAAATAGCAGCTGTTTCATCAAGTAAATTTGGAATTCTATAGTACATATCTTTCCAAGATTCTTCAACTTTTTTTTGCTTTTCTTCTAATATTCCAAGTTCATCTCACAATTTCTTCATTTTAGCAATTTTAGATGGTCTTTCCTCATTCATCATTGTAGGAATTTCCTTACTAACCTTATTTCTAATAGCTCTTAATTCATCAACTTTAATTATTAAATCAAGCTTTTGTTTATCTATCTCAAGAAATTTATCCAAATCTAAACTAAGATTTCTTTTTTTTATATTATCCTTAACTTGTTCAGGATTTTCTCTAATTATTTTTATATCTAGCATGTTTTATTATTATTTAATTTAAAATTTTATATATTATAGAAAAAAAAACGCTTTTTTCAATTCTTTTTATACATACTTACTCATAGCAATTTTTGCTTCACGGTCCATTGATCTTTCTTTTAATACTTGTTTCTTCTGATATGCTTTTCTTCATTTAGCTAGTCATACTCTTAATTTTATAAGACTTCATGAAAAATATAATTCAAGTGGTATTATAGTATTTCATCCTTCTTTTACTTTTCAAACTAAATAATCTATTGTTTTTCTTTTTAGAAAAACTTTTCTTTCTATTTCTGTTTCAATTGAGCTTTTATTTGGAAGAGCCTTCCATGCGGAAATATGCATTCATTTTACATATAATTCATTATTTATGATAACAATATAAGCTCATTTTAAATTCACATGTTTAGCTCTGATACTTTTTGTTTCATATCATCTAAGCATAATTCAAGCTTCCCAATTATCCAGTATCTCATAATCAAAATAAGCTTTTTTATTCTTTGTTATAAGATTATCATTTTTATTGTTTTTTTTCATACTTATATCTATTATTATGGTCTTGTTCCCTCTCCTATAAGGAGAGGGTTAGGGTGAGGTCTATCTTTCATATTTATCTTTTAACTCTCACAAGGATATCTCAAATATTACTGGTCTTCAATGTGGACAAGTTGAAGAATAATCTAGTACGCTATCATTTAGTAGTTTATTCATTTCAAATAAATTAAGCTTGTTTCAAAATTTTATAGCAGAACGACAAGCAGTATAAGCGCAAATTTTATTTTTTACTTCATCTAAAGTATTTGATTTACTAAAATTAGCAGATCAAATATCTTCAATAATTCACATAAATATCTTTTGTAGATCTTCTTTTTTAATAAAATCTGGTACTCCATTTAATATTATAGTGTTTCAAGAAATTATCTCAAAATCAAATCACATTTCAATAAAAGTCTTGCTATTTTCCTTTAAGATATCTAATTCTTTAGCTGTAAGACTAAAATTTTCTCAAATAAGTAATCATTGAGTTTGTGTCTTTGTTTTTGAATTTACAAGCTTTTCATAAATAACTCTTTCTGCTAGTGCATGTTGATCAAGAAACTTTATTCCATCACTAGTCTCAACTATTATATAACTATTATGAGATTGACCAATTATTTTTCATAATTGAGTGTCATGCAAATCATTTGATATATTATAAAAATTATTATTTGTTAAAATTTCTTTAGTAAAATTAATACTATTTCATATTTCTGATTGTGACGGGTTTGAATCTTTATTTGAATAAGGCGAATATGATTTAAATTTTGTTCAAGATCAAGTGTAATATTGTTGTTTATTTTGAGTGTTAAAATTATTTTCAAAAGAATTGTTAGAATTTAAAGAATTAAATTCTTGATTTTTTGTAGTGTTATTCTTATTAATGTCAAGCAAGGAAACCTTATCTAATTTGTCTTGAACTGCATGATAAAAAGCTCTAAAGATAGTAGATTCTCCAGCAAATCTAACTTCCATTTTTCTTGGATGAACATTAACATCAACTTGTGTAGGATCAACTTGTAGATTAAGAACATATCAAGGAAAACTTGAATGCGGTATAAACCTATTATAAGCATCACTAATAGCTTTATAAATCAAATTAGATTTAATAATTCTATTATTTACAAAAATATTTTGCCTGTTTCTATTTGCAAAACTTACTTTTGGATCGGATATATAACCTGATATTTTAATTCAAGATAATTCAAAATTTATAGCTAGTAAATTACTTGCAAATTCTTCCCCATATATATTATAAATTCTTGCTTTTAAATCTTCTCATGCTTTATATTTAAAAACTGTCTTATTATCTGATATAAATTCAAATCAAATTTGTTGATAAGATAGAGATGCATTATTTAAAAAATCTAGAATATGTGAATGTTCAGTTCTTGCTTTTTTAAGATAATTAAGTCTTGCAGGTGTATTATAAAACAAATTTTTTACTTTTATTTTTGTTCAAATCTCACTTGCTATTTGAGTGATTTCTTTTTTTTCTCAGGCTACGACTTCTAAAATATTTCAAAAATTATCATCTTTTGTTCTTGATATAATATCAGTATTTGAAACAGAAGAAATAGAAGACAAAGCCTCTCACCTAAAACCAAAGGTCATTACATTGTATAAATCATCTAGTGATTTAATTTTTGATGTAGAATATTTTTCAATTACAAGCTCCAAATCATCTTTTTGTATTCATTCTCAATCATCACTTACAATAATTTCATCTATTCATCAATTAACAATCTCAACTTTTATATTTGTAGAGCCTGCATCAATTGAATTTTCAACAAGTTCTTTTACAACAGAAATCGGTCTTTCAACCACTTCTCAAGCAGCTATTTGATTTGCTAAGTTCTTATCTAATTTTATTATTTTGGCCATTTTTTTAAATTGTTATTAAATACCTCTCACTTGAATTCTCTCCCCTTATCAGGGGAAAGAGGACCAATATTAATAATATTTGTAGCCCTTTTCTCCTGATAAGGAGAGAAGATTCAGATGAGAGGTAAAATATTAATTTTATTATTTTATATATAATAACTAGTTTGGTTTTTTTGTAAAGAAAAAATAGTTAAGATTTAACTTAACTATTTTTTCTTTCAAAATTTTTCTTTTATAGTATCTTTCACTATCTCTGGTATCTTTGAATAAGCTGAAAATACTTCTTTTATTTTTTCATAAATTCAAGTTATTTCTTGAACAACTCAAAGTATTCTAATAAGTCTAAGTAATACAATTGTTAAAAGTGTTCAAATAACAGCTGTAAATGCTATTAAAAAAACATATAATACTTCTAGTATTGTTAAAGTAA
>Ga0193956_1000441_pt1 | contig 19244 bp, 14 predicted proteins | sample BB_7_MG_FD_140358 | JGI IMG/M metagenome (GOLD analysis project Ga0193956, IMG submission 140358) | Microbial mat bacterial communities from the Broadkill River, Lewes, Delaware, United States - BB_7_MG | ecosystem: Environmental > Aquatic > Freshwater > River > Microbial mats | place: USA...
ACAATACAATAGATTTTTGTGAACTAATATAAGATTCTACAAAGTTTTTACCAGAAAAAAAATATCGCAAGCCAACATGATTTTTCAAATCAATAAAAGAAGTGTCTTCTTTGGATAGTGAAAAATGTTCGGCGATTCCAAAATTTGTCTTAAAAAAGTATGGATATTCCAATCCCAAATTAAGTCTCTGACTTTCAGGCTTTAATTTCTCCCATTTTATCATAAAATTTTCACCTTTTTTTAGGGAGTTTACTAATTTTAAATCAATTTCGCCTGTAATCAATAAATTTTCGTTTGTGCTGTTGGGCAAAAAACCAATAATTCCGTTAAAACGATTTGCTTTTTTCTTTTTCAGATAAATATAAATATCTGCATCGGTTTCGTGAAATTCCACCTCCGCAGGACGGAGAGTTGTTAGAAATTCTAAATTATTGATACTATTATCTATCTTTTTTATTTTTTGCTCATCGTAAAAATCAGACTGCTTTATACCAATATTTTTTTGAATAAAATTTATAGAAATTTCTGCTTTCCCAAGCAAATAAATGCTATCAATTTTATAATATTTATTTTTGTTTACAGCAATAGACATGCTTATTTTATTTTGGTTAAAAATTGTAGTATCAATTTTTGTAGATGCAAAAGGATAGCCATTATTTTCGTAATATTCTAATATTTTGTTGGTTACAATATTAATTTTTTCAAAATCAAAAGGCTTATTTTTAAATTTCTGGGGTTTTATTCCAATTCGGTTTAATGTATTTTTATCAATATTAATAAAATTTATTTCATTAAAATAATATTTTTCGCCCCCAAAAAAATAGGCTTTAACATTAATTGTATCAAAAATAATGCTGTCAAAAGTAGCTGATAAATAACCTTTTTGGTGGCTTTGAGAAATATATTTTTCAAGTTCGGAGTAAATAGATGTTGAGTCTTTGTGCTTTTTTTTATAGTTTAGCGTTTTTGTTTTTAAGCTGTTGTTTTGGATAATTTCAAGAAAATAATTTTGAGAATAACCATTTTGAATAGCAAAAAAGAATAATAATAAAAATACGATTTTTGATGCAAACAAATTTTTAATCACAAATTGTAAATTGTAAATATTTTTAAATTTTAATCTTTCCATAATGAAAAAAATAATTATAGCAATAGATGGTCATGCGTCCTGTGGCAAAAGCACTCTTGCAAAAGACCTTGCTAAAAAACTAAAATACAGATATATAGACACAGGAGCAATGTATAGAGCAGTAACTTTATTTGCAATAGAAAACAATATTATCAAAAATAATGATATTGACGAAAATTTATTGTTAAAATTACTTGACAACATAATTATTGATTTTCGCTACAACGAAGAACTGGGCAAATCAGAGACTTTTTTGAACAACAAAAATGTTGAAGACAAAATTAGAGGCATGGAGGTTTCGGAATTAGTTAGCCCCATAAGCACAATTGGTTTTGTTAGAGAAAAACTTGTGGCTTTGCAACAGCAAATGGGTGTAAATAAAGCTATTGTAATGGACGGCAGAGACATAGGAACAGTCGTTTTTCCAGAAGCAGAGCTAAAAATATTTTTAACCGCAAGTGCAGAAGTTAGAGCCAAAAGACGCTTTGACGAACTAACCGCAAAAGGCGAAGAGGTAAATTTTGACGAAATATTAAACAATGTAAAAACACGAGACAAGATTGATTCGGGAAGAGAAATAGCTCCTTTGCGACAAGCCGAAGATGCTATCTTGATAGATAACAGCAATATAAGCATAAAAGAGCAGTTTGAAAAAGTGCTGAAATTGGTAGGCTAATAGAACTGTCAGACACTTTTGAAGTGTCTGACAGTTTTTTTTTAACAACCAGAAAAATCAATTCCAGAAACTAATTTTGTAACTTGATAAATTCCTTCTCTTAATTCAAAAGTTATTGACAATTCTCCATTTGCACTTATCAAATCATCTCTATAATAAACTATAAATGAAATTATGCCCGGATTATAGTAGGTAACAAAAATATTTCCTTTTTTAAACTCTTTGGTATAATACATTAGGTCGGCAATAAAACCGTAATAATTATATCTTCCGTCAGAAAATGAATCGTCGTCGGTGGGGATTGTAACGGTCATATCTACAATTTTACAATCTTCTTCTGAAAAATAATTTAATATAGTATCTTCGGGTAATATTTTTTTATCGGAAAAAACAAGCTCTGCAACTTCAAAAAACTCTTTAATTCTGCTAAAATCAGAATCCAATAATTCTACAAATTTTTTATTTCTAAATTCCTTTGCTTTTTCAGTAAATGTCGTATTAGGATTTGATTCTATATAATTGTTGTAGGCAATAAATGTGTTTTCTTCGGTAGTTTTTTGCCAAATTTCATTCTCTTCTTTTGCTGTTTTTTCAAGAATTTTAATTTGGATATTTGCACTATCAATATAAGCACCTTTTGGGTGGCTTGCAAAATATTTTATATATTCTGCCAAGCTATTTTTTTCTTTTGCTTCCTGCCACTCGTTCAAATCAAGTATTTGTTCAATTTTTAAAACAAAAATCAAACTATCTGCTTTTTTTATATATTTGCTTTTGGGGTTTTCTGCAATAAAATTTTCATAAGCCTCAATTGTGTGTTCTGTTTGTGCTTGCTCCCATTTATGTTCTCCACAGCTAACTAAAAATATTATTGCAATTAACAGATAAAATATTTGTTTCATTATATAAATGATTTTCAACGATTTAAATATGCTAATTTTATTTTAACAATTCATTTTTACTTATTAGATAAGCATAAAGTATTAAAAAATTTGTGCTTATTGCACCAAAAATATGCCAAAGCCAGTGAGTTCCCATTGGCATAAATGAGATATTTGAATCAAGGTCTATAATTCTGAAAAAAATTGCAATACCAAAACCGAGCAAAGAAACAATTACCCATTTAAAAAATTTAAACTTGCTTTTATATAAATATATAACAACAGGGGTTGTGATAGAAATAGCCATTGCTGCATATCCAATATTTGGAGCAGCTTGGTCTGGCACATCAAAAAAAGCATGGACAAGAGACACAAGCCCAAAAGGAATGATAATACTTGCAACTATAATATACCATTTTGCTTTTATTTTAATCCAAAAAAATATCCCTGCACTTAGGGTTAAAATCAAAATTGGCAAAACATCAAGCATTAGCCAAAATGCTATATCTCTTTTAGCGTGATACATACACCCACCAATATTACCAACTGTTAGAATTATTAAAGCAAAAAAGATAAATTTATATTCGCTTCGTTGTTGCCAAATTTTCACAAACCAATATATTATGAAAACGGTAAACAAAAAATTACTATATGTTGCCCATGGTTCAACGATGACTTGGGATAAATCTGTTTCTTTGTAAAGAGGTCCGTATTTTGGAATTGTATCGTTCATTTATGATATATTTTATTATGATTTTATAACCTATCTGCCAAATATATTTTCAAAACTCGCCCCCACTTTTTTTGTTAAATTATTTTTTCCTACAGAATTGCTTTCTGAAATAGTTTATTAAGTTTTAGCTTGAAAATTAAAATATTATTAAAAATGATTTAATATTAATTCTTCATTTTTAAGTCATTGCTTTTGACACCAAACTTCACACGAACAGTGTCTTTTACAGATACTTGCAACAATTCGGCAAGTCTCCCCTTTGCCTGTGCAAGTTCCAGATAACCAAAATAGTTAAAAACAGCAAGTAGCTCACCTTCTTCTATTTCGTTGTAATTCTCGCTAATTATTTTTATTTTATGCTTAATAGATTTTAGTGTAATTTCAAAATTTCTACCCTTTCGCATATTTTCAAAAAGTTCTTTGGTAATATTTGTTATCAAATTTTGATAATTATCAATAAAAATAATTTTACCTTCAATTACATCTTCTTCTGAATAAGCCAATAACGGGAAAAATTTATTAAATTTTGACATTTTTTTGCCAATTTCTAAAATATTTTTTCCATTAGCAATATCGCAAGCAGTTTTTGCAAAAATTTCTAATTCCGGAAAAGTAGGAGAAGTTGTTTCTGTATTTTTTATTTCAATAATATTATCAACAGGCTCTTCAAATATCAAATTAAAAATTCCGTTATCGTTAGAAATAAAATACTGATTATTAGCTTCTACAATAAGATGTTTTTGATTTTCGGTAGCCTCGGAATTAACTGCAATAATATGAACTGTGCCATCAGGAAATTGTTTGTAGCTATTGCGAATAACAAAAGCAGCTTCGCCAATGTTCATAAAAGAAATTTTATGATTAAGGTCTATAATTTGAGAGGTAGGACTGTTTTTTAAAATAAAGCCCTTTATTACAGCAAGATATATGCTATCATTTTGCCAATCGGAAGTTAGAGTTATTATTGGCATAATTAATTATTTTTTATGATTAAAATATTTTTTGTGGCAGAAGTTATACAAAAACGATTATCTACTCTATAACCCACTACCCAAATAATCTGATTATCCGAGAGTAATATCCAAGTGTTTTCTTTTTTAACAAGACTTAATTTTTGGTCTATAAAAAAATCGCTTAATTTTTTTTTCTTTTTCATTCCAAAAGGATAAAAATAATCTCCACTCTCCCATTTTCTCAAAGTTAGCGGAAATTTTATTTTATCTAAATCTAAATATGCAAAATTTTTATTTTTATTTATTTCAAAATCAGGGGTTATAGTTTTTTTTTCTATACTTAATTTTAATTCGTCTATTTTGCCTTTTCCTATAAAAATTCCTGTTCTATAATTTTCAATTTTGTAGTTCTGATTCTCAATTTTTGGATTTATTTTACTTATAATAAATTGATTACGGTCTTTAATCAATCTATGAGTTGATGAAATAAATTGCTTTCCAGAAATTCCACTAATGGATAAAATTATATCATCAATTATTTGATTAGAAAAATTATATGGTCTTAAAAATTCAAATAAATATGTGCGAATTGGCGAAATATTTTTCAAATTTTCAAGATTTATTATTGCTCCATTTTCTGTTTCTTTAAGGCAAATAACTTTTTTTCGGTAAATTTCAGCATCGTAAATATGTTGAATTTCTTTAAATCTATCAATATTTTGATAAATATTTTGCATAAATGCAGAGTTAATTTCTTCAAAAAGCGGAATTATTTTGTTTCTAACCTTGTTTCTGCTGTAAACAGATTGAAGATTAGTTTTATCTGTGCAAAATTTTATTTTATTTTTTTTTGCATATTCCAAAACTTCTGTTTTGTCTGCAAACATAAGCGGACGGACTATATTATTGTTTTTTAGAGGAATACCTGTAAGTCCTTTTATTCCAGTTCCTCTTGCAATGTTCATCAAAAAAGTTTCGGCAGAGTCGTTTTTGTGATGTGCTGTGGCTATAAAATTATAGATATTTTGTTTGCAAATTTTATCAAACCAGTTGTAACGCAATTCTCTTGCAGCCATTTCTATTGAAATTCCATTTTCTTTTGCAAATTTTTCGGTTTCAAAACGAATTACAAAAAGAGGCAAATCGTATTTTTTTGCTACTTTTGTTACAAACTGCTCATCTTTGTCTGATTCTTCGCCACGCAGCTGGAAATTGCAATGTGCTATTCCACAGTTATATTTAGATTCAACAAGCATATCCAACAAGACCATAGAATCTGCTCCTCCGCTAAGAGCAACAAGAATTTTGTCCTTCTTACGAAATAATTTTTCGGATTCTATAAATTTTTGGATTTTGGTTTTCATCTTTTTTGCAATTTTTCGGTTCAATAATATTAATCTGTATATAATTTTCCGGGCTGTTTTCTGATTTTCACTTTTTTTAATATTTCTAATTTTTCATTGTTTTCAAGTTTCCACCAATTTACAATTTCGCTTTTACTTCTGTAGCAACCTATACAAATATTATTTTCGTCATATTTACATTTATCTACGCATGGACTTTCTATTTTGTTCATATAGAATTTATTTTGTTTCTTTGTTTTAAATAGATATTTTATATTAAAATTTTATTGATTTGCAGTTTTTTTTATTCGTGAAGCAAAATTTTGAAAAATAAATGAAGTTAGCAATAAAACTGCTCCCATTGTTAAAAATGCAATCATCAAATCTTGATTTGTAAGTAGCTTATAATCATATACAAATAATTTCACAAAAGATGCAAGATAAAGCCCTATTGCAAGAACTCGTATTCCTCGGTGTTTGAAAGCAAAACCAATAATTACAAACAATAAAGAGCTTACCGTCCAAACGAGGGTGTATGGAAGCCTATGGGTTGTGGCTAATATGTCTTGAATCAGCATATTAGGTTGATACAAGCGACGTGCAAAAAAGTGGTCAATTTCGGAGCTTAATAAATAAACTACTCCAAAAATGAATACAAAAGTTGCCAAGTAACTCAATGCGTTTTCTTTTGGCAAAAGTTTTAAGGCACTTCTAAAACCGAGTATTAAAATTGCAAATATTATTATTGAGTTGATATAATGTAGATTAAATTGCAAAAGCGAAACATCTACGGTTAATAAATAAGCATTGCGAAGATCTACAAATTCGGAATTGTAGAAAAATAAATACAGCAAAAGCCCAGTAACAGCAAGAGGAATATTTACAACATGTAAAACTTTCAGATTTTTAAAAATAGATGGCAACATGAATAACAGTAAAAATGTTAAATTATAAACTCCCATTATTGTATTTATGGTTGCCTGATAATCAACATCTTGAATAACAGCATATTTTAGTTCAAATTGTGCCGCAAAATAAAAAGTTATAAGAGCAGCTGCTCCAAGAATTGCTTTGTAAACATTTATTTTCACAAAAGGAAGAACGATGTATGGTTTTTCCTCATTTTTAAGAAGATACAAATTTACTGACAACGAAATTATTGCAACTATCGACGTTAGAAATCCTTTGTTAAAAACAGGTGTTACCGCAACAAGAGCTCCTGTTGTGCTTACATAAGTTCCATATAAATCAAAGGTTAAGCTAATAAGCATTCCTATTGATAGCCCAACTGATGACAATTTCATTGCAGAAATTTTGGCTTTTTGAGAAATAAACAGCAACAAAACAGACTGCAAGCCCCAAAGCAATGTAACCGACTTACCTACAAACTGAACGGGGATTACTAAACCAAAAAACATTATTGACAGTGCCATTAATAAGTGCAATATGTTTTTATCATAGTTCTTTCGGTTGTATAAAATAAGAAAATATGTGTAATTTAATATTCCTATTAAACCTGTAAAAAGCCCTTCGTAGTCGCCTCCTACTTTGTGGATAATAGTCAGACCAGCAGTGTAATACATTGCTGTTCCAAATATCAATGAAGAAAATTCCATAGGAATAAATTTCCTGTTTTCACGAATATTATTTATTACCATCATCACAAAAATGAGTATGTAAAATACTGTTAGAAAGATAAATGCACCGAAAGCTGGCACGTCGTTATTTTTGGTAAATTCTAAAATTAGCCAAAGTGCATAAAATAAAAATGTAGATGCATAAGAAATTAGATTTATCACAAGAGATTTTTTGAAAAAATCGTAGGCAACTACTCCAATATTTAGCAAGAGTAAGTATGAAAATAATATCATATAATCGCCTGTATCAAAGCTAACTGTGAACGGTGCAAGAAATCCTGCCAAAAAAACAAGTATTGTTATTTCCGAGCGGTCATACATTATTGACAAAAATACGGCAAGCCCAACAAGAGATAGAAGTATTGCAAATGTGGGTATTAGCCCAATAATATCGTATTGGTAAAAAGCTGCAAAAACCGAGAATATTAGTGCAGCAAACCCTCCTCCAATTAAAACTGAGCTGAATTTTTCAAATTTTGTGCGGAGCAAATATCCAAGTAGCAATAAAACAGAGGCAAGAATTAGACCGAAAAATACACGTCCAGTTGAATTTATCCAGTCATATTCAAGCGAAAAACCTACAAAAAAGGCAATTCCTGCAAGAAAAATTCCTATTCCTACTTTATCAAGCACGTTTTTTCCTGCAAATTCTTCAAAATATTCTATTTTTTCGTTCAAAAAAATTATTTTTTTATCTATAAAAGAGCTAACTTTTTGTTTTAAAGTTTGTTTTTGCGAACGAATATTTTTATTTGGTTCGTCTTGCAGCATACTCAAAGAAGATGCGTCTTTTTGTCCAGAAATTACTCCTGCAAGTTCTTTTTCAGCTTGTTTTATTTTTTTAATATCTTTTTTTAGCTTAAATACTTCTTTTAATATATTTTTATTTTTAACACTCATCTTATAAGTAATTACAAGTAGGAGTATTATTGCAATAGAAATAATTATAATTAAATATAATGTAAGAGCCTGTGTTATTGCCATTTTTTAAATATCTGTTTTTTAAAAATTATAATTATTTTAGGCAAACTATTTTTAATAACCTTCTTGTTTGCCTTAAATTATAAACAAATTATCATTTTTGCAAAAATAACTTTTTTTTAGTAATTTTGAAAAATATAAAGTTAATAATTTAGCAATATGATGATAAGTTCTAAAAAAAGCAAAAAACAATATTTAGTTTTTTTATCTGCAAGTCTTTTCTTTTTTTTCATAATATCTTCTTTTTCAGGCAATAATAATTTAATTCCGCCAAAAACCAACGATACAATTATTGTTTTGGATTCTGTTTGGCAAAACGACACCTTATATATATATGAAACTTTACACATCACTGTTAATACTTATGATACTGTAAAAAATGATGCAATAGATACTATAAATGAGGCTGTTACAGAAATAAATTCTGAAATAGATTTGGACTTGCCCGAAAGGGGGTTTATTCACCCAACTTCAATAAGTTCGGCAAAATATAAAACTCCGCTTGAAAGAATTTTATCGTTTCCAACTTATACTTTTGGCTACGATTTTAGTCCAATGATTTTTAGTAATCAAACTTTTTTTATTAATGAAAATGAAGAATATAAAGATTTATATATCAATTCTTTAACAGAAAGGTATGTCTTTTCGGCAGGAAGTTTTGCAGAACTATCTCGTAATAATTATTTGATAGAATCTGGCTTTTATTTTACTCGTTTTTTTGAAAATTTCAAATTTTCGGAAAGTTATGAAACTGTAACTATTAACAATTTTTATAATTACTACGATATTATAAATTGGAATGTGGATACAATTTATTTTTTAAATATAGATTCTTTGCTGCTTGGAGATACGGTTTGGATTCAATATTTTGACTCAACTTTTACAATAACTCAGGATTCTAATTTTGTAACAAATTATAATGTTGCAAAATATAACTCTAATTACAATAATAAAAATTTATATACATATTTTGAAATTCCTATAATTTTTGGCTATAAATTTAATTATCAAAATTTTAATTTTTCGCTAAAAGCTGGAATTATTACCAGTTTTTTTATTTCTACACAAGGTTTCCATATTTCTTATAAAGATAAATATATTGTGTCCAAAAACACAAATGGCGATTTTGCAAAAGTGTTTTATTCTTCTTACTTATCGTCTAAAATTGTGTATAATCTAACGCCCTATTTTGGGTTTTATGTAGAACCTTTTTATAGATTTCCGCTTTCTGTTAATCGCAAAAACAATTTGATTACAAACAAATTATATGCTTATGGAATTAAATTTGGGTTACAATTTTCATTATAGATTTGCAAATAATCACATTCAAACAACCTATAATCTAAAAAGAAAAACTTAAAATCTATATTTTGATAAAATTCATAAAATAAGTTGTCATATATTCAATCTGTTTTTTTAAATTTGCAGAATAATTTTTTTACTAATAATTAATTTTAAATGAATATCATGAGCAAAAAAAATCTAACATTAGGATTAGCAGTTATTATGTTTGCAACAATTTTTATGGGTTGTAAAAAAGGTGAGAACGACCCAATGTCTCTTGCTACACGAAAAGCAAGATTAACGGGAGAATGGGTGTTGTCAGAAGCGAGTTACATAACTACAAATAGTTACGACGGAGTAACAGCCACCAGCAACTACAGTTACGATGGCACAAACATGACCTACACTTATGACGGTGAGGGAACTACTTATGCTTACACGGAAAACATTACTATAGACAAAGATGGAACTTTTAAATCGGTAGTAACAAGAGAGGGAACTTATTACGGAAATAACTGGGAGGAAAAAACTGGAACTCGCACAACAACCACAGAGGGAGTTTGGTATTTTGTAGAAGGAAATAAAGAATTAGATGTAAAAGACAAAGAAAGAGTAGAATTTATGATAACTAAAGAAACTGACGTTAGTTATAATGGTGATACAGAAGTTACTACATACTCAGGCAGAACTAATTATATGACAAGCACTCTTTTATTAGACCGTCTTGCAAGTAAAGAAATGATTACTTTATTTGACAACAGCGAAACTTCTGATTATTCGTATTCTCAAAGTGGAACAAAAACTTATATTCAAGAATAAATAATACTTAACTCTAAAAAAAACTCACAATTTTAAATTGTGAGTTTTTTTAATGACTTATTTTCAATATTTTATCAATAACAGAAACAAATTCTTTGGGCTGTTCGGCGTGTAGCCAATGCCCTGCGTTTTTTATTGTAAAAATTTTGGCTTGTGAATTTTTTTGAATAATATTTTGCTCTTCACTTTTTATAATGTAATCTGAATTTTCGCCTTTTATAAAATAAATTGGGATTTGATTTTCAATAATTTGATGAATTTCTATTTCTTCGGATAGCCGTTCTATATTTGTAGTAATTGCCTCAATATTAAGCTTCCACAAAAACTGTTTTTCTTTTGTTCTTTTTATGTTTTTTGATATAAATTTTGCTGTTCTAAGGCTGCCAATTTTTTCGGATAAAACTAATTCTATATCATTTCTGGAATTGTAAATATCTAATTTTAAATTAGATATTGCATTTAATATTTGTAAATGGTTGCTGTTTATCAGAAATTCTTTTTGGGAGTATTTTTTATACGAAATATCTACAACAATAAGTTTTTTTATTTTTTCGGGAAATGAGTTAGCAAATTTCATGGCAAGTTTTCCTCCCATTGAATGCCCAATAATTGTAGCTTTTGTTATTTTGTTTTGCTGAAAAAGCAGGTGTAAATCGCCTGCCATAACTTTGTAGTTATGTTCTTCGGAGTGCCCAGATTTTCCATGATTTCGGAGGTCAGGAATGAATACAGTATTTTTTTGGCTCAAATATTTTCCGAGTGCAAACCAGTTGTCTGACGAGCCATAAAGCCCGTGTAAAATAATTATGGGCGAGCCATTGCCAAGTTTTTTATAAAATAATTTCAATTATCTTTGTTTTGTTTCAATAAATTCAAAATTCATTTTTAGAAGGCTTGAATATCTTTGTCCTTCTTTTTTCATATCGTCGTCGTCTTCTTCGTAAAACCATTTTATGTTTATTTTATGGTCGTTTGATTTTTTTTTCAATTCAGAAATTAGTATTGCTATTTGCTTAGATGTTGATGTATTAAAATATTCAAATCTAAATTGTATGTTTGTAACTTCTAAGGGTGAATTTTCAAAATATTCTTTAAACCAAGCAAATATTGGCTCGTAAAATGTAAGTGCATTTTCTGACCAAGATCGTCCAACTATCTGAAATACACCTTTACTGGGGTTTAAGATTATTGCTGGTGTTTCTTCTGTTTTTTTTATTATAAATCGTTCAGTCATTTTTTGAGTTGTAATATTATGTATTATGTAAATGCCTAATTTTAAGTATTTTTATTTTATAAACTTTTATTAAATAACAAGCCTATTGCCCTTCTTCATAATTATGTGGTTTGAAATGTAATTTTCAGAGAGAAGAATGAGTATTCATCGTTTACTTTTGTAAATTTGTATTCTATATTATTTTTACTTTTTTGCTTCATTTCTATAAATCCTAATCCGCCACCTCCTTTTTTTGTTGTGGCGGCAAAATCAAATAAAGTTTCGTTGTAATAATTTTCTACTCCCTCTTCATCTAAGCTGTTTATGTAGCTAAGTTTTTCGTCTAAATATTTTATACTGTTATTTGAAATATAATTTATTGTATTTAGTGCAAAATATGTTTTATCTCTGCTAATAAAAAATACTCCTTGATGTCCTTTCTCTTGTTTTTCAAGCGGATAGCCGTGGTGAATAATATTTTGCAATAATTCTACCATTGTGCTAATAATTTTTTTCTTGAATACTAATTTTCCTTTCATTTGTCCTCCAAGTATTGATATTAAGCTCAATAGGCTTGACTGGTCAAAGATACTGCTATATATAAGAAGAACATTTTGTTTGTTTATTATTGAGTGTATTTTTTTTATATAATCAAAAGAGAAGATATTGTTTTCAGGCAAGCCGTCGGTAATATCTGGTCTTGTGTTGATATATGTGTGCATATAGAAGAACGAAAATTCTTCGTTAATCTTATTAAAATCGTAAAATAATTTATTGCCAGCTTTTCTTGCTATTTCTATTAGTCCAAGCCCTGCACCACCTTTTTCTGATATTTTTCCGTCGCTAAGAATTTCTCTGTAGAATTGTGTAAGTTCGTCTTGGTCTAAGCTGTTTACTTTGTTTAGTTTTTGTTGTAGGTCTTCTACTTTATCATTTTCTATTATGTTTCCGGTTGTTACAAAGTATAGTCCTTTGTTTTTTTGGATTGTAAAAATTGCTCTTAATTCAGGGTGAGTTTCTGGTGCATCTTGGTGTCTTGTAATGTTTTGAATGCTTTCTACCATTATGTGAAATACTCTCTTTTTTACTCTGGATTTTATACCCGAGCGTCCAATGTTTTTTTCGGCAAGCGAGAGAATAAAATGTGAGATGTCGTTAGAAAATTCCCCTCTGTATATGTAGTTCAAATCGTCTTTATTCGTTGTTTCTATCAAGTCGTAAAGAAATTTGTTGTCTATTGTATTGTCGTTACGATTTTCCATTTAAGAAAATATTGAGTGTTTAAATTTTAAATATTGAGTTCCGAATATTGGTTCTCAAAAGTATAAAATTATTGCTAATATAGTGCCAAACTTTTTTTTAAGAATATATATATTAAAAAAAGTAGCACAAAAATAACAAAAAGTTTTTTTTTAAATGTTTATTTGCTTTTTATTTTTTTTTATTATAAATTGCGTGCAGAAACTTTTTAAAGGTTTTTATTTTGTTATGTGAGAGTTCTGGATTTATTTCAGAACTCTTTTTATTTGTTTATTTTTTCTTTAAAGGTTTTAAAACATTCATTATAAGATATTTACTTATCATGCTTTATTTTTTAGCAAAATTATAAATAAGATTATTTTATTATTTTTTAAGACAACGAAGATAGAAAAAATATAATTAAATTCTACTAATTATTGCAAATATTATTATTAAAAATAAAAAAAACACTTTATTTGTTAATATATTGATTTTTTTTTGACTGATAATGAGATTTTTAATAAGTAATTATTTTTTATTAATTGATAATCATATTGTAAAAAAACATTGATTTATATTTAACCAAAAAAACTGTTAAAAATAATTAAAGAGTTACAATTTTCAATTTAAGATTAATTTCAAAGAGATTACCAACAACATAAGCATTGTGTTCACACAAGGAGATAAAAAATTTTCAGAAAACAAATAAATGAAGATATGAAGAAATATTTGTATATAATAGCATTAATTGTGCTTAGTTTTATTGTATCCTGCCGTCCTACCAAGTATGTAGAAAAAGACCAATATGTTTTGGTGAAGGTAAAAGTAGTTACAAAAAATAAAGAGATTGATAAAAATTCATTAAAAAAATATAATAAGCAAAAAAAATTACGGAAAAGTTTGGGCTATGCCTTTCATGCAAGATTGTATAATATTCCAAATCCTAAAAAAGATAAAGAAAGAGCATTGAGAGATACTCTAAAATTGAAGAAAATAAATGATAGGCGTGAGAAGAAATATGGAAAAAAAACAGGTAAATTAATCAAAAAGAAGGATAAGTTTGGAGCAAAATTAAATAAGAGCAGAAGGTTAGGAAATTTTGAAGATTCTTTAAAATATTATAATAAAGTTCAATATTTTGATAAAAAAGTTTTTGAAAGAAACTTAGTAAGAACAAGGAAAATAGAGGAAAATAAAAAGAAAAAACGTTTTACTTGGTATGGCTGGCTTAGAGAAGTTGGCGAAAAACCTCCAATTTACGACTCTACATTAGCAAAAAAATCTGCCGAACAAATGGTGTTATATCTTAGAAACAAAGGATATTACAATGCCAAAGTTAGTTATAGAATAAAAAAAAGAACCAAGAAAAAGGCTGTATTAATATACTCGGTAGATACACGCAAACCTACAATTATTACCCAAGTAAAATATGACATAAAAGACAAAGAAATTGCTCGTCTTATAGACAGCAAGGGAGCTTCCTTAAAAATAAAACATGGAACTCCACTGGACATAGATATGCTCCAGAAAAAAAGAACAAACATTGCAGATTTTTTGAAAGACGAAGGGTATTATTATTTTTCAAAAGATTATATAAGATTTAGCATAGATACGATTGGCAACAGCGAAAAAGCAAAACTAACTTTAAGTTTAAAGCAATTCACCAACATAGAGGGCAAACAAACTAACCATCAGAAATATACGATAAATAACATATATATATTTAGTGATTACAATCCAAACGAGGCATTGCAATACCCTCGCATATATTTTTTAGATACAGACACAATTCAGCCTCTTGAAGATAAGTCTTTATTTTTTATTAAGAAAAAACACATGATAATTAAACCCAAAGCTATTGCTAATGAACTATATATATACAAAGACAGCACCTATAATTTTTCCAAAGTAAAAGATACATACAATCATCTTTCAAAATTTAGAATATATAAACTAACCAATATTCAATTTGAGGAAGATAAAATTGATAAAACACTGTTAAATTGCAATATACAACTTTCGCCAAGCTACAATCAAGGCTATGTTTACGAAATTATTGGCACAAATTCGTCGGGAAATATTGGAGCTGCAACAAATTTAAAATATTTTCATAAAAATATATTTAGAGGTGGAGAAATTCTTGATATGAAATTAAAAGTAGCCCTTGAAAGTCAAAACCTTTTTACAAAATCGTCGGACAGCACAGATAATTTTGGATTCAACACCCAAGAATATGGATTAGAAATGAAAATTACATTTCCACGACTGCTAACACCCTTTAAATACGAACGTTTTATTAGGAAAAACAATCCACGAACCGTTTTAACTACAGCTTTTATTTATCAAGACCGACCTGAGTATAAAAAATTAGCAGGAAATACAAACATAGATTATTATTGGAAAAGCAACAAATATACAAGCCATGTTTTTACTCCAATCAAATTTAGTTCAATTAGAGTTTCAGACATGTCGGATAAATTTAGAGAATACATTACAAAAGCCTATATACAAGAAAGTTACGAAGACCATTTTATTAACGGTTCTGCATATAACTTGGTTTATTCTAATCAAGAAAAAAACAAAATTGATTATATATATGTAAAATTTAATGCCACAGTTGCAGGAAATTCTCTAATTGGCATAATGTCGGCAAGTGGACAAGAAAAAATTGATAGCAGTTATGTTATGCCATATCTCGGCACACTTATAGCACAGTTTGTTAAGTCGGATATTGACTTCAGATATTATCACGATTTTTCGGAAGACCACAAATTTGCAGGACGAATATTTACCGGAGCTGGCTTACCTTACGGAAATATGAAACTATTACCTTTTGGCGAAAAATATTTTTCGGGAGGAGCCAACGGCATACGAGCATGGCAAGTGCGTTCGCTCGGACCTGGCTCTTATGTTATTCCTGCCGAGGTTAGCTTACCAAACCAATCGGCTGATATAAAATTAGAAGCCAATGTTGAATATAGATTCAAATTGTTTAGCATAGTAGAATCGGCATGGTTTGTTGATGCTGGAAATATTTGGGCTATAAATAAATATGACAACAGAAAAGGTGCTATGTTTAAGTTTGATACCTTCTACAAACAAATAGCGATAGGAACAGGTTTTGGAGTTCGCTTAGATATTTCGTTCTTTATCATAAGGTTAGACCTTGGAATAAAAGTTAGAGACCCATCTGCATTAGAGGATATGCGTTTTATCCCAGGCAACAGAAGATATTATCCTCAAGATTTTACTTATAATTTTGCAATAGGTTATCCGTTTTAACGATTATAAAAAAGTTATTCCTTTTCGTGGTGGTTGTTATGGCTTGTATCCTCTTTTTCGTCTTTTAAAAAATAATATTTCAAATTATTTTCTTTTGCCCATGCTTCTTTAATTTTTATTTCTGCTCTAATTTTATCCACTTCTGCTTCGGCTTTGTGTTTGTGAATTTCAAATTCTTCTTTTGCCAATTCAATAGCCTTGAAGGTTTCTTTAACAAAATCTATTTTAGGAATTAATACTTTTGTAGGAAAAAATTTGCTAACTTTATTATATTTTTTCTGAATTTCGTTTTCAACCTCATAATTTATATGAAAATGAGACCCAACATCTTCTTTTTTATTATGTCCTTTTTCGTGAGAAGAATTGCCATGCCCGTGCGAATCGTCCATTTGAAACTGAATGTTTTCCCGCACTTTTCCACTCATTTCACCTTTTAGACGTAGGATAATAATTTCCGAAATTACATTAATATTTTTAACTATTTCGTTGTGGTTGTATCTGTTTTGGATTTCTTCTACAAAAATATTATTAGCCCTGTCTGTAATAACATCTTCGCCACTACCTTTTGTTAGGTTAAAAAGATTTAGCAAGACTACAATATTTATTTCCACCACAATTTCTATATTGTCTTTGGTTGTAACTTTTATTGGCTTACCCGTTATTGTATAAGGGTTTAGTGCTTTATGCACCGCAGCATTTAGTCCTCCTTCAAAAAAGCTATCTATAATTTTTGCAAGAATATAATTTATTTCTAATCCGTGAGATTCTGCATAACTCATTGTGTAAAATAGCCCAAGCACATTTACTCCCGAATGATAATCTTTTATAATTTTTTTTCTATCTAAATCAAATTTTGATTCGCCCATATCTACGGCTTTTACAAAATTTAGTGCATTTATATTTTTTTTGTCTCTATCTAAATCCAAACCAGTGAGGAATCGGGTAAGGCTTTCGTATAAGTTTTCAAACTTTAAACCTTTGGCTTTTGTATAAATATAGGCACTTAATAGGCTTTTTATGTCGCCGTTAAGCTCTTCATAATAGAATAATTTTTTATAATCTATTTCGTCAATTCCCTCGTTTTTAAATTTTATTAAATACTTTATTAAAACATCTAAATTTTTATTTAAAGCATAGTCTTTTACTATTGTTTTAAAGTCAAGGTCTATTTTTTGTTCTCTTGCCGAAATATACAAATCAATAAATTTTGTCATTGTTTCTTGCGAAAGGCTTGTTGCACAAAACAAAGATTTAGGAATTGTAAGTCCATGTTTTTCAATCTTATAGAAGTTATTTACAAAAATAAATGGGTCTCTATGATTAATTATTGCCGTAATAAAATCGGAGACTTCAAGGTCTAAATTATTTTTTTTGGCAAACATAAGTGCTTCTCCAAAAACATGTATATCTTCGGAAAAAGGTTTGTTGCTGTCATAATATTTTATTAAATCTTTTTGTCTAATCTGGTGTCCAACAGTTTTTGACTCTACCATTACGTAAGTCATTTCTAATAATTTTGTATCAGGAATATTGATATAAAGTATTAGTTCTTCAAAATTAGCAAAACCTTCTTTTGCGTCTAATTTTGTATTTTTAAACATTTTTGCTATTTGAAAAACGACTTTGATGTCTCGTTCTTTCATTACTGTGGCAAAAATCAAATCAATGTTTACATATTTTTCTATTTTCAGTTGCTGTGCAGACATCAGGTGCGATGATATTTCGTCAAAAACATTTTCGTTTCCCGACACCAATGCAAGGTGTCTTACTTCTCTAAAACTTAAATCCAAAGAGAGTAATTTTCGCAACAATCTTTTTTCTTTTAGCCTTGCTTCTTGCTTTTTTCTATTTTCGTCTTTTTTTCTTTCTTTTTTTGTTTTTGGCTTTTTATCGGTTTTTTCAGGTTCGTCTTTTATATCTTCTAATACACCAAAAATCTTAGGTGATACCCATTCAAAATAGTAAAAAAAATGTGATACTGATTTTATTACAGACATGGCTTTATTGTTAAATTGTTTTGTTGTTGGATTGTTTTATTGTTATATTGTTTTATTGTTGTATTGTTTTATTGTTGTATTGTTTTATTGTTGTATTGTTTTATTGTTGTATTGTTGTATTGTTGTATTGTTGTATTGTTTTATTGTTGTAAAGCAAAAATTAATTAATAACGAAGCACTAAAAACTAAAATCTAAAAACTTAAAACTAAGCACTTAAAACTAAGCACTTAATTAAATTATTTTTATTTCAAATAGTTTTGCCCATTTTTTTCCGGTAACAAATATGCGATTTTTTTCTGCGTCGTAGGCAATTCCATTAAGAACGTCTGTTTCACTGTCTCGGTATTTTTGTTCTAAAATTCCAGATAGGTTTATGTAGGCAATAACTTTTCCTGTTTGTGGGTCTATTTTGGCAATTTTATCTGTCATATAAATATTGGCAAAAATTTCACCGTTAATGTATTCTAATTCATTTAGATTGTTTACTTTTCCTTTGTTATCGCAAACTTCTATTTGCCTAATTACAGAATATGATTGAGTTTCCAAAAAATAAATATTATTTGTCCCATCGCTCATAATCAGTTCGGTTTCGTTGTTTGTAAGCCCCCACCCCTCGGTTGGATAGTTAAATTCCATTATTTTTTCAAAAGTAATTTCGTCGTAAACAAATCCTTTGTGAGCTTGCCAACTAAGTTGTATAATTTTGTTGTCAAAAAGAGTAATTCCTTCGCCAAAAATATCGCTGGAAATAGAATAACTTTTTAAAATATCTCCTGTTTCTAAATTTGTTTTTCGGATAGAAGATTCACCTTTTAGTCCAGTTGCCTCATACAAAACGCCTTGGTCGTAAAAAAGTCCTTGTGTATAAGCACCTCGGTCGTGATTGTAAGTATTAATTACTTTGTAGGTCAAATTTTGCGGTTCAATATCCGAAAAGAAAAAGACTTTGTCTTCTCTTCGCTGATTGTTTTCGCCCCAATAAATATTTACTCTAATTTTGTTGTTACCAACCTTTGTATCAGAAGTTTCCCAAGTATAATTAAATTCTGAACCTTTAAAAGTTTCAATATTTTTAT
>Ga0193956_1000444_pt1 | contig 19142 bp, 16 predicted proteins | sample BB_7_MG_FD_140358 | JGI IMG/M metagenome (GOLD analysis project Ga0193956, IMG submission 140358) | Microbial mat bacterial communities from the Broadkill River, Lewes, Delaware, United States - BB_7_MG | ecosystem: Environmental > Aquatic > Freshwater > River > Microbial mats | place: USA...
AAACGTGCCACAAATTTTTTAAAACTTAATAATTTAAGATAAAATCAAACAAGTTTCTTATATAATCTTTTTCTTAATTGACCCCGTCGTCTAGCGGCCAAGGACCTCAGGATTTCCTCCTGAATACGTAAGTTCAAATCTTGCCGGGGTCGCCATATTAAACTACCGTATTATCAGTGTGATCTGTCAATCCCAAATAGGACAGAATAATAATAACTTAAGCAACCATTTCTAAACGTAACATTTTCTCTTCAAATTCTACTGGTGACATATAATTGTTATAAGAATGTAACCTTTGTCTATTATAGAATATTTCTATATATTCGAATATCATTTCAGTAGCTTGTGCTTTGGTTTTGAAAGTTTCATGATAAACTAATTCTGTTTTTAATGAATGAAAAAAACTTTCAGAAACTGCATTATCCCAGCAATCACCTTTTCGACTCATACTTTGAACAATTCCATGTTCTTTTAATAAATTCTTATGAGAATCAGAAGCATATTGGCTTCCACGATCGGTATGTCAGATAAGCCCTTTATCAGGCTTCCTTCTTTTAATTGCCATTATTAATGCATCATTTACTAATTTAGTTTTCATGGTATCATCCATACTCCAACCAACTACTTTTCTTGAGTATAAATCAATTACAGTAGCTAGATACAAAGTGATCTGGTTACCCTAAATAGTTCTGGAAGAATTATAAACTTATTTATAGTGATATTTTGTCTAAGAGTAGATAAATAGCCTACTTAAAATGATAAGAATTTTTTAACTTCTAATTCAATGTCATTTTTTAGAGAAATAGGTTCAATTACTTTCAAATGTGGAATCCATCTTTTAATTAATTCTTTTACCTCTAAAGTTTGTGTTACTCTAAATTTTATTAATAAATTTCCATTCTCTTTTACTTCTAATAGTTCTTGTGATTTTAGATATTTCTTTGCATTAAAGTAAAAGGCTTTCGATACATCAACTTCAAGTATAATATCAATTAAATGTTTTTTATAATCCCTTTTATATACTGAAAATGGTGTTTGCATATCTTTTATAAAATCAATTATTTCTAAGTTCTTATGAAATGTTTTAGAAGTATCTTCTACACTTTTAATTTTTGAGATTCTATACATTGTAAACTCAAGTTTTTCATGTTCTATTTCACATGCTATATAAAAGTTTTCATTTATAAATACTATTTTATAAGGCTTAACTTCAAATAGTTCATTTTTACCATTTACTTCGTAATTAATCTTTGTATATTTTTGATGTTTAATAGCGTATTCTAATGCTTTAAAAATAACCATATCATCTTTTTTTGTTTCAAATGGCTTATTTTTAAAATCATAAAGCTTATTTGTATCTTTTATCTTACTTTCTAAAATATTTTTATCATTGTCATCTAAATCAAAGTTATCAAATAAATCGCTTTTATTTGCAAGATTAAAGGTGTGTACCATTAAAGATAAAACCTCTGGATTCATAAAGTTATCAAAGGCATTTTTAGTTATTGCTTTATAGCAACCTTTTTCATCTTTCCCACCTCTAATAAGCTCAAAATTAAAGTAAGGTTTTAGTACATCTAGTACTCTTCTTATAGTTTTATCTGATACAGGCTTATTTTTAGAGTTTAGCCAGATATTTGGGACATAATCCTTAGCATCAGCAGCTGCTTCTTCAATAATTTTATCTATGCATACTTTTTCACCGTTATTAAATCTTTTTAATAACTCTAAAACTCTTGTTGTTTGGTTTGATTCCATATTAACCTCATTTTAACTTTTTATATTTATGAGGGTATTATAGTTTTACTTTTAGACATATTTTGTCTAAGTAAAAATTTTATAATCTTAGTAAAATTTAAAAAAGACTATTTGTACAATATATGTCTAAACGATAAATTATAATAAATAATAAATAATAAAAATGTAATAAAAAGATAATTAAAAGAAATATTTAAATATAATTAATCAAGCAAGGATGGGTTCAATAAATGCAGTGGAAAAAAGAAAAAATAATATTACAAGACTCGTCAACAGTAGAAGCTCAAACTCCTATAATAATTTCTGCAAGTAGATCAACAGACATTCCTACTTTTTATCCAGATTGGTTCATAAATAGATGGAATGCAGGATATATAAAATGGACAAACCCTTTTAATGGTGTACCCTTATATGTTTCTTTTAAGAATACAAGATGTGTAGTTTTTTGGACTAAAAATCCACGACCTATGTTTAAATACCTTGACTTTCTAGATCAAAACATTCCTAACTACTATTTCCAATTTTCATTAAATGATTATGATAAAGAAGGCTATGAAGGAAAAGTTGCGAGTGTTGAAAGTAGAATAAAAACATTTAAAGAATTATCAAATAGATTAGGAAGAAAAAGAGTTGTTTGGAGATATGATCCTTTAATTCTTACAAAAAATATTGATGTAAATGAATTATTAAGAAGAGTAAAAAGTATAGGTGATGAGTTAAAAGACCATACTGAGAAATTAGTATTTAGTTTTGTGGATATTAGTATCTACAAAAAAGTACAAAACAATCTTAATAAAGAACAAGTTCCATATATAGAATGGACTGAAGAACTTATGGATGAATTCGCACAAGGCATATATGAAATAAACAAAAATTGGAATCTACAACTTGGAACTTGTAGTGAAAAGATTGATTTAGAAAAATACAAAATTGTTCATAATAAATGTATTGATGATGATTTGATGATTGAATTATTTAGTCATGATAAAGAACTAATGGACTTTTTAGGAGTAGAGATAAAACAAGCTGATTTATTTTCAGATGAAGAGATAATAAAAACTAGAAACTTAAAAGACAAGGGTCAAAGAGAAGATTGTGGCTGTGTGATGGCAAAAGATATTGGTGCATATAATACATGTCCTCATGAGTGTAATTATTGTTATGCGAATACTTCTAAAGAGATGGCAAAGAAGAATTATCAAAGCTATTTGGATAATCCAAATAGTGAAAGTATAATAGGAAACTAAAATACAAAATGATGAATGATTTAAATAATACTCAACAAAATAGACAAATTATTTTAGATAAGGCAAAAAATCTATTAAATATAACTAATAAGTTATTGCCTAAAAAAGATGGTGGTAGTAGATTTCAATTTTACTTACCAAGTGAAAGTGGACTTCCAAGAACTATCTTAAGAGCTATTGGGAGTAAAGAACCTATTCTTATAGAAAATGCACAAACTTATAGCATATTCATATGTTTTATAAAAAGACTTCAAAATAATGCTGTTATAGGAAAAAAATCTCTACTTATTACAGATTCAATATTTTTAGAATTTATTATAAAAGAGAAACTAACTGATGATTGTTCAGAAACTATTTGTAATATAAATGATTTACAAAAACATGAGTTTGAAAGATATGATGAGATATTTTATTTCGCTAAATTTGATTTATCAATACTACTTAATCTAAAAAAACAAACAAACAAATTATCTATAGCTATAAAGTTTACTGATGACTTAACATTAAATAAATCAGAAACTAAAATATTTGAACAAGAGTTTTCAAAGCATAAAAGATATGAATTTGATGATTATATTAATTTTGCCCAATATGAGATATATAACTTTGCAACAATTTTTTTACCTAAAGATTCAAAATACAATAACACAGTATTTTTAGATAAATGCAAAAGAACAAACTCTGGTACAAATAAACCATGGGCAATAGTTGTGAAAAATTTTATGCAAGAAATTAACTTTATGATAGATATTTTTGATGAAAATGCTATAGATAATATAGTTATTGCTTTACCATATAAAATAGATTCTAATTTATCAGTAGAAAAATATTATAAAGAGATCAATAAATATTATTATTGTACAAAATACTATGATGGTATTGAATTAAAAAACATTTATAATGTTGTTATTACTGACTTTGAAGGTGCATTAGATATTTCAAAAACAGGTAACTTATATATATTGATAATACCTCAATTTGATAGTGTAAAAAATATTATTAAAAATAATCTAATGTTCAATCTTTTGAATAGTGTAAAAGATCAACTATATATTATAGGAAAAGATTTTGAAGAATATGATCAGTTAGTTGAAAAGGTAGAGTATGAGTAAATATTTTTGTATAAATTGTTTTGAAGATAAAAGAATAAAAGAGTACATCAAAAAAGATGGAGAACTTATAGAAAACAAAGTTTTTAAATGTGAATTATGTGAGTTTGAAACCTGTAACGAGGATGAAATACAAGATTGTATTCAAAATCATGTAGATGATTGTATAGAAAAAATGGAAAAAGAAGTTTCAAATGAAGAATATGAAAACAATGAAATAATTTATGGAAAAAAATGTAGAAAAGAGTGCCAAGAAAAATATAGACAAAGTTGCATAAATGAAATTGCAAATAAAACATACATCATAGAGTATGATAAATTGATTGGAAAAATAAAAAAAGTAGTAGAAAACATATATGAGCATGATAATGAACATGAATTTTACGGTAGTGCATCTTCTCAATATTGGACAGATGGGATTGATAGTCCTTGTAGTATTGCTGGGTTAAAATCAACTGATGAAATATGTACAGATATATTTGGTGAAGATGGAGAAAAAATATTAAATGATATTTATGGATTTCATGAATGCCCTTGGTTGTGCAGATGTTTTGATAACAATGAAGAGGCTAGATTTGGAAAGTGGTCATCATTTTGTGAGAATGTAAAACATAGAACAAGATATTTTGACCATAAAGATTTTAAGGTTAAAGAATACCTTGATAAATTTATTGATTTTTTTAAGACAATTGAAATAAAAAATTATGAGATTGAAATTTTTAGGGCAAGAGTTATAGATTCAACAAAAACAAAACAAGATATTATTAAAGACCCTGAAAAAGAACTAGGAAAAGTACCTTTGAACAAATTAAAATATGCAAAAAATAATAGATTTAGTCCTATTGGGATATCTTATGGGTATTATTCATTTGACAAACATACAATTTTATTTGAAGCTAGAGTAGATATTGATAATGAAGTAGCCATTGGTGAATTTGAATTAAGTCAGAATTTAAAAATTCTTGATTTTAGAAATAATAATTTAGCTAAATATAAAAACCCTTATAATGATGAGTTTAATGAAGATGTATATTGTGGTGAAGAATTTATTTTATACTTTCTTTTTGATATTTCAAAACCTATTCGTGAAAATGACTCTCTATTAGAATATGTACCTACACAAATATTATCAGAATATATTTGCTCACTTGGATATGATGGATTTATATTTGATAGTAGTCAAAATAAGGGTGGAGAAAATCTAGTTTTATTTGGCGATAATCCAAGCTATAAAAGTCACAATTTTTTAAAAATAAAAGAAAAAAATATTACATACAAATATGAGATCATAAATGAATAAATTAAAAGAACTATATAAAGAAATATCCTCATCTATTTGGGATAGGATTCCTTTTTCATATAACATGGGTTTTAAATATTCCGAGGTTACAATTACTGAAAACCTACTTTTTGATATATATAAATTCAATACCAATAGTCCTTCTCTTACAGTTAATATTTATGAAGCAAAAAACGAGAAAGCAAATGGCAATGACTTAGAACTCTGCTTAGAGATTGATGCAAATAAATATGTGATTTTAGTTATTCAAGCAAAAAAACTTTATTTTACAACTCAAAAATATCCCTCTATAAGCCATAAAGTTAATGGGGAATATCAAATTGATTTATTAGAAGACTATGCAAAAAAAGAAAAAGCCATACCAATGTATATGTTCTATAACTCTATTCCTAATTTTAAAAACAAGAATAAAAAATATTATGGTTGTACTTTAGCTTTTAGTCAATTTATAAGAGAGCACTATTATTTAAAGGTTTCTTCTATTAGATGGAAGATACCTACATTTGAAGAGCTTTATCAAAAACATCATGCAGTACCATTACATACACTTGCATTAAATGGATTAAGAATTAAAAAAACACTAGATAAATACTGTAAAAATTATAATGTTTATACAAAAAATGAACTAATAGCTAATGATAGATGGATTGAAATATTTGATAAAAACAATCAAGGTTTTTCAAATTACATATGCAATGAATTTGAACCAAAATATAGAATAATTATAGGTAAGAATAAATGAACAGTAATCAATTAACAAGCACAAATAAAAATGCAAAAGTAGCATTAAGAAAATCAAAAAGTTTACTCAATATTACAAATCAGATACTATCTAAGAAAGAAGATAATAAATGGATAGAAGAATTTTGGAAATGGGCAGATGAGAATGAAATTGATAATAAGACATTGCCTAGAAACAAAACAGATCTTCTAAATTTAAAAAAACTTGAATTATATTTATGGCCTAATGAATTAAATAATACAATACTACGATATATATGTCGTTTAAGCAGGCTAGAAGACCTAGCTCTTGATACGAATGCAAATACTGATTTAGAAGTAACAAATATTTTTCTAAATTTATCAAATCTACATCTTTTAAAAAAACTAAGTTTAGGTTTTTACAATACTGAAGGAAATCATAATACAGTTAGCATTTCAAAAGAAATATCATATTTAAAATTTTTAGAGAATCTTTCTCTAAGTTGCAGATTAATTAGTATACCAATGGAAATAACTAAATTAAAGAAACTTAAAATACTTGATATCGAATTTTGTGAACTTCCAAAAGGAATACCTCTTGAAATATTTAAATTGACTACACTAGAAAGCTTGAATTGTCTTGAAAGTAATGTTATTAAATTATCAAGTCGAATTGGTAATCTAGTTAATCTTAAATATCTTCAATTAAGTGATTGTGAACTAGTAGATATCCCTGTTGAATTAAAAAAATTAAACAAACTTGAATACCTTGGATTGAGTGGAAATAAAATCAATTTAGATAAACTATGTAATTTAATAAAGAATTTTAATAATTTAAAACAGTTAGACATTGATGAAATTGAAAATTTTCAATCACTACATATTCTAGGTGAAATTAAAAGTTTAAACTATGTATCAATAGATGAAAGTTTTTATAAAGACATAGATAAAGTTCTAAAGATTTTATTAAAACTTCCACATTTAAAATCTCTTAATTTAGATAGCAAAAAACTTAATAAGTTTCCTTATCTTATAACTAAATTTCATAGTATAAAAGAATTGAATTTATATAACAATAATATAAATGAACTTCCATATGAAATTGGTGAAGTGAATTCTTTAAATGAACTTAGGATTCATAACAATTGTTTAACAAGATTACCATCATCTATAGTAAATCTTAATAATTTAAATCATTTTAGTATTCATAATAATAAAGAACTTGTTTTAACAAATGAACAAAAAGATTGGATTACAAAACTTAAAAACAAGGGATGTACAGTTTATATTGAAGATAAAATATTATTATAGCTTATACTTAGTATATTATGTATATAAATATTAGAAAAAAAGGTTGCATATAAAAAATGGCGATAAAAAGAAGAGAATATATTCCAAAAAATAATATATACATGCAAAAAAGCACATTAGACATTGGGCAATATTATTTAAATGAAGTAAATGAAACATTAGAGTACTTTACAATTATTGATAAGATAATTTGTCATTATAAAGATAATAAATTAATTAAAGAAGAAAAAATATTTTTAAAGACTAAACCAATATCTATTGGTACAATTGACAATAATTCTTTTTCAAAAGGACATAAGGAAAAATCTTTTTTTGAAAATGCTTCTTTTTTTCTTTCTACACTAAATACTGCATTACAAACAGTATTAATTGATACTAAGATTGAAGAAATAAATAAATATAGAGAATCTTTAAAAGTTTATTCAATGGCTGAAGGGATCTGTTATAATGAAAATGATACTTACAAAAATATGATTAAAAAGTTTTTTCAAGAATATCCAGAGTATAAACAAGAAAAAGACAAATTTGACAAACTGAAAAATGAAAAAAAAGAAAAAATAGAACTGATGAATAATTTGACTTCAGAATTAAATAAATTTCGCCAATATATTTTAGATGAATTCAATCCAATGATTTTAGAACTACTTCATTTAAAAAAAGTAGATGAATCAAATATCAAAATAGAATATATAAAAGTTTTAGAAAAGTTACTTCAAAAAATAGAATATAGCTTTAAATCTACTTCATCTAAAAATATAATCAACTCTGAAACTCTCATAAAACTGGATGATTTAAAAAGTAATAATGAAATATTAGAAAATGATAATAGAGAACTAGATAATGAAATTGGTAAAATTCTTAACAATGAGTTCTTTAAAAACTACACAAGTAATGAGTTCAAAGATTTTAATACAATCAAATCAAAAATTAACACACTAATTAAACAAAATAAACCAAAAAAAGTAAAAAAGCCAACAGTTAAAAAAGATATAGAACTAGAAAATCTAAAAAAAGAACTAAAATCACTAGAGTCAAAACTTCAAGAACTAGTTGAGCAAAAAACAGAACAGCTAAATGATATAGAAGAGTTCAATCGTGAATATAATTTGCACTTAGGTGAGCTTATCAAAGATATTTTAAACCTAAAAAAAGAGATACTTTATAAACAAACTATAAAACAACAAAATCAAAAAGTAAAATATCAAGAAGATATCCAAATATTCCAAGATACAAAAGAGACCATAACTGAATTAAAATCTAATATAGAGGAACTAGAAACTGCACTTAAAAGTATAGATGAGGATGATGAAAAATATGAAGAGTTATCACAAGCTCATAGTGAGCTAAAAGAAGAACTTGAAAAATTAGAATCTGAATTAGAACTTGAAGAAGAGGAATTGGAAAAAACTAAAGAGTTTATAGAAGATGAGACTATAGAGCAAGAGTATGAAGAAGTTAATAGTCATTATAAAGAGTTTGAGAGTGAATATGAAGATATAAAAGAGTCTTTTGAAAACGCAATAACTCTAAACGATGAAGAGAAAAAAGAACTAAAATCGCTTTATAAAAAAGCAGCAAGACTTTGCCATCCCGATATTGTACCAGATGAGCTAAAAGAAAAAGCCCATGACCTTATGCAAAAGCTAAATGAAGCATATAGTAAAAAAGATATATCTAAAGTAAAAGAGATATTACTTGCACTAAAAAATGGCACAAATTTTGAAGTATCAAGTGAAACAATAGAAGATAAAGAACTATTAAAATCAAAAATTAAAGAGTACAAGGAAAATATCGAAACTATAAAATCTGAAATAGAAGATATAAAAGAAGATGAGACATATCAAACTATAGATAAGATTGATGATTGGGATGAGTATTTTGAAGACTTAAAAAGTGAACTTAATGCTGAAAAAGAGAAGCTTGAAGATGAATCTAGAGAAGTTTTAGAAGAGAAAGAAGCAGTAGTAAACTCAGATGAAATAAATAAAGTTACTACTGATTTTGAAAAAAGAAAAGAAATAATAAAGTCAGAAAATAGTGAATACTCTAAATATATTCAAAACATAGAAAACATAAATTTTGAAAAAATAAGAAGATACTGCAATAATTTAGTAAATGATAATAAAGCTGATGATATGCAAAAAGATTTTGCTAAGAATGGAAAAATGTATAAAGCATTTATTTATAGTTCCCTTGAAAAGTTTATTAATGAATTGAATAATAAAACAATTAAGTTGTATGATTGGAACTGTAATCAGGGTATAAACTCAATGTTATTATTAGATTACATTTGGGAAAAACAACTTAACATAGAGATAGAATCTTCAACTCTTATTGAAAGTAATAGCCAGAAATTGAAAAGGGCTATGAGTAATATAAAAAGTTTAAATAAAAATGTAATTCTAAATTGTTATCATGATATAAAAGAAATAAATACTTCAAAACAAAAAAATATCGATACTATAAATTTACATATATTAAGTAATCTATATACTAAATCAAGTAGTTTTACATATGAATATATTGATAAAATAGTAAGTTTAGATTCTAAGAATGTAGAAAACTATTTCCTATTTAGTATAGAAAACAAATGTAAAGATATAAATAAATTAATACAAGAATTTTATGATTATTTTGAATATTTTGATAGATATAATATATCTGTAGAGACTACAAAAATTGGAAAATTTAAAAAGTATGAAGTTATATTTAAGGTATGTTTAAATAATCAAACTAATGAAGAATTTGATGAAATACCATTTTAATAAAAGGAAGAATTAATGTTCTCAAACGTTATAGAAGAAACGCTAAAATCAGTTGAGCCTGGATTTACTACAGATATATTTATTGTAGTAATTTTTGGTTTATTTATATTAAGTATATTATGGACTAAAATAAACAAATGCCATAGATTTACAGATAATGCTCCAAACTTACTTACTTCAATAGGTATTTTAGGAACATTCTTAGGAATAGTTATTGGACTATTAAGTTTTAATACGAATGATATTGATGGCAGTATTGGACAATTACTTGATGGGCTTAAAGTTGCATTTATAACAAGTTTAGTTGGTATGTTTTGTGCTATAGTTTTAAAAGGATTGAGTACATCAAATTTGATATCACCAAAAATTATATCTGAAGTTAAAGAAGATATCAGTGTTGTAGATCTATATAATATAATGAATTCACAAAATGAAAATATTATAAAATTACAATCTTTGTTAAGTGACTCTAATGATTCTAGCTTAACGGGACAAATTAAGCTAATGAGATCAGAGTTAAGCGATTCAAATAAAAATATATATGAAAGCTTAAAAAAGTACGAAGAACCACTTTTAAAACTTAATAACATAGAAGAAAATACAAAACATACAAATGCAGCACTTAAAGATTTAGATGATAATTTTAAATCAAATCAACAAATTTTTAAAGAGTTTAGCACTGAATTATGGCAACAATTAGAAAACTTTGCAGATATTCTATCAAAATCAGCAACAGAACAAATAATAGAAGCATTAAAAAATGTTATAAGTGAATTCAATGATAAACTAACTGAACAATTCGGTCAAAATTTTAAAGACTTAAACGAGGCAGTAAAAGATTTAGTAATTTGGCAAAATAATTATAAAACACAATTATCAGATATGAAAAACCAGTTCGATTTAAGTGTAGACTCTATGGGTACTATGGAAAAATCAATAGAAAATATATCTACTAATAGTAAAATTATTCCAGAAAATATGAATCATCTTGAATCAGTAATGAAAGTAAATCAACATCAAATTGAAAATTTATCTAATCACCTTGAGGCATTTAAAGATATAAGAGATAGAGCTGTTGAAGCAGTACCTGAGATAAGAGTACAAATAGATAACACAATAGAGGGAATTACTAAAGCTTCTACAGAATTAATTGAAGGAGTGTCAAATAGTACAGAAAAAATATCTTCAGTAATGGTTCAAAGTGCAGATGATTTTTCAGAAAATGTAAGTAAAACAAATGGTGCATTAATTCAATCATCAGATACACTTACTAAATCGTCAACGGAAATAAAAGATCAGCTAACTCTTACTATACAAGATATAAATAAAAATGTTAGAGAAATGATAGAAAATATTTCTAAAAATAGTGAGGATATCAATAAAAGCTTTAAAGAGATAAGTACAAATGTTGAAACAGAATTATCTGCAACTAATCAAAAAATGTCTAAGAGCTTTAATAATTCAATTGATGAACTTCAAGGGTTATCTAAAAAGATATCAAACACGTTATTAGATGTTACATCTGAACTTAAAAATAATATTCAAAATGTGTCAGAAGAACAAGTAAGACAAACATCAAAAGTACTTAATGGACTAGATAAATCAATAGAGAGTACAATTCAAGAAACTAGTAACAATATCTCTAAACAAATAGATACTATTGATAAGATAACTGAACAAGAAATAAATAATGTTATGAATGCTATGGGAAAAGCTCTTGGAAGTATTTCTAATCAATTTACAAACGATTATCAGAAATTGGTAAATGAAATGAAAAAAATAGTTGAGCATAAATAATGAATCTTAATAGTAAAAGAAATCATGATAATGAAGATCACTGGTTATCCGTTTCAGATTTAATGGCTGGATTAATGATGGTTTTTTTATTTATTGCAATTTCTTTAATGAGAGATGCGATGATTGAAAGAGATAAAATAAAAGATGTAGCAGTAGCATATCAAGAAAATCAAGTTTCAATTTATGAGTCACTTATAGAAGAGTTTCAAAAAGATTTAGATAAATGGAATGCTGATATTGATGATGAGACCTTAACTTTTACATTTAAATCTCCAGATACCCTTTTTGATGATGGAGATACACAAATTAAAAATGAATATAAAATGATACTAAATGATTTTTTTCCAAGATATTTGAAAATTGTTTATAATTTTCAAAATTCTATAAATGAAATAAGAATAGAAGGACATACAAGTAGTAAATGGAATACAAAAACATCGTTAGATGATGCATATTTTAAGAACATGAAATTATCTCAAGGAAGAACACGATCCGTTTTAAATTATATCTATAACCTTAATGAAGTTCAAAAAAATAAAGATTGGATAAAAAACAAAACTGCAGCTGTAGGATTTTCTTCTTCAAAGTTGATTTATAAAAATGGGGAAGAAGATACAGATGCATCAAAAAGAGTAAGTTTTAGAGTAATAACAAATTCTGATATACAAATAAGAAAGATATTGGAATTTTAATAATGAAGTTGAATGTTAATTTAGAACTACTTAATAATGCAGTAAAGAAAATGGGTGCTCCACTTGTAGAGTTTAATGCAAATACTAGCTTTGAACATCTTGATATTGATAAAATTCTTGGTACTACGATGGGTACAGAAATTGATATTAATGATATTGAAATAAATCTTGAAAGTGGTAGTTTATTTGAGTTTAAAGGTAGGCAGGTATTACTTTTCATACCAAATCAGTTTAATGAGCTAAATCTTATCTTAGAAAATGCAACAAAAGGGAATAGATTTCATATAGCAGATTGTAGTACTTTGATTCAAATGAAAGAAACAAATAGATACAACAAATACGCTGTGACAAACAATCTCTCAGGAAAATTCACTATATACCATAGAAGCAATACAAATGAAAAAGTTGAATCTAAACTTTATGTATGTAAGAATTGTCTTGAAAAATTAAATTATAAAAACTATAAAGATGAAAATACTAGGAATAGGAACCAAATATTTTCAGACTTTAAAATAAATGAATTTTTTGAAACGTATAGTACATTTTTTAATTATTTACCAAATATTAAAAATAATGAAGAGATTTTGAATAGAAATCCATCAACTACAATAAAAAAGAAAAATTATGTTTGTGAAACATGTAATACTGATTTCAAAAATAATTCAAAACTTATAGTTAATGATAATAAAAAAAGAGTTATTTGTGTAGATTGTTATAGAAAAGTAAAAGATCATAAGACTACATTTATTACAAATCCAGAATTAAAAGAAATATATAAAGAAAGAACAAAACAAAATAAATCAATAATTCAAAATTGGGATGATGTATATAAGTATACTGATATTTCAATACATGGATATATTCACAGATTAAAAAGATCTTATAAACCACCAACATACATTGGGTATATTTTACCTACTAATGAAAATATTATATTAGATATGGTTTGGATAACAGAAAAAAAGAAATCAGCGTTGGTTACTAAAAAAACTGAAGAACACAATAAACTTACAGATTGGAATATAGTTACATTAGGAGAAGCAATGGAAAAATTAAAACAAAGATAAAGGAAAAATTATTATGCCAAAATTTCAATTTTATTTACCAGTAGAAACAGATCTTACCCGAATTCAAAGAAGAGCAATAAGTACTAGAATGCCTATATTTTTAAGTGGAGTTCCAGGTACCGGTAAAACAGTAGTTTCAATAAGAAGACTTCAAAATGCTGCAGGATTAGGTAAAAAAGGTATTATTTTTACTTATGGGAAATTACTTAAAAAAACAATAGAAGAAAAATTAGAAAATAATCCTAAAATGCCCGTTGAGAATATTCACAATTGGATGTGGAATGTACAAGATAATGGTAAAAAAAAATATTTAAATATTTTAACAATAGATGAAAACATAGATAATACCGTAAAATTTCTCAAAGATAAAGAAATTAAGTATGACGAAATTCTTGTAGATGAAGGCCAAGATTTATCACTAAATACTTATAAAATACTAAAAGAACTTACAACGAATCTTTCAATAAGTGCAGACAATGCTCAACAAATAAACAATCAAGAAGAAGCCACAAATGAAGAGGAGATAATCAGTGAATTTCCAAATTTAACACAGTTTGAACTTGATGAAGTTTTCAGAAGTGCATACGAATTATATAAATTTGCAATACAATTTGTACCTTATAATGCAAGAGCAAATGATCAAAGACTTTTAGAAAGACTAAAAAAGAAAAATTCTGGTGCAGATAAGCCATTTATATGGCTTGAAGATGATTTAAGCAGTATGTATGAAACTATTCGTGATATTATAGATGAGAATCCAACTGATAATATAGGTATATTATTTGAAAAAAAACTTCACGTTGATGAAACTATGAAAATACTATCAGAAGATTATGAAGTTAGTAAATACCATAATCAAGAAGTGATACCAAGTGAGCTAAATAATGTAATTCTAACAACTTTTAAATCTGCAAAGGGTATTGAATTTGATTATGTTATTATTCCTTACTTCTCTTCTAGTGCAAGAAATCTACCTGAAGATTACTATGTAGGTGTTACAAGAGCTAAAAATCAAGTACACTTTATAACTATTGGAGATTTACCAAACTTGATAAAAGATTTTGATAAAGATACATATGAATTAATAGATAATAGAGGTTAAGATGGAAAATGAATTATTTGAAGAAACAATTGAAACAGATAAAGTTAATAAAATAAAACAATATTTACTTCAAGTTAATAGTATTAAACTAAAAGATTATTTAAATTGTGGGCTTATAGTACCAGATACTTATTTATCAGAGGATTGTGAGATAGATATTCAATCAAGAAATAAAAACTATCTAGTACTTAGTGATGGATATATCGATAATCTTGACAACTCTTTGATTCTAATAGATGTTATTTTAACAAATGATGAAGTATCAAATCTTCAACAAGTAGATGATATTTTTTATTTAAATGTTCCACTTCCTATAACAAGAATAAAAAGAATTTATGTACAAGATAAAGACGAATTAAAGTTTCTATTTGTAAGTATTGAGAATAGTGAAAATGGTGTTGTACCTAAAGAATTATTTGATACCTATTTAAAACGCAAAAAGATTGATTTTGAGAAAAAGGATTATAAGTCATTACCTGAACAAGTTGAAATTAAAGATTATACAATAGAAATAAAAACCTATGACAAAAGAATGGGAATGTTTTCGTTTATAAAAAATACAAATATTTATTATTCTGATGTAAATAATCAAGTTTCTAAATATTCAGATAACTATTTTAGAATATTTTCTTCATTATTAGAAATACCGCTTATAGAAGATACTTTCCATGGGCTTGACTTTTTGAATAAATATCCAGAATTCAAGGGAATACTATATAGCGATAAACAAATAGATAAAGATTTTATAACTAGTTTTGCACAAAATATTGAAGATAATGAAATACAGGAATCTTTTAAAAAACTGGTTCATCCTACAGGTTCAAGAGACATTATAAAAGAGTTTGCAAAAAGAGATTTTGATATATATTATTTTATTGGACTTATTTGGTATTTTAGGCAAAGAGATGAAAACAATAAATTAGATAATCTAAAAGTAGATGTCAAAGATCTTATACCTGCAAATAAAGCAGAAGTTTCTTTAGCCATTTTAGGAATATATTATGGATATTCAAGACTTAGAACTTATGAAAATTTTGAATTAAAAGATAAAGTATTTAATAGGATATTTGGTACAAAGTTTAATGTAAAATTTAAGATGGATAGCAAACTTGATTATATAATTGTAGAAACACTATATCAAAAATGCTTTCATGATAAAAAAGGGTTTGACTTTGAGTATTTAGATTACCCAAAATATAAATCAAATAATAAATTAACTTTAGATAATAAATCTAAAAGAGTTTATGATACAGACAAAAAAGAGAAATATTTTGATGTAGAAAACTTAAAAATAAAAAAACTCAGTATTTTAGAAATATTTGAAAACTTATTAGGAAGTTATTCAGATGAAATTCTAGAAAATAAAAAATCAAGATACTTAGTCCCATTTGTTCAGTACAACTTTTGTGAAATCTTAAAAGTTAATCAAAGTGGTCAAAAGTTTTTTTCAAAAAATGATCTTCTTCAAAAGTTAGAAATATTAGAAAATAAATCAATTATAAATGAACTTATCGAATTACTAAATATTGGAAAGAATTAAAATGATTTATGATTTTAATATAATTTCAAAAGATATATTAGAAATAAAATCACAAGAAGAGTTTAGTCAATATTTAGAATCAAACTTTATTGAAATAGAAGAATATTTATTAAATATATCAAGTAATGAAATAGATAAGATAAAGTTTGATATAGAAGATATGTTATATGATATGATTGATTATAAACTAATACAAGATAAAAACAATAAAACTATCAATGCTTTTTTAATCCTTCTTGCAGAAAAATTTTTACAAACATCTTTAATAGGGTCAATAACTATTATTAATAACTACATACCTACTAGTGCAACAAAACTAAGACTTGAAGCAGCAAAACTTTATTTAAAAGTAAATGATATTTCTAAAGATTATAAGAATAAAGCATCAAAGATATTAGAACTTTTAGATTCATCAGCAATTATCGATGAATACAATACAAATGCAATAAAATCTTTTTTATTTTTTGTTCAATCAGCACTTCAACAGTTTAACAGAGTAAAAAATAAATCTTTGGCAGAAGAGTTTATAAAGACATTATTACAAGAGAAAGAATCTTTTAATTTTTTACAAGATGAAACACTAGTAGAACTTTTCAAAAAAATCCCTATTTCTAATATTCATGATTCACTAGAACTGATAAGTAATCAATTAGAAAACTCAATTGTTTCAAAAGGTATTTGTGATCCTGAAAATAAACAAGTTAAAAAAGAAGCTGGTTCTTATGCAGAAACACTAAAACAATTAACTAACCCAAATTTTGAAACTATACGAAAAATATCATATCAATATATTCAAAGTATAGGTGATCCTATTGAGTTATATAATAGACTTCAAAGAGGTGAAGTAATTATTGATGACCAAAAATTACTTTATAAATACTTGGTATCTTATGGTTCAAAACATAAACAAAAACTTGAAAGCGCATATGATTTAATTATTGATAAACTAGAAAATAGAAAATTTGATATAGTAGATTGGGGTTGTGGACAAGCTACGGCATCTATGGTACTTTTAAGTTATGCAAAGAAAAAGAATATTACTTTAGATATTGAAAATATCACTTTAATAGAACCATCAAAATTAGCCCTTAGTCGAGGACTCTTACATATAGATATTCTTAAACAAAAAGAATACAATATTAAAGCTATCAATAGTGATCTTGATTGTTTAGATGAAAATGAAATTATTAAATCAAAAAATAAAACACTTCATATTTTTTCCAATATTCTAGATATTGAATCTTTTTCTCTTAACAATGATTTTTTTAAAAAAGCAAGTAGTCATCTTGAAAATGATTCTATATTTGTATGTGTTAGTCCAAATAGAAATGATAAACTAAATAATAGATTAGATTTATTTTATCAATATTTTGATGCGAATTTTGATACTGAGCTTATTTCGTCAAGAGATACAGATATTGGTAATTCTACAAGATATGAGAAAATATTTGAAGTTATGGCTACAAAAGATTTACTTGTTGAAGAAACAAGATCTAAAATTGAATTAGTAAAAGATACTTATACCTTCAACGCTCTAACAGAGCTTAAAAACTATGAAAACTATATTGTTCCAATAATTAATATGAAAATTTTAGAAGACTCAATTAATATTGACCCTGAATATGCAATATTTAAAATAAGAAAAGTTGCAGAAGTAATAACCTCAAAAATATATAGTCAATATGAAAGTAATTCAAGTACTATTTCTTTTAATGATAAGATTAGATATCTTTCATATGAAAAGAATCTTTTTGATAAAACAATTTCAAATTATGTACATACATTGAGAACAATAGGTAATAGAGGAGTACATGATCATACTATTAATATTCAAAGATTAAAACTAGATGCTCACTTAATGGTAATAGCACTTATAAGTTTTATTCAAGAGCTAAGCTCAAAGAAATTAATTTAATTTAGACAAAATATGTATATCTATTTTCCTATACTTATAAAAAGTATAGGAAAACAACATGATATCTTTCAATAAACTATATAATCAAAAATTACTAGATTTGATAATTCATAATAAATGTGATTTATCAAATACCTCTTTAAAAGAAATTAATAAAAATATTTTTAATTTCCAGAATCTTGAAGAATTAAATTTAAGTGAAAATCAAATTGATTATATTCCCAAAAATATTAAAAATTTAATAAATTTAAAAACACTAAATTTATCAGATAATTCAATTGTAAAAGTCCCTAAGAGTATTGGAACTTTATCTCAACTAGAAAATTTATATTTATCTGGCAATGAATTAAAGAATTTACCTTTAAATATAATAAATTTAACTAATTTAAAATGGCTTACTCTTATTGATAATCCAAATCTAAAATTAAATAAATCACAACTAAAATGGCTAAATAACCTAAAACAAAATAATTGCAAAATTCTTCTAGATTTTAAACACTAGACAATATATGACCAAGATACTCTCTATAATTTTAATATATAAAAAATAGGAGACATAAAATGAATATTACATATCACGCTGGACAAAGATTTTTAGAAAGAGTTGTAAATAAAGTGGATTTTACAAAATATGAAGTACATAGAACAGTTGAATATCTTGAAAGAGTATTTAAAGATGTTTTACCAACAAGTTATAACAGATATTTACCATTGCTGTCAAGTGCAAAGGTAAAATACACCAGTAGTGCAAAGTAAAAGTGCACCACTTTATTAATAAAAATAAATACAATAAACTCTAAATAAAATATTTGGAGTTGGTATGATTGATAAAGAGGA
>Ga0193956_1000447_pt1 | contig 19034 bp, 22 predicted proteins | sample BB_7_MG_FD_140358 | JGI IMG/M metagenome (GOLD analysis project Ga0193956, IMG submission 140358) | Microbial mat bacterial communities from the Broadkill River, Lewes, Delaware, United States - BB_7_MG | ecosystem: Environmental > Aquatic > Freshwater > River > Microbial mats | place: USA...
AGTCTATCTCATATGGAAAACTAGCTTTAAATGAAGAAGTAAGTAGAACAAATCACTCTGGTTATGTATTTAACTCAAAACTATCTTCAAGAGAAGCTACTTTTAACGACTTTGGAGCACTAGATTTTACAGGACCTGCAACTGCAAATGTAATTCCTGACAATCTAAATAATCCAGATGATAGAAATAATTTTACTACAAAAATCACATATGATATTCCACTTTTTACTGGTTTTAAATTATCTAATCAAAAAGATATTTTAAAACTTCAAAAAAAAGCAAATGAAGTGAAATATAACAAAGATAAAAAAGAGTTAGCTTATGAAGTTTTAAAAGCTTATAACAATGCCGTTGTTGCTAAAGATTATATACAAACAATAAAAAAAGCAAAAGAAGCAATAACTTATGTTGTAAAATCAGCAAGTGCATTTCACAATGAAGGCTTAGTAACCAAAATAGATGTTAAACAAGCTTTAGTTTATGAATTAAATATAAATTCACAATTAATTCAAGCTGAGAATAATTTTGATTTATCAATTGCTTATTTAAAATATCTTACATCAAATGATACTATTACTGATGTAGAAAATTTAAAAAATATAAATTTTACAATTTTAGATAAGAAAAATACTTATAATGTAGCACTTGAAAATAGAGATGAAATCAAAATGCAAAATATAAATATCAATGCAATGAAAAAAAATGTTGATATGGCAAACTCCTCATACTATCCAAGTATTTATTCTCACTTAGAATATGGTTTTAATGATAATAAACTAACGCTAGATGATGAGAAAGATTACTATATGGCAATGATTGGACTAAACTATACTTTATTCGATAATACAAGAGATATAGAAAAACAAAAAAGTAAAATAGAACTTGCAAAAGCTTCTTTAGATTTTGAGAAACTAAAAGATGCAATTAAATTAGAATTAGAAAAAGCTCATTTAGATTTAAAAGCGAAAAATAAAATACTAAAAGAAAAAATAGCAGCTACGAATCTTGCAAAAGAGATTTTAGAGCAGTCAACTTTGATGTATAAAAATCATCTAATTTCTATGACTAATTTATTAGAACAAGAAGCAAATTTAAGAAAAAATGAAACTCAACTAATAATGGCAAAATATGAAAAGTCACTAAGTCTTGCAAAACTAGCTTTAGTTTTAGGACAAGATTTTAGCAATGAAAATAAAGGAAATTAATGTTTAAAAAATTATTACTAATATCAATTATAAATCTAACTCTATTTGCAAATGAAATTGAACTTTCAGGAACAGTTATATCTGATAATGAAAAAGTAATCACAAGTAGAAATATGGGCTTTATAAAAAGTGTCAATGTAAATGAAGGCTCTTTTGTAAAAAAAGGAGATATTTTGTATGAAATTGACTCTTCAAGTATTGATTCAAATAAAAATGAAATACTTTTAAATCTTCAAATACAAAAAAATCAATTAGCAAATATACAAACTAATTATCAAAGATATAAAAGACTTTATGCACAAGATTTAGTTCCCAAATATGATGTGGAACAACTAGAACTAAATTTATTAAACACAAAAAATATGATTGCTATTACAAATACAAAATTAAAAGAGATAAATGCACAATATGCTTATCTGACAATAAAAGCACCAAATGATGGACTTGTTATTCAAAAATCAATAAAAGCTGGTGAAATGGCAATGCCAAGTGCACCTGCACTAATATTATCTGATTTATCAAGTTTAAAAATCAAAACAGATATAGCAGAATCAAATCTAAATAGTATAAAATTAGGTCAAGAAGTTAAAGTTCAAATTCCTTCTATAAATTTTGATACTTTAGGAAAAATATCAGCAATAATTCCAAATATAAATAATTCAACTCACTCTTTTACATTAAAAATTTCATTTGATAAAAATGATTATAAGATTTATCCAGGTATGTACTCTAAAATATATCTTAATGTTAAATAGGTAATAAAATGAATAATGAAGAAAATTTTTCACATAAAATCGATAAAAACTTAAATTCAGCAGGAAAGCTTTCACTTAGTTTTATAGATCATCCTTTAACTTTGATATTTGGAATATTTATTTTAGTTTTAGGTTATATTTCCCTTGTATTTATGCCAAGAGAAGAGAATCCTCAAATAAAAGTTAGTGGAGGAGCAGTTATTGTTGCACTTCCAGGAGCAAAACCTAGTGAAATACAAAAAATCATAATAGAACCACTTGAAAAGAAAATAAAAGAGATAAAAGGTGTTGAACATATCTACTCTTTTGCAAAAGATTCTGTTGGGATTGTTCAAGCTCAATACTACATTGGTCAAGATAAAGAAGAGTCGAATCTAAAACTATATGACCAAGTTATGAGAAATATGGATTTAATGCCACAAGAAGCAATGCAACCTATCATTAAAACAATGGATATTGATACAGATATACCAATTGCAACTATGGCTTTTTATTCAACAAAAAAAGATGGTGTAGATCTAATCTCTCAAACTCAACTTTATAAAGAAGTAAATAAAATTACTAGACAAATAAATAAAATAGATAATGTAGCTTTAGTTGATTTAAAAGGTGAGAAGAAAGAACAATATAATGTATTAGTTGATTCTGCAAAATTATCAGCTTATAACCTATCTTTAGGCCAGGTTATGAAGCAAATTCAAGCACTATCATATAAAACTCCAAATATGGTAAATAACACTACTTCAGGGGATATTGTTGTATTTGGAATAAAACAAGCGATTGAAACTTCAAATGATATTGAAAATATCATTATTTCATACAACTTTGGTGTTCCAGTTTACTTAAAAGATATTGCAAAAGTTGTAAGATCCTATGATATTCAAAATAAAAAAGAAGCAATTTTATATCAAAAAGATAAAAATAACAACTATGAGCAACTTGAACAAGTAACATTAACTGTTTCAAAACTAAAAGGTTCAAACTCAGTTGTTATAAATGAAAAAATATTTGAATATATGGATAGTATAAAAGATGAGTTATTAAGTAAACATATCAAATATACAATAACTAGAGATGATGGATACACAGCAAACAATGCTGTAAATTCACTTGTAAGTAATCTTTTAATCTCTATTGTAATTATTGCTATTTTACTTATTTTTTCTCTTGGATTTAAAGAAGCAATGATAGTTTCACTTATGGTTCCTATGATTTTATCATTAACACTATTTACAGGATTTTTAATAGATGAAACAATAAATAGAATTACACTTTTTGCACTACTTGTAAGTCTCGGAATGTTAGTTGATGCTGCAATTATTGTTATAGAAAATATTCATAGACATAGAGGAATGCATCCAAATGGTGATATAAAAATCATATCAATAAATGCTACAAATGAAATAGGAAATGCTACAAATGTCGCAACAATTGCCATTATAATGACTTTTATTCCTATGTTTTTTGTTGGTGGTATGATGGGTCAATTTATGCACCCTCTTCCAGTTTTTGTACCTATTTCTTTAGTTATGTCGCTATTTGTAGCATATGCATTTACACCATATTTAATCAAAAAATTTTTATAGGATTTAATAGTGAAATTAGAACAATTTATTTATAGTATTTTACAAAGTCGCACAAAATCTTATATGGTCTATTTTATTACTTTAGTTTTATTTATCTTAAGTATTGCAACTTTTCCCACAGAAATTGTAAAAGCAAAAATGCTTCCGAGTAAGGATGCTGATACTTTTTCTATTTATGTGGATTTAAAAGATGGTTCAAGTATAAATCAAACAAAAGAAGTTACCTCTTGTATAGCAAAAGAACTTCAAAAAAATGAAAATATTACAAATATTTCTGTATTTTTAGGAGAAGGTCAACCACTTGATTTTGCAGCACTTGTAAAACAAAGTGCCCTAAAAGATAAAGAATCACAAGCAGAAATGATGGTAAATATTCAAAAGTTTGAAAATAGAGATATAACAAGTTATAACTTGGTTTCAAGTCTAAGAAAAAATATTGAAGATACTTGTAGTTTTTATGATGCAAATATCAAATTTATAGAATTACCAGCAGGTCCTCCAGTATTAGCTTCCATTGTTACAGAAATATATGGTGGAAAAACTTTTGAAAGTAGAAGAAATTTTGCCAATAAAATAGCAGAAATTTTAAAAAACCAAAATACTTTAGTAGATATTGATGTTATGGCTGACAAAGATTATATGATGTATGAATTTGAACTTGATAATAATAAAATCATAAAAAGTGGTATTAGTTTAGAACAAATTAAAAATATTCTATTCTTAGCCTATGAAGGAATAAAAGTTTCAGTTGTAAATGAAAATAAAGCAGAAAATCAAATACCAATATTTCTAAGACTTGATGACTCAAGATTATTAAAAGATTCTTCAAAAGAGGCATTAAACAACAAACTTCAAACATTAAAGCTGGTAAATAATCAAGGTTTTATGGTAAACGTATCAGAACTTGTAAATATAAAAGAGATTGTAAAAGAACCAACAATTACATCAAAGAATCTTACTAAAATGATTAATGTAATTGCAGAAACAAACAAAGATAGTCAAATATATCCCCTACTTGATGCAAGAAATGATATGTTAGAAAAACTATCAAATGATTATAATGTTATAAAAACAAATATGCTAAACCTTTCATTTATTGATAAAAAAACTCAAGAGAGGTTTGATTTAGTTTTTGACGGGGAGTTAAAGGTTACCCTAGATACATTTAGAGATTTAGGTGGAGCTTTTATAATTGCCCTTGTTTTAATATTTTTCCTAATGGTAATGTACTATAAAAGTTTTGCAATATCGGGAGGAATTGTATTATCAAGTTTTGTATCAATCATTGGAGTTATATTTGCCCATTTAATAATGGATATTTTTACAAGTGATACTTTTTATCTAACCGCAACCTCTCTTATAGGATTTATTGGACTAATAGGAATAAATTCAAGGAATTCAACATTAATCATTGATTTTTCAAAACAATTAGTTCAAGAAGAAAATCTAAGTGTCAATCAAGCTATCGCAAGAGCAACAGCAACTAGATCTAAGCCAATTATACTTACAGTTCTAACAATGGTATTCGCATCTTCTCTTTTAGCTACAGACGCAGTATTTGGAGGATTAGGAGTTGCTCTTGTAGGTGGTACTTTAATTTCATATGTAGTTTCTATGTTTTTTGTACCAGTTATTATAAAAAATCAGTTAAAAAAGATTTTATAATCTTTTTTAACTTAATAAAGTAACCCAAACTCCAACACTTAAGTTAGAATCAGAAACACCACTGAATGAACCTGATATAGGTGAGATATTATCAGGTAATCTAGAAACTGCAACTGCGATATGATCTTTCCCAACTATATCTCCAATTGTAGGATCAAAACCTTTCCATCCTCCACCAGGAAGATAAACTTCAACCCAAGCGTGAGTAGAGCCAACTTCAGAGGACATTAATGGTGCATATAAATAACCACTTACAAATCTTGATGCAAGACCTAAACACTTAACTGCTTCCATAAAAAGATATGCAAAATCTCTACAAGAACCTGTTCCTAAATTCAAAGTTTCACTTGGAGTTTGAACACCTGGCTCTTCTCTTATTTTATAAGTTAGTGTTTTATTTATAAAAGATGTTAATTTTTGAAGTAAGGTATATGTTTGAATTTGATCACTGATTTTATAAACATTAAAAATCCAATTATTTAATAAAACTCTTGTTTGCTCATCAGGTAAAATCATATAAGCAGATAAAATATATTTATCATCATCTTCATATGAAAAAGGATAATTAATAGCATAATCAGCAACAATAAAATTTAAAGGAGATTCATTATATTGCTGTATTACAACTTCACTTTCGACTAATAACTGTTGCGTAGGCTCCGTAAAACTAGCAATTGCAACTGAGTTATCTTCAACATCTATATGCCAAAATATTTTAGCTTTAGGAGTAACTTTTAAATTAAAAGACTCAATTCTAAGTTCATGATTTTCTCTAGGTCTTAAAAGTAAATTATGAGCTCCTAACACTACACTATTTGAATAATTATAATATGTTCGATGAATAATTTTAAAGCGTTGCATAATTTATCCTAAATTTTAAATTCTTAATTTTTTATCTTCTTTACCTTAACTTTTTGAGAAAGAGGAAACAGTGTTGCTCCATATTGATTGTAAATAGCTACATCAGCAGCATCTCTTCCATAAGCAATTGATACATATCCTAATTTTTCATCTTTTTGTGTAGCATCAAATCTATACCAATTACTACCAATATAAACTTCAAACCAAGCGTGTAAATCCATGGGTTCTAATTCATATAAATATCCAACAGCCATACGAGCAGGGATACTAATGCTTCTACAAAGAGCAATTGCTAAATGTGCAAAATCTCTACATACTCCATACTTTCTTATATTAACTTCAATTGCAGAAACTTGTATATCACTATTATTAGATTCATAAGTAATATTATCCCTAATCCAATTAGTTATAGCTGCTACTTGATCATAACCTAAATCTTTGTTTTGAGTTATTTCAACTGCCATTTGATTAAAACAATCTGATTGACAATATCTACTTGGAAGTAAATAAACTAATACATCATGAGGTAAATCTTCTATTTTTATAAAATTTTTATCAATCTTTTTTTTTGAGTCTTTTTTTATTAAAACTTTTGAATTTGTTTTTATTTTAAATTCACCTACTGGCGCTATCAGTTTTTGATAAAGATTTCCATATATGTCTTTAAATTCACTTATTTCAACTTTTGGATAGGTAATATATTTTTGAGAGTTAATCACTTGTTTTTTGTTACTCTGAGGTCGTAACATCAATAAAAAAGGTGTAGGTTCATAAATATCAAACTTAAAACTACAACTTGCTTTTAATAACATAAATCAGTCCTTTTACAAATATGCTATATTGTACTGTAAATAGAACTAATTAGTTAAAAATTATGTTTATTATTTATTTATAAGTCAATTACCATTGCAATTTCATCACATATTGGGAAATGTTTACATCTAATACAATCTGCCCAAATTTTGTGTTCAGGGATCTCTTCTTTTGAAATTTCTCTAAAACCACAACTTTCAAAGAAACCTTTTTCATAAGTAAGGGAAAGTAATTGTTCTATACCATACTCTTTTGCTTCATTAATACAAGCATCTACAAGTTTTCGTCCAAGTTTCAATCCTCTAAAATTTTTAGAAACAACTAAACTTCTAACTTCAGCAAGTCTTGGAGAGTGAATATGAGTTGCAGTAAATCCAGCCATTTTTCCATCAACTTCAACAACAGTATAAGAACGTATTGTCGTAGCCATTTCATCAGCTGTTCTTAAAAGGATTTTACCTTTTTCAACTTCTTCTTTTACTATATCTTGCATTTTAGAAATATCAGCCACAGTTGGCTTATAAAATTTAATTTCCAAATAAATATCCTGTAATTTTATTTTGAAGGTCTTCTAAACCTCTTTTTTTCAAATTAGAAATAAATATACCTTCTGGGTATTCTCTTTTTAATTTTTGTAAATCATTTTGTTTTAATTTATCAGTTTTTGTAAAAGCATGAACAACAATCTGATCACCTCTTTTTATACTATGTAAAAATTCATCAACATTTTTATCAATTGCAAGTTCTGGGTGTCTTGAATCAATTAAATGAATAAATATTTGTAAATTTGGCCTTAACTCTAAATATTGAGTTAGATTTCTATTCCATTCAGCTTTTAAACTTTTAGAAACTTTTGCATATCCAAAACCTGGTAAATCTACAAATCTTGCAAATAAATATGGTAACTCTTCATTATTTGTTTTAAACTTGATTTCAAAATAATTTATAAGTTGAGTCTTACCTGGAGTTGATGAAGATTTTGCTAAACCTTTTCTATTTGTCAACGTATTTAAAAGTGAAGATTTACCAACATTTGATCTTCCTAAAAATGCAACCTCTGCTCTATCTGGACTTGGAGAATCAGAGATTCCTTGTGCTGACTGTAAAAAAGTCGCATCTACTATTTTCATTATTTATTACCTTTTGTTTCACCACGATCAACATTTAATATAAATCTAACTGGTTTATTGTCACTACCATTTACTTTAGCTTCACCAGTTAATTGATTAACATAAATTTTGTCACCGTATATTTTTCTATCATCATTTTTTTCTTGTAAAAAACCATTTCCAATAACTGTATATTCTTCTTTTAATGGAGAATAAATTACTTTATCACCTTTACCAATATAGTGTTTAGCATCAGTTACAATTTCAAAATCCACTTTTCCAGTAGCTTCATATTTTGAAGGAATTTTCGATGTACTATCTTTTTTAGTTATAAAATAAATATCAACTTTATTTGCATTTAATTTATCTTTACCCATTTGGATTTTAACATTACCAGTAAATGTTGAAATACCCTTTTTATCATCTGCTTGGAATTTTTGTGCATCAATAATTAATTTTTCACTTTGTGCAAATAAAAGTGTAGAACAAATTAAAAAACCAGCTAAATATTTCATTTTTTTCCTTTTTACTTTTTATTCATATCTATTTCAAAATGTACATCATTTGATTTCATAAAATTTTTATTTATATCTAAATATAAAACATTCCCTTTTATAAAATCATCATAGTAATTTCCATCATAAGGTTGTTTATTATAAGCAACTCTAGTTTTTTCATTATAATATAACTCTTTTGTATTTAAATTTACAAAATCATCTCTTTTATAATTTACATTATCAATCAAAGAAAACACGTCACCTTTTTTTATAATAATATCAGCTTTAAGCTTTTCAGATATAAAATCTTGTTCAGGGTCTTTATTTTTCAAAATAATGTCTGCATTAAACATTTCATCTCTATTTTTATATCTTACAGCATGGCTTGCTTGAATGATTCTATTTATATTACTTTCATCTAATGTATACATTAATGGCTCTTCAAATATTACTAATGGAATATCTTTTGAAGCATTTTTATTTGCAAGATTTTCAACTGGAATAAAATAAGCTCCAATAGATAAAGCTAGTAAAATATAAGTAAATACCTTTATATCCATGCGTTAAGAAAATCCTCTTCTAAATTATCTTCTTTAAAAATATACTCCATCATTTCTCTAACAGCACCCTCTCCACCTTTATTTTCACAAACAACATTTACTATATCTTTTATGTAGTGGCTACCATTTGCAGGAGTAAAAGAAAGTCCAGCTTTTCTTAACATATGATAATCATTTAAATCATCTCCAATTGCAGCCACTTGGCTCCAATTTAAACCTTCTTCTTCTAAAATATTTTCTAGAACCTCTTGTTTATTTTTAATACCTTGATGAAGATGAGTGATATTTAACTCTTTTGCTCTTCTTTCAACTAATACTGAATTTCGTCCAGTGATAATAGCAGCTTTTTTACCAAATTTCTTTGTCCATACAGCAATTGCTAAACCATCTGCAACATCAAATGATTTACTCTCTTCTCCACTATTTGAATATGTAATTTTTCCATCAGTTAGTGTACCATCAACATCTAAAACTATTAATTCAATCATAAAATGCCTTTAGTACTAGGGATTCCTAATCTTTCATTTTTAACTAAAGCACGTCTTAAAGCAACTGCAAATGCTTTAAAACTAGCTTCTAAAATATGATGTTTATTTCTTCCTCTATCTTGAATTATATGCACAGTTAATCCTGCATTTCCAGCAACTGCATGGAAAAATTCTTCTGCTAGTTCAACATCAAAATCTCCTACCTTGCCAGAGACATTTACTTCATATACTAAATATGGTCTATTTGATAAATCTAAAGCACAAGTAGTTGCTGCTTCATCCATTACAACTGTTGCATTACCATATCTTTCAACTGCTTCTATAGGAAAGATTGATTGTTTTAATGCTTTACCTAAAACAATCCCACAATCTTCAACTGTATGATGAGCATCAATATGTAAATCACCTACACAAGAAAGCTCTAGATCAATTCCACTATGTTTTGATAAAGCTTCTAACATATGGTCAAAAAAACCAACACCTGTGTTTATTTGTGATTTACCACTACCATTTATATCTATTTTACATTTAATATCTGTTTCTTTTGTTTTTCTATTAACTTCTATCATTTTTAACCCTAATTATTAACTATAATCGCATTTGTCAAGCCATTTGTTTCTTTGAAATTAGAAGCTTGAGAATGACTTCCAAAACCTTTTATTAATACTTTAAAAAGATATCTTCCATTTACATAAAATCTTCTTGCTTCAACTATATTATTTGTAAATTTTCTTTGATACTGATCCCTTGTTTGGATAGCACCATCAGCTTTACTAAATGCACCAACTTGAACGCTATAATTATCTTTTGTTACAACATTTTCATTTATATCTAAAGGTTTTAAAGGTTCTACTATAGTAGGTTTTGGTTCAACAACTTTTGCTACTTGTTTTACCTCTTGCTTAGGAAAAACATCATGAGGAGCATCATAGTTTTCAATTTCTCCATTATATCCTAAAACTGTGATTTTTACTTTTGCAGTGCCCTTTCTAACCATATCAATAGCATGGGCAGCTTTATTTGATAAATCAATAATTCTTCCTTTTACAAATGGTCCTCTATCATTAATTCTTACAATTATAGATTTACCATTTTCAAGGTTATCAACTTTTACCATTGTATTCATAGGTAATGTTTTATGTGCTGCTGTCATAGCAAACATATTATAAATCTCACCATTTGAAGTTTTTTTAGAATGAAAATCAGGCCCATACCAAGATGCTATTCCTGAAAATTCATCTCCAATATTTGCAATAAAAGGATAATAGTTTATTCCAAATACATTGTATGGTCTTAAAGTATATTTATGCATAGATTTAGTATTTATTATTTCACTACTTGAATTATTTTTATAAAACTTATCTATATCTGCTGGATTAACTGAATCTTTTTTTGAAGAACAACCTGTAAATAGTAAGATGCAACTTACAAATCCAACTGTTATATTATTTTTTATACTATCTGTAAATTTCAATACTATCTCCTACTTTTATTAAACTTGATTCCAAATTATTATCTTTCATTAATTTTTTCATATTAATTTTATGAGATCTGGCAATAGCTTCTAAAGTATCACCACTTTTAATCTTATATTTTTTTTTTACAACTTTTTTATTATTTGATTTTTTACTTTTAATATTGCTTTTTTTAATATTTTTATCTGATGGAATTATAATAGTTTGATTTATAGACAATCTATCAGATTTTAGTTCATTATAACTTCTAATAAGAGAATATTTAACTTTGTATTTAGACCCTAAACTAGATAAAGTATCTCCACTTTTTACCTTGTGAACAATAAAAAACTTATTTTTAATTTTATCTTTATTTTCACTATAAGTTTTCAATTTTTTACTTGGAATATAAATTGTATAAGATTTTACATTCAAAGGTAATATTTGTTGTTTAATATGTTTATTCATATTTATTAAATCTGAAGCTCTCATATCAATTGCGTGAGCTATTGATTTTAATTTTAAACCTGCAGGAGCTTTTACTGGAGTTAAAGATATTTTATTTGAAGGAGATAATATATCTTTATCTTGATAGAAATTTCTATTTGCAATCATAGCAAATGCAATAATTTTTCTAAGATATATTCTGCTTTCTTTTGGTAAATATTGTCTATCATAATCTTCATTTATTTCTAAAAGTTTTTCTGCATCAATATCTAAATCCCAATTTTTGATCTCTTTATAAATTTTATTTATTTTATAAAAATCTTTTTTTGTTTGTAAATATTCATCAATAGTATTTTGATATGCAACTATATTTTCATCATTTTGTCTTTCAGGAAAGAATTCTAAGAACCTATCTATTTTAGCTCTTGTAATTGCTTCAATTACTCTACCTTCACCACAATTATAGGCTAATATTGAAAGATACCATTTTTCAAATCGTTCATGATTCTCTGATAAATACTTTGATGCAGCTCTTGTAGATTTCATAAAATCTAGTCTATCATCTATATACTCATCATTTCTAAGATTATATACTTTTGCAGTTTGAGGCATAAATTGCCATAATCCTTGTGCATTACTTTTACTAGTAGCATCAATTTTAAAATTTGATTCTGCCATTGGTACAAATAAAAATGTACTTGGTAAACCTTGTTTTTTTATCTCTTCTTTAATATCTGGGATAAATACTGAAGATTTTTTAATATTTTTTACATAATTATGAATTCTATGTTTTTTTGAGTGTTTTAAAAATAGTTCCTGTAGTTTATCATCATATAAAAATGATTCTTTTATATCTAAATCTTTTAATATCTTTAAATCTTGTTTTGTATAGTCTGAATGAGTTAGATTTGCAAATAAAAAGTTTGTAAATACAAATATAGATAAAAGGGTTTTGATCAAAGAGGATTCCTATTTTGTTAAATTAAGGAATATTATATCTAAGATAGACTAGAAAACTCTTTAAATAATTCTTTGGCATTTTTTGTTGTTAATTCTTCTATTTCATCTTGAGTAAGATTTAATAACTCAGCCATTTTCTGTGCAACAAAAACTGTATAATAAGGTTCATTTCTTTTTCCTCTATGAGGATGAGGAGTAAGATATGGAGCATCAGTTTCTATTATTAATTTTTCTTTGGGAATTTTAGCTAATACATCAACTAGTTTTTTTGCATTTTTAAAAGTTAAAACTCCACCAATCCCATAATAAAAATTATGTTCAGACAAAGGAAGTAAATGTTCACTTGCATTATAACAATGTAATACTCCACCAACTTGTTTTGCATCATAATCTATTAAAATTTGTCTTGAATCATTAGAGGCTTCTCTAATATGAACAATAAGAGGTTTTTTTACTTTTTTAGCAAATTCAATTTGAGCTATAAAAACTTCTTTTTGTTTTTTTATGTTCTCTTTTTTTTCAAGCTCATCTTCGGGAAGTCTAAAATAGTCCAATCCACACTCACCAATTGCAATACACTTTGGATGAGATACATACTGTTCCATAATTTTTTCATCAAACATATCTATATCGTATGGATGAATACCAACTGAAAAATATACTTCATCATATTTTTCAGCTAATTTAACAGCCTGAGGCAAATCATTAAAATCCGCACCTGGAATTAAAAAACCTTTAACTCCATGATTCAATGCATTTTGTATAACTTCATCAATATCTTCATAATATTGTTTGTTGTCTAAATGACAATGGGTATCTATAATTATGATAAAAACCTTTTATTTACTAAATTTATAATATTATTGATTTGAGAAATATCTGCTACTTTAATCCATGCATCAATTCCAAAGTTTTTGAAAGCATCATAGTCACTTTCATCTTCTACTATTGCAATTGAAACAAACCTTTCTTTAGTAATATTTAATTTATTTTCTTCAAATTCAAAAATTGAGTCTATATCTAAAATTACGATATCAGCATCATTTGATATTCCAGAATGATAATATTCAACTTTAAATTCAGGATTAAATAAAGACTCATCAATCTCACAAAACGTAACTATATTCATAATAATTCTCCCCTAAAAATGTATACGACTATTTTAACCAAAAAATTATTAATTTATAACCTATAAGATATATCTTGCTAAATCTTCGTTATCTACAATATCATCTAACTTTTCTTCAACAAGTTCTTTGGTTACTATAACTTTCTCTCCACTTTTCTCATCCGCATCAAAAGAAATATCTTCTATAACTTTTTCAATAACAGTATGTAGTCTTCTTGCACCTATATCTTCTGTCTTTTCATTCGCAGTTACAGAATACTTAGCAAATGCTTTAATAGCTTCATCATCAAACTCTAAATCAACGCCTTCAACTTCAAGTAAGGCTTTATACTGTCTTAGAAGTGAATTTTTTGTATTTGTTAAAATTTTATATAAAGCTTCTTCATCTAAAGCTTCAAGTTCAACTCTTAAAGGAAATCTTCCTTGAAGTTCAGGAAGTAAATCACTTGGTTTACTAACATGAAAGGCACCAGCTGCTATAAATAAAATATGATCTGTTTTTACTTGACCAAATTTTGTTTGAACACTACTTCCTTCAACTATTGGAAGTAAATCTCTTTGTACACCCTCTTTACTTGGATCTTGATTTTGATTAGTTTTACTTGATGCAATTTTATCAATTTCATCTAAAAAGATAATTCCACCAGATTCTGCTCTTTTTAATGCTTCAATCTTTATAGCTTCTTGATCAAGTAAGGAATCACTAGCAACTCCTCTTAATAAAATCTTAGCATCTTTTATAGTTACTTCTTTTTTAATTTTTTCTTTATTAAGGCCACCTAACATTTTGTTAAGTCCCTCTTGCATAGAACTCATATCAAAAGGCATTGATGAATCTAAAATTTCTACATGAGTTTTTTTAGGAACTTCAATTTCAATTTTTTTATCATCAAGTGAGCCATCAAGAAGTTTTTTCTCCATAACATTATATGTTTTGATAAATGATTCTTTAGCGCTTTCACTTGCTGTTTCAGGAAGTGGAGGCACTAATTTTTCTATAATTTTTTTAAGAACTTCATCTTCTATTTTATCTTTTATTTTTTCTTCAAACTCTTTTGTTACTAAATTTATAGATTCATATACTAAATCTCTAATCATAGATTCAACATCGCGTCCAACAAATCCAACCTCAGTATATTTACTAGCTTCAACTTTAACAAAAGGTAATCCCATCATTTTTGCAAGTCTTCTTGCAATTTCAGTTTTACCGACACCTGTGTTACCTATCATCAAAATATTTTTAGGCATTATCTCTTCTTGAAGTGTTGCTTCAACTTTCATTCTTCTAAATCTATTTCTTAAAGCTAAGGCAATTGTTTTCTTAGCATCTTTTTGTCCAATAATATAATCATCTAAGTATGCAACAATTTGCTTTGGTGTCATATCCATACTTTTTTAATCCTCAATTTTTAATATTTTAATATTTTGATTTGTATATATACAAAGTTCGCCTGCAATCATAAGTGATTCTTTAACAACTGCTTCTTCATCTAAAGTTGAATGTTTTGCAAGTGCACGTGCAGCAGATATAGCAAAGTTTCCTCCACTACCAATTGATGCAATAGAACCATCTTCTGGTTCTACAACATCTCCTGTTCCAGATAGTATAAAAATATTCTCTTTATTTAAAACTATCATCATAGCTTCTAGTCTTCTTAAAACTTTATCTTTTCTCCACTCTTTTGAAAAATTGATAACAGCTTTAAGTAAATCACCTTTGGTAGTTTGTAAATGTGTTTCAAACATATCAAAAAGATTGAAAGCATCAGCTGTACTTCCTGCAAATCCTGCAAGTATTTGACCATTATAAAGTGTTCTAATTTTTGTAGCATTACCTTTTAAAACTGTATTTCCAAATGTAACTTGTCCATCTCCACCAATTACAGCTTTATTTTTACCTTTATAGGCAAGTATTGTAGTAGCATCAAACATTTAATTATTCTCCAATTATATCAACTTTTAATGTTGCATGAATTGAATGACCTAATTTACAATCTACTTCAAAAATTCCATTAGTTTTGATTTTCTCTTTTAATGAAATATTTTTTTTGTCAATTTCAATAGAAAATTGAGCACCTAATTCTTCAGCAATCTCTTTATTTGTTACTGAACCAATTAAGTGTCCATTTGCTCCTATTTTATGTTTTATTGTAAGTTTTGTAGCATTTAGTTTTTCAGCTAACTCTTTTGCAGCTGCAATTTCTGCTGCTTCATTTTCAGCTAATTTTCTTTGTTCAGCTTTGAATCTATTTAGTACCTCAGGTGTAGCATTTTGAGCTAAACCTTTTCCAATCAAAAAGTTTTTACCATACCCATCTTTTACTTCTTTTACTTCTCCAGCTTTTCCTAAACCCTTAACATCTTTGATTAATAATACTTTCACAATATCTCCATTCTAATTTAATTGAGATATTTTACTATTTTTAAATTAATTAATTATTAACTAGCGAAGTCAAGGGTATTAGGCAAATTTTGTTTAATCTTTCTTTTCTTAACATAATTGTTAAGACCAATGTGATTATTGTATCCAAGAAGTTTCGCAATCTTTCTAACTGATAATCCAACACCAAGAAGTTCTTCAATTTTATCTCTTTGTTCATCAAATTTAGATTTTTGAATAGTACCTTTTGGTTTACCTAAACTAGCTCCACTCAATTTTTTAGCAGTTAAAGCTTCTTTAGTTCTAAGACTCATTAAGTCTTTTTCTAAGTTAATAGTCATTGATATAACACCAAGTATCATTTGTGTTAACATATCTTTGTCATCTACTAAGTCAAGATTTTGATTAGCAACTAAAATTCTAATTTTATTTGATAATAAAAATTTAACTATTTCTAAAATATTTTCAATAGTTCTTCCAAATACATTTAAATCTGAAACAATAATAGTTGAATTTCTTTCACAATTTTTTAATAATTCTAAAATATTTTTTTCTTCACTTGGCGTGCTAATTTCTATTTCAAGATAATTTTGAATTGAAATATTTTGCTTTTTTGTAAACTTTTCAACTGTTACTTTCTGAGCTTCTGTATAAGTCTCATTATTTTTATTTACCCTAATATATGCGAAAACCTTTGACATCCAAAATCCTTTTACATAAAGTTATATTTTGATATAAATAATTACATATTGTTTAATTATTTATATTTAATATTTATACAAAATGTTAACTATAATTTGCTTAAAAAAACCTTAAAAAACAAGTATTAGTTAGTAAAATTTGTTTATTAAAAATTATTGATTTTTTGATTTATTTTTGAAGATTGAATTAAAAGTTTTTTTTTGCTATTATCATTTAACTTATAACGAAATTGAAAGGTTTTTCTTGAAAATTACAGTTGCAATCTCAGGGGCAAGTGGTTCTAATCTTGGAGTTAATTTTGTTAAAAAAATACCAAAAGATATTGAAGTATTTGTCGTATTTTCAAAAAGTGCTAAAACAGCTTTAAAATTAGAAACTGGAATTTCCACAAATAAAATATTTGATGAATATCCTAATATAACTATTTTAAAAGATTCAAATATCGGTGCGCCAATAGCTTCGGGTTCATTTGAAGTAGATAAGATGATTATTTTACCTTGCTCACAAAATACTTTAGCTAAATGTGCAGTGGGAATAGCTGATTCTCTTATAACTAGAGCTTTTACTGTTATGTTAAAAGAAAAACGAGAGATAATTATAGCTCCAAGAGAAATGCCATTAAATACTATTGCTTTAGAAAATATGCTTAAACTTTCACAACTTGGAGTTACTATTGCACCACCAATTTTAGGTTACTACTCAAATCAGCAATCTCTTGAAGAGATGGAAAATTTCCTTATTGGAAAATGGTTTGATTTATTAAAAATTAAAAATAATTTATACAAAAGATGGGAGTAAAATGTCTGAAGATACTAATAAAAACACAATAGCCTCATACAGAAAAGCTATATACAGTGGAACATTTGATCCAATAACAAATGGCCATTTAGATATTATCAAACGTGCTACAAATATATTTGACGAAGTTATCATTGCCGTTGCTAAAAGTGAATTAAAAAAGCCTATGTTTAGTCATGAACAAAGAGTAGAATTTGCTAAAGCTGCTACAAGTGATTTAACAGGGGTTAGTGTTCTAGGATTTGATACCTTACTTGTTGACTTAGCTACTGATTTAAAAGTAAATACTATTATTAGGGGTCTTAGAGCTGTATCTGACTTTGAATTTGAACTTCAAATGGGATATGCAAACTCTTCAATTAATCAAAAAATTGAAACTTTATATCTTATGCCAACTTTAAAAAATGCTTTTGTTTCTTCTACAATAGTTAGAGAAATTATTAGATTTAATGGTAAATTTGAACATTTAGTTCCTAAAGAAGTTGTTGAATGTATGTAGTTATAGAAGGTATTGATACAGCAGGAAAATCAACTCAATTAGATTTATTAAAAAACAAATTTTCTGATGCAATTTTTACAAAAGAACCAGGAGGAACACCTCTTGGAATTAAACTTAGAGCTATGGCATTAAATGGAGAAGCAAAATCAAAAATTGCAGAAATGTTTCTATTTATGGCCGATAGAGCTGAACATATTGAAGAAGTGATAAAGAGCAATAAGAATAATACAGTTATATCTGATAGATCGATAATATCAGGTATTGCATATGCTTCACAGCTTCCTATTGAAAAATTAATTGAATTAAATTTAATTGCAACAGATAATGTTCTTCCTAGTCATGTAATTTTACTTGAATTAACTCCAGAAGAATTAAAATATAGATTATCTCAAAAAGAGAATGATTCCATAGAATTAAGAGGAATCGATTATCTAATCAATATTCAAAATAGAATGAAAGAGACAATAAAAAGATTAAATATTAATCATATTTTTATAGATGCAAGTTTAAAAATAGAAGAAATAGAAAAATGTATAGAGGATTTTTTAGATGCCAAATAATGAAAACAAAAATATAAAAAATATTCAAAGCCTAAGAGGAATGAAAGATTTAGTAAATGAGGAGAGTACTTTATTTACTTATTTTGTAGATAATGCCTCAAGAATTGCCAAGAACTATGGTTTTTCTTATATTGAAACACCTTTATTAGAAGAAACTAATTTATTCAAAAGATCAGTTGGAGAAAGTTCTGATATTGTAAATAAAGAGATGTATCAATTTATTGATAAAGGCGAAAATGACGTTTGTTTAAGACCTGAAGGAACAGCTGGAGTTGTTAGACATTTTGTTGAAAAGAAGCTTGACCGTGCAGGTGGAAACTATAGATGGTATTATTATGGTCCAATGTTTAGATATGAAAGACCTCAAAAAGGAAGACTAAGAGAATTTCACCAATTTGGTTGTGAAGTATTTGGAATAACATCTGTTTTAGAAGACGCTAATATTATTATGATGATTAAAGATATTCTTGATTTCTTTGGAATTGGATTTAAATTACAACTAAATTCTTTAGGTTGTAAAGAGTGTATGCCCCCGTATAAGGAAAACCTTATTAAGCATTTAACAA
>Ga0193956_1000451_pt1 | contig 18997 bp, 18 predicted proteins | sample BB_7_MG_FD_140358 | JGI IMG/M metagenome (GOLD analysis project Ga0193956, IMG submission 140358) | Microbial mat bacterial communities from the Broadkill River, Lewes, Delaware, United States - BB_7_MG | ecosystem: Environmental > Aquatic > Freshwater > River > Microbial mats | place: USA...
CTCCTATGAGAGGACAAATCCACTCCTTAGACCATGGTGTTCATATCATCGTAGGAACCCCTGGACGAGTTTTGGCACTTTTAAAAAAAGAATCACTAAAACTTGATAAAATCAAAACATTAGTCTTAGATGAAGCAGATAGAATGCTAGATATGGGATTTTTTGAAGATATCGAACAAATCATAAATCACACACCTAAAGAGAGACAGACTCTTCTATTTTCAGCAACTTTTGACGACAAGATATTAGAGTTTAGCAAGTCTATACAAAAGCAAAGGGTAGAAGTCGAAGTTGAAGTAGAAAAATCAACGATTCATGAGAGATTTTTTCAGTTTAGTGATGCAGGATTTGAAAAAGCTATACTTCATTATAAACCTGAAACTTGTATCATATTTTGTAATACAAAAATAAAATGTAAAGAACTTGAAGAGAGACTACAAAGTAAAAACTATGATGCACTTAGCATTCACAGTGACTTGGAACAAATTGACAGAGATGAAACACTTTTAGAATTCACTCATAAAAGTTGTACATTTTTGATAGCTACAGATGTTGCGGCAAGAGGACTAGACATCCCTAATGTTGATTTGGTTATAAACTATGATTTACCTAAAGGCGAAGAAGTCTATACACATAGAATTGGAAGAACAGGGAGAATGGACAAAAAAGGCATAGCTATCTCATTTGTAAGAGGTTATGAAGAATATTTAGATATCACTCTTGAAGATATTGACTCTTTACATGTAGACTCACCAAGATCGTATCAAGCAAAGATGACAACACTTTGTATCGATGGTGGTAAGAGAGATAAAATACGAGCAGGCGATATACTTGGAGCCCTTATCAAAGATATGGGTGTTGATGCAAATCATATTGGTAAAATTACAATCAACCGTAAAGACTCTTATGTTTCTATTAATAAAGAATATGCCCAAGAAGTATTTGAAAAAATCAAAAAATCAAAAATCAAAAATAGGAGTTTAAGAGTATGGATGCTTTCTTAAAAAAAATCTTTCTTATATGTACACTTATAATTTCCACAATAACAACTATTAATGCTATAAATTTGAATAAAACTTATAATAATACAGATACAAAGCTTATTTTAAATGGACAAGGCGTTAGAGATAAGTTTTTTATGGATTTATACGAATGTGGACTTTATCTAACACAAAAAAGTCAAGATGCGCAACAAATCATAGAAGAAGATAAACCTATGAGTTTAAAACTTCATATAGTTTCCTCTTTAATCACAAGTGAAAAGATGGAAAATGCAACTCGTGAAGGTTTTAAAAAATCAACTAATGGTAATATAGAATCTTTACAATCAAAAATAGAAACTTTTATACATGTCTTTGCTGATTTGAAAGAAAATGATAAATATGATTTTTTCTATTTGCCTAATGTGGGTGTAAAAATATATAAAAATGATAAATTAGCTTCTACAATTGAAGGTACTGATTTTAAAAAAGCTCTCTTTGGTATTTGGCTAGGAACTGAGCCAGTACAAGAGAGCCTTAAGGATGAGCTACTAAGTCTATAAAAGAGAATTCGATAAGATATGTTCTAGTATCTTATCTTCTTTTATGCCCTCTTCTTTTGCCAAAGATCTAAGTTTTTCGAAGTTATCAATAGAGATATTGCTTACAATTCTACAACTTTTTTCTTCTTCTTTTCTAAGATTATCATACTTATCTTGATACTCTTTTTTAGTCTCTTTATCGATGGGGCTTCTCATAGATTTATAACCTACAAGTTGATTATCTTTTTGCATGGCTGATACCTCAGCATAAACCCAATAGTATCCACCATCTTTTCGCATATTTTTAACATAACCACTCCAAAGTTCTCCTCTTTTTAAAGTTCCCCATAAATCTTTAAAAACTGATTTTGGCATATCTGGATGTCTAACTATAGAGTGAGGTTTACCAACGAGTTCATCAACACTATATCCTGATATACTTGCAAACAATTCATTAGCAAATGTGATATTTCCATTAAAATCAGTTCTTGAGATAATTAATTCACCTTCAGGGACATCTGTCTCTTCAAAAAATTTATACGAAGTATCCACAATTTTCCTTTACAATTTTTTCTTTAAATCGCCATGATATGTAATATCTTCAGCCCTAATTGCATCATCTTTTAATACATCAGGAACCACATCACTTTTACCTAGTTTATCTCTTTCCTGATCAAGTTCATCTTCACTATATGCCATCATCATTTCAGCACTTATAACATGCTCTAGGGCTTCTATTTTTCTGACTTTTGCCATCTCTTCTTCTATGCCTTCACCCTCTACTGTGACAATTATCTTACCAATTGCTACATCATGAAAGTGGTAATCACAAAAATCACAATTTTTAACCTCTTCAACTAAACCTTCTATAAACTCATTTCGTGCCTGAACGACTATACTTGAAACATTCATTTAATTATCTCCTTTATAAGGAACAAAGTCCCTTTTGAATTCCTCGCACTAAAGCTTACCGCCTTGCGTAGAACTTTTTTATTTATTGTCTCCTTCAAAAGGAACAAAGTCCCTTTTGAATTCCTCGCACTAAAGCTTACGCCTTGCGTAGAACTCTTTTATTTATTGTCTTTCCTAATTACTTTAACTTCCACAACATTATATTTTTATCATCACTTCCACTTACGAGTGTGTTTTCATCTATAAATACTATACTATTTAATGTACTTTTTTGTCCTCTTAAAGTATGTACTTTTTTATTTTTAAACAAATCAAACACAACTATGTCGTTCTGCTCTGTAAAGGCAAAAGCTGCTTTTTTAGCACTTGGACTTAGTGCCCCTGCATAAATTAAAAAATGACCATCAAACCTACTATATGTCTCCATATCAATATCATATACAACACCTCTTCTATCTTGTCCTGCACCCAATACTTTATCTTTCTTAAAATCAACTTTGTAAACATTATCAACATTTGCACCTTTAAGTGTCTTATATACTTTTCCTGTTTCAACATTTATGATGCTAATTTTACCTGATTCAGAACTTCCAGCTATAAGTGATTTGTCCTCATTTAACATAAAATCTGAAAAATGAGAGTAACTTATATGGGTACGGTAAATCTGCTGATGTTTACTAATATCAAAAAGTATATATTCATTACTGAGCAATGCTATAATAACTCTATTTTCATCTATAAATTTTGCTTTAGATATAAAAAGTTTTTCTTTTACATCAATTATCTTGTGTTTTTTACCCTCTTTGATTATATATACTTCTCTAAATCCATTTGAGGCTTGTACTACAGCTAAATACTTATTTGATATTTTTCTAAAGTCTACAGAAAAGACTTTTGGATATATATCATCTCCCATAAAATCTTTTATCATTGGAAAAGTTATTGTTAAAAGTTTTTCTTTAGTACTAATCTTATATGATTCAACACTTCCTTTGTCTGTTCCAACTACTAGCATATCACCATTGACAACCATATCAATGACATTTCCACCAGCCTCAATACTATCATAGGGTTTTAATTGTTCTGCTTGTATATTAAGTATTAAAATAAAAACTGCAACTAACCACTTCATTATTTCTCCTTAATTGCACTAAATTTTATTGCATATGGAGGACACACACCATAACAAAAACCACACCCTGTACACTTTTGCATATCTATAGTAGGTCTAAATACTCCTAAAAATGCAATAGCATTATCATTACACATATCTTTACAACTACTACACATCACACTATTCCATGCCAAACAAGAGTTTATATCTATACTGAAATTTGCATTGATTTTTTGTTTCGTATTTTCATTTAAAATTAAAACAGGATAAGGGCATACATTTGCACACTCTTCGCAAAATGTACATCCATTTTTTTCAAAAACTAAAAATGGAACTTTATCTCCATCAAGTTTTATAATTTCTTCTTCACAAATACTCATACATGGAGTATCAATACATTCTGGACAATATTTGTGAAAAAGAGATATATCTTCATTATAAGGAGGTCTTACCAATAAAGGCTTACCATCTTTATCTTTTTTAAATCTATTAGCAAGGGAGGGAAAACCCTCCCTTTTATTTTGCCCTTTCATATCTTACTGCACACCCTCATTGAGGTTATCTAGCAAGTTTGATCGTTTCATTCCATCTTTTGTTCTAAATTCTGGTTTGAAAGTATTTTCTACCAAAGGCTCATTGTTTGATTGAGGTGCATGACACAATGTACAATTGTATCTTGCATGAGAAACAGTTGCCATAACTGATTGGCTTCTCATATCAAACATATGTGATTTTGGAACTGCTGTTGCACCAACTGATGAAGCAACTGCTGCATCATGACAACCTAAACATGAATTGTAATCCATTGTTATAGGTAACATTCCCTCAACATCATGCGAAATCATAGGTGGTGCATTCTCAAATGCGCGTTCATATACTTTTGACTCACCCGCAGCAACTGTACTATAAGAAGTCTGATCAGCCACAGTAGTATTTTCTGAGTATAAATCAGTATTTCTTAGCCCTAACGACTCTTCACTAACAGAACTGCTCATAGCACATCCTGTAGCTAGGATTGCTGTAAGTGTCGCAGCAGCGATAAGTGTCTTTTTACTAAACATCATATGTCTCCTATCCGTTTTTATTGATATAGTTTCTTACACCAAATGAAAGAGCATCGTCGTCACAAACTTCAATACATCTACCACAATTGGTGCATTCTCCTGATATAACATCTCCACTCTCTTTTCCAATAATAGAGAGGATCTGTTTTTCAGGACATACATCTTTGCACTTCATGCAAAGCGTACAATTTGGTTGATTGTGTTTCACTCTTATGAGACTCATTTTAGAACTCACAGCATAAAACCCACCTAATGGACAGATATGCCCACACCAACCATTTTTAACCGCAAAAAGGTCAAACAAAAAAATCGATAAAACAGCTGCAGTTCCCATCCCCATCCCAAAAACTAAGCCACGGTGTAGCATAGATATGGGTGAGACAATTTCAAAAGCAGCAATATTTGTTATCACTGAGAGAATAAGAGTTAATCCTATCAACCAGTACCTAACACTTCTTCCTAACCAAAGTTTTTTTTCTGTTTTATCCAAATATAAAACTCGTCTTAACCAATTTGCCAAATCTGTTATCATATTAATCGGACATACCCAAGAACAAAAAGCTCTTCCAGCAATTGTCATATAAAATAGCAATATAATTAGTGCCCCTATTAAAACATCCATACTAAGTATGGCACCTGCTGCAAACATTTGCATTACTGCAAAGGGGTCTGAAAGAGGAATAGTATCTAACAGTAGCGATGAACTTAGCGTCCCTTTAAGAATACCTAGTCCATATGCATTTGCACTAAAATAAAGACCTATCAATGTCAACTGGCTTACCCGTCTTAACATCAAAAAACGATGCTTTTTAATAAAACTAATCATCAAACAGCACCTCACTATTATTTAAGTAATCTTGAGCTTCAAGTTCACTTCTTTTTGTATGAGTAGTAACATCTGTAGATATATCCTCCAGACGATTCTCATCTTTTTGATCCCAACCTTTTATATAATGCCCACCAACTTTACCTTGGGCTACTTCATGAGGGAGGACAAAAATAGCTGCTTTTTCTGTCACACAAGCTCTTTCACATAAACCACATCCTGTACATGCTTTGCTATTAATTTTCGGTATCAAAAATGCATGCTTACCTGTTCTATCGTTTCTTTTATATTCCAAAACGATTGCTTTATCCATAACCGGACAAGCTCGATAACAAGCATCACATTGAATCCCCCAATAAGCAATACAAGACTCTTCATCAACGACAGCTACTCCCATTTTAGATTTTTCAATATCTAAAACTTTTTCACCCTCTTTCATAACAGATACTAAATCTATATCTAAAGCTCCTGTTGGGCAAACAGGAACACAAGGAATGTCCGTACACATATAGCACGGAACTTCTCTTGGAATAAAGAATGGTGTACCCATTGGCTTATTGTCTCCAGGTTTTGCCATACGCAAAGTATCAAACGGGCATGCTTCAGCACACTGTCCACACTTTATACACGAACGCAAAAAATCAGTTTCTGATTTGGCTCCAGGGGGACGCAAAATCAGCGGTGCTGCTTTTGCTTCCTCAATATAACCCGTCCAAACCATTCCACCTAATGCCGATAATCCAACACTTTGAGCCATCGTAGAAAGAAATTTTCTTCTTTCCGTAATAACTGGTTTTTTTCTCTTTAGATTGTTCAAAACAATCCTTTTCCTATATTATGCTTTGTAAAGCTTAACAGCACATTTTTTGTAATCTGTTTGCTTTGACATTGGACAAGTAGCATCTAAACATACTTTGTTTATAAACACTTTCTCATCAAACCATGGTACAAAAATAAGTCCTCTTGGAACTCTATTTCTACCTCTTGTTTCAATTCTCGCTCTAACTTTACCACGACGCGAATCAACCCAAATTAAATCTCTTTGCTTAAAGCCTTTTGCTTTTGCATCTGCTGGATTCATATAACATAAAGCTTCTGGAACTGCACGATACAATTCAGGAACTCTCATAGTCATAGTTCCACTATGCCAGTGTTCAAGAACACGACCTGTACACATCCACATATCATACTTATCATCTGGCATTTCTGGAGGATCCATATATGGTCTAGCAAAAATCTTTGCTTTGTTCTTTAGACTTTTTTTAGTTTTATCTTTAATACCATTTAAATCACCTTGTGCAAGTGCTTTAGCTAAAGTACCATAAAAAGCAAAATCGCCATCAGGATTTGCTTTTTTCGCATACGGATCATATTTAGTATTAAATCTCCATTGTGTCTCTTTTCCATCAACAACTGGCCACTTTAATCCTCTTACTCTATGGTAAGTATCAAAATCTGCCAAGTCATGAGCATGACCACGACCAAAGTTTGCATACTCTTCAAAAAGATACTTATGAATATGGAAACCATAACCTTCCCATTTTTTACCGTCTGAACCAATAACACCACGGCTATCACCAAGACTTTCAGTATCATCATACCCTTTATTGATTGGATCATTCATATCTTTTTTATATGATTTTGCTCTTTCATTTGCAAAAAGAATTTCAAACATAGTAGTATCTTCACTATATCCCATCTCTTTTGCTTTACCTATTACATTTGGAAGCTTTTTATTACCACGAAGTGGTTGCTCACCCCAAACATCTTTAACAGTAAATCTTTTTGAAAGTTCAACCCACTGCCAAGTATCACTCATAGCATCGCCTACTGGAAGGACTTGTTGTCTCCAATGCTGAGTACGACGTTCTGCGTTACCATACGCTCCCCACTTTTCATAAATCATCGCTGAAGGAAGAATAAGATCTGCTACTTTTGCAGAAATTCCAGGATAACCATCACTACAAACAATGAAATTATCCATCTGTCTTGCAGCTTTAATCCAATGATTTGCACTTGCAGTATCATGATATGGATTACATACATTTACCCATGCAAATTTAATAACACCATCTTCAATATCTCTGTGAATTTTCATAATATGTTGGTTACCAACAGGATTTAGTGTTCCTTCTGGTACTTTCCAACTATTTTCAACTATTTTTCTATGCTTTGGACTTGCTACCATCATATCTGCTGGTAATCTATGACAGAATGTTCCAACTTCACGAGCTGTACCACAAGCACTAGGCTGTCCAGTTAAAGAGAATGCGCCACTTCCTGGCTTAGCTTGTTTTCCAAGTAAAAAGTGAACATTATAAGATAAAGTATTTACCCATGTTCCACGAGTATGTTGATTCATCCCCATAGTCCAGAAAGATACTACTTTTCTATTTTGTTCAACATAAAGTTTTGCTAACATCTTAAGTTTTTTCTTAAAACTTTCGATTGATTCTTCAGGATCACCCTTAGAAATTTTAGCTACATAGTCTAATGTATAAGGAGCTAAGAATTTCTTATACTCTTCAAAAGAAATTTCCCAGTGCTTAAGACCAGCTGGCTTATGTTTCATAACATCACCTGCTTTATAACCAAATGGTTCTAGTGCAGGTCCTTCTTTTTCTGAAACTATTGTTTGCATTTCATGGTTGATTGTTTCCATTTCTAAAGCAGAATACTTACCTGCACTACCATCTTCACGGACAGGTAATAAAGATTTTTCTCCTGCTCTTCTCATACCATAACCAATATTTACTGGTTGTGATGCAAAAACAATATTCTTTTTAACGAAATCCCAATCAATTGCTTCTGGATAGTTATATACAATTTCTCTAGCAACATAGTTCCATAAAGCAAGGTCAGTACTTGGAGAAAAGATTATCTCAATATCTGCAAGATCTGAACATCTATGTCTATAAGTAGAAATATTTACAACTTTTACTTTATCTGGACTTGTAAGTTTTCTATCACTTACACGAGACCAAAGAATCGGATGCATTTCTGCCATATTGGCACCCCAAGTAATGATAGTATCAGTAAGCTCGATATCATCATAACAACCACTTGGCTCATCAATACCAAAAGTTTGGTAAAACCCAACAACAGCTGATGCCATACAGTGACGAGCATTTGGATCGATTGCATTTGAACGAAATCCACCCTTCATCATTTTTTGTGCTGCAACACCTTCCATAACAGTATATTGCCCTGAAGCAAAGACACCAACACCTTCTGGTCCACTAGCTTTAAGTGCTTTTTTGATATTGACTTCCATCTCATCAAAAGCTCTTTTCCAGCTAACTGGTTGAAACTTACCATTTTTATCAAACTTACCATCTTTTCCTACACGAAGAAGTGGTTGCTTTAAACGATCTGCTCCATACATAATTTTAGCATTAAAGTATCCTTTGATACAATTAAGCCCACGATTGACCGGCGCTGCCGGATCACCTTTAACTGCGACAATTTTCCCGCCTTTAGTTGCAAGCATGATACCACAACCGGTACCACAAAAACGACAAGCGGCCTTGTCCCATCTCCATCCTGACTCAGCTTGAGCTGCTGCTGCCTTAGCTTCTTGTGGTACTGTTATTCCCACGCACGCTGCTGCACTTGCTGCTGCTGTTGTCTTAAGAAAGTCTCTTCTTGAAAGCGACATATAGATACCTCCTGATTTAGGTTACAGGAAAATTGTATCTATATTGATGAGAGTATAGCTATGACCTATGTCAAAAAAGGCAGATTTGTAAAAATTAGCTTTGTTTTTGTGAATTTTCTACCATTGTTTCTAAATTTGCTCTTAATTTTTCTAACATTTTTCTTACATGCATAAGATTTTCTGCTGATTCTATTGCTATATCTTCAGTCGCATTTACTTTTTTATCAAAGCTATTTTTTTCTTTTTCATCTATCTTTAAATCTTTCAATGCAAACTCTACATTGTCTGCTAAATGCTGTAGTTCAGAAACTGCTGATTCTGCTTGTTTTATAGCATCTTCAGAGTGATTCATCGCAACATTTACTTTTTTAACAAAACTAGAAATATAATTCGATGCTTCTATAAGCTCATCTTCACTCTCTTCAGCTACTCTTATATGCCTATGATTTAAACTATTAATATCTTCACTCTCTAATACTTTTGCTCTTTTTACAAAATCTTTTATATTATTTACTATTTCTCTTGTAATTATAAATGCAAAGAGAATAATAACAAGAGCTACTATAAGTGATATGTATTGGAATTTTATAAATAAATTATTTTTTTCTTCACTATAGTCGGTGTATAACCAAACTGCCACATCCATAGTATTTAAAAGTTTTATATTTTTTTCATATATATACTCAATAGAATCATTTATACTGTTTTCTACCTTTAAAATGTTAAGCACATACTTTTCGTGTGCTTTCCAATGCTTATAAGTTTTACTAACTATTTGAAGGACTTCAGGTATTTCTTGTACCTCTTTATCATTCATAAATTTATTAATTGTTTCATTATATAAGTTTTTAGCTTTTGTAAAATTTATATAGTCTTCCTCATTATCCGTTCGTAAATATCTCTCTAGAAAAAGACTCATTCTTTGAGATAGCATTCGTTGTCTACCGGAGAGGTCTATAAAAACACCACTCATATTATTTTTAACCATGACCTGAACAATATTGTCTGATTCTTTTAAAAGTGTTGTTGTTTTACTCACCAAAGCTTCCAAATCTTTTTTTATTAAATTAACTTCATTTTCTACTTTTAGAATTTCGTTTTTAAAAGGATACCAAAGGCTATTTACCTCTTCTAACTTTAATTTTATCTTTTTATTTTGAGGTGGATAAATTCCTTTTGCACTATTTCCATTTGTCAAATCATTTAAATTGTTTTCAAATAAATCAACAGCACTATTTAACTCTCTAAAATCAGTACTTTGTCTATATTTTATATAAAACACCTCTTTACTCATTTTTTGAGTAAGCATTCTTTGTTTGCCAGCAATATTGATAATAAGTGAATCTTTTTTACTTTTCTCATTCATAAAAACTGTCAGTGTAATAATACATACAATTATAAATGAAAGTGCACTTCCTGCGAAATGTAATTTTTTGTTTATACCTCTTAGTTTTAGCATAATTATTTACCCTTACTCATAAATCTCTCTTAACTCATCGATATTTAATATCTTAACACTATTCTTCTCTATCTCGATGATTCCGTTTCTAGTTAACTTCTTTAAAATTCTTGAAAGTGTTTCTGGCTGAATATGCAGCATATAGGCTACCTCATGTTTTTTGAAAGTATTGAAATTTTTCAAATCATTTACTAACATATGTGCTACTTTTGCAGTCCCATCAAAAACAACATCTCTACTCACTATACATTGTAATTGTTGAATCATTCTAAATGATTCTTTCATAATAGTTTCCATAAAATTTTGATTTGTATATAAAAGTTCCTTAAATTTCAAACTATCAAAAATTAACACTTCACTATCTTCTAAAAATTCTGCATTAGCATAACAACTCATTATATGTTCATTGCAAAATTTAGATATATCAAATATAAGTGTATTCGATATAATTTTATATAAAAATATCTCGTTATCAAATCTATCCACTTTATAAAACTTAATAGAGCCATGTGTTAGATAAAAAATTTCATCTTGCGTATCTTTTTCATAAAACAAAATATCATTTAATACAAACTTTTTTATTTTTGAAATTTCGGACAAACTTTCTAATATTTCATCATTTAAAGAACTAAAGAAAGGTATATTTTTTATATATTTTTTATCTACCAAAGAACAATTCCTTTATTTCATCTCTTATTGTAACACAATTCAAATTCAATGTCCTCTTCCAAGCAATTCTGAAGAGTCTATTACAACCATAAAAGCATCTGGATCATTTTCTTGTATAAGTTCACGAAGAACTCTTAATTTTCCAAGCTCAACTATTATAAAAATGATAGTTTTTTCTTGCTCTATATGTAAACCTGTTCCTTTTATAATAGATCCATTATCACCTAAAGTTTCGATGATCTTTTGACTTAATAATTCGCTTTTATTTGTGACTAAATGTATGACCTTTTTTGATGGACCCCCACTTAAGAAAACATCTATACATCTTGCCGTTACATAAATACTCACAATACTCCAAAGAGCTTTTTCTACATCTCTAAAAACATAAATCGAACTTATTACAATCAAAATATCTAAGAAAAGTATAATTTGCCCGGGTTTTACTTCACTTTTTGCACAGATTATCTTTGCTATAATTGTTGAACCACCAGCACTAGCATTGCCTTGAAAAATAAACCCTACTCCAATACCAATAAAAATACCACCAAAAACAGAAGCCAGAAAAATATTGTCTGTAATGCCTTGTATATGTAAAACTTTTACCAAAAAATCAATGAAAAAAGATGTTAAAAATATAGAAATTATTGTTCTGATTGCAAAAGATTTTCCTAAGTATTGTATACCAATCAAAAGCAGAGGTATATTAAAAGCTATCATCATCATTCCAACAGGTAGATCTGTTATGTGGTATAATAAAAGTGCAAAGCCAGGACTTCCACCTGTTGTTATACTATTGGATATAAAAAAAAGTACAACACCAAAAGATACAAGTGCTGAACCCATTATGATATATAAATAATTTTTTATTTCTGCAGTTTTCATAGTATCCCTTACATGTATATAATTTTTGTGAGTTTACATATAAGCTTTATAGCTGTGCATAAGCCAAATTTTGAGAATTTATACGATTGTGTTTTAATAAATTGAAACTTTTCAAATTCATAAATCCTCCTTTTGAAAATTATATCAGAAAATAAACAAAAAAGTATAACTCTATAAAAAAAGTTCTTCAATGACATATATCAACTACTAATACAAAATATATGTAGATATTATCTTTATGATATTAATTATATAAATCTAATAACTTATCTTTTTCTAAAATCAAAATTCCGTTCATATTGTCTTCAAGTATAAGTTTTTTATTTTTAAACTTTGTTAATGTTCTTGAGAGTGTTTCTGGTGTCAAATTCAATAATGAAGCAATTTGGGTGTTTTTTAATTGTGCAAATAATTCGGAGTTTTCTACTAAAAATTTTGCTATTTTTGCTTCAGAAGTTAATACTACTTCATTTATTATAACTTCTGACATAATTTTTAACTTACCTACAAGTGAGCGAATAATCTGCAACGATAAATCAGGATTTCTAAAAAATCCTTCTTCAAGTTTTTTATAATCAATCTTCATTACTTCTCCACTACTCACAAACTCTGCAGTTGCAGGATAAGGAATAGACTCAAAATTTGCAAGCTCTGCAACTAAACTAATAGGAAAAAATTGATGTAAAAAGATTTGATTTCCTTTATGATTAGTTTTATAAAGTTTTAATACTCCATCTAAAAGTATATGTAAATATTTTGGTTCATCTCCTTCATAAAAAAGCAACTCTTTTGCATTATACTTTTTAATAGTAGATATATCTTTTAACTTTTTCAATCCATCATCACATAAATGTGAAAAAAAGGGTATCTCTTTTATTCGATTCATATTATTATCCTTGTACAATTAATAAATCCTTACTCACACTTAAGTATATGGAATTTTCACAATATATCCTACAGCTCTAATATTGGTAATAAAATCTTCTTTTAAATTACTTTTTAAACGATTAATTTCTGCCCTAATTGTAGCTGTATCCACTTCAACATCATCCCATACATAATCCATAAACATTTCATAGCTACACACAATTCCTCTGTTATAAGCTAAATATTCAATAATCTTGGATTGTCTTTTAGACAGTACTTGTGGTTCATTATTAAAATACAGTGTCATATTTTCAGTATTAAAACTATAGCAACTAGAAAGTCTTTTATGCTTCCTTTTTATTGGTATAATCTGGGAAATTCTATCAATCCGTAAGCTCAACTCTTTGAGATGAAATGGCTTTTTGAGGTAATCAAAGCACTCTAGTTTAAAAGCGTGTGAAATATCTTCAATATTTGCATTTGCTGAAATAAAAATAACTGGAACCATTCTCTTTTTTTCATGTAATTTTTCTATAAGACTAAATCCATCTATATTTGGAACATTTATATCAAAAACTAATAAATCGAACTCTTCTTTTTCTAAAATATCCCAACACACATTGCCATCTCTTACTGATGTCATCAAATGACCAATAGAAGTAAAATAAGTTGAAATAGCAGCATTAAGTAAAATGTCATCTTCTAATAATAAAATTTTCATACTGTGCTCAATGCAAAACTATAGCAAAACATAGTTGCTTTTTCATCAGAATGAAGTGTAATTTCCACTTTTTCCTCCCTACAAATTCTTTTAACCAAATTGAGCCCTAGTCCAAAGCCATCTTGTACCTCCTCTTCTCGATAAAATTCTTCAAAAATCTTATCTGGAGCTTGAATCTTACGAGAATAAGACTTTATACAAAAATTAACTTTTTCTCCTTCTTTTTTTACTTTTACAAAAATAGCTTTATTTTCAAAAGTATATTTAATAGCATTTGAAAGATTATTATCTATAATTCTTTGTAGTTTGGTTTCATTAAAATAGATAAATGTCGGCCCATCACTTGACTCAAAATGAAGCTTAGACTTTGCCTTATCAGCAACTTGCTCAAAAAAAGCAATTCTACTTTGTACAAACTCAGATAAATCAATTTTTCTATTTAAATATATCAACTGATCTTTTTTAATAAGATAGCTCAAATCATTAGATAAAGAATAAATATTTTTAATTGCCACTTCAATATTTTCAAAACAGTCCTGCCTTTCAAAATTCATATCATAAATTTCCATATTTGCCATAATTACACTCAATGGTGTATTTAGCTCATGTATAGTATAAGAGAGAAATTGCTTATGAGAATCTAAAAGACTTCTAGAATAGCGCATTTGTTCTTCTAGTCTTCTTGATTGTATTTCATAATCTCTTGTACTTTGTTGAATGAGACTTGTTAAAGATTCAATTGTTTTAACATACGATTTTTCAGCATCTTCTTCTTTATTTTCTAAACTTTTCGAGTATATGTTCATATCACTATTTTCACATTCACTTAAAGCAACAACTGATAAAGTTTGATTCAGTAATTCATTGTGTCCTTGATTATGATAGAATTCTGAATAAGTAAAAAACCCTGCCGTAGGTGCTAACCTTGCAAATGGCTCAACCTCAAGACGAATTAAAGCTGGCATATAGCGTCTTCTTGCCATACACGAATATATATAAAAAGTTTCTGCTTGAACCTTATGAAGCTTCTTTAATGCCTTAATTGGATCGCGCATCAAAGCATGTGCATCGCCAAATCCAATTCGTACTTTATCCCCTTCACTAAGATTTCCTGCACAACTTAAACTCCCATCTTCATGTCTAGCAATGACTGCTCTTGCTGTCATAATTCCTTTTTTTTCTATGATAAGTGGAAATTCTGTCTGAGAACTAGGATTCTTGAGATATTTTTCATAAAATTTTGCCGAAGTCATACCATCGATTTTATAAATTCGATTACCTTTGACTTCTTCAATAGTATGTTCTACTCCTATACTTTTCCAATCAAATTTATAATCTCTAGCTACTTGTAAAACATCAGAATTTAAAGAAACACCTACAACACCTTTAGATAAAATTGTATTTTGAGATGATATATATGTTTGCTCAAATTTTCCATTATCCCCAGCCATCCCTCCACAAATAGGAATAGTAGCGTTATAAGACTCAATTCCATGAAGAAGATCTTCAGCATTAATGCATGTTCCATCTGAAAATAAAATAATAAGTTTTGTATTAGATTCAATTAACTCTGAAGCAATTTTCACACCACTTTGAAAAGCTCCTTCTTCTTTAATATAAAAAGTTTTTAGTGTCGTATATTTAAAGATACTAATAGATATACTTGTTTGAAAAGTACTTACCATACCTTCACAAATTTCACCATCAGTAGTTGTTCCTATACATATAGCATGAGGAATATTATATAAAAGAGTATTAATAATTCTTTCAAATGTATTTTTATCTTGTCCACAAAAAACTTGTATTAAAATATTTTTTTCATTTGTGAACAAAGAAAAATTTATCAATTCATCTAATGAACCATCAATATATCCATAATTATATGTTTTCATTTATCTCTCTTTGTAACAAAATAAACATAAATTAAGTATGTTTTATTTTAATATGCAATTAAAATTGCTTTACTATTTCCGAATATTATCATATTTTATCACATATCCATAATTTTTTAGATTTATATTCTAATTTATATACGCTAGCATAAGGCTGCTTAATCATAAATATATTTTGAAATGGAATATTTAAAAAATGGCGTATTATTACTCTATTTACACCTGCATGAGCAACAATTATAATTGTGCCATTTTTTGATGTAATGATTGAATCAAGAACTTTCATCACACGCTGTGATAATGCACCAAAACTTTCACCCTGCGGTGGAGTAAAATGTTCTAAATTTTTTCCTCTTTGTTCGTATGCTTTTAAATTAGTTGCCTTAATCGATGATATAGGTATATTTTCCCATAAACCCATATCAATTTCTTCAAATTCTTTAATTGAATAAGGAATTAAATCTTTAGATTGACATATAATATTGGTAGTTTCTATACAACGACATAAAGAACTTGTAAAAATAGCATCTATAGGAATTGAGTTAAAGTAATCTTGTAAACTTTTTGCTTGCTCTTTTCCTAGCTCATCAAGAGGTATATCTGTTTTACCCACATACTTTTTTTCCACGCCAGTATCAATATGTCCATGACGAATCAAATAAATTTTTTTAACCATACAAAAATTCTTTCCCCGTCAAATTTTCTATTTTTCTAATAATATCACGAGTAGATTGTAATCTTTTGTGTATATTTTTAATTGCTTTAAGATTACCTTCACATTTTATAAGAGACTCTTTAAATCGTTTTTCAAAACTACATACCTTATCTTCACTTACTAATTTATCAGCCAAAAAAAGTAATTCATTCGCATTCAATGATTGATTCATATCAACATTAATATCCATATGTGTTTCAATGATATCACCAATTGTTTTATATCCCATCGAATATAATTTTTTTGCACCAATAAATGCATGATTTTTTTCTTTTCGAGAAATATCATGTAAAAGTGCAGCAGCTAAAAGTATATTTTTATCAAGATTTAAATTATATTGAGAAACTTTATCAAAAAGTGTCAGTACCATATCCCCGACTGCTTGAGTATGTTTAATAATATGTTCATCTACCCCATTTTGTTCCATAATAGCTAAGCATTCTCTCTTATTTGGTACTCCGAGTGCTTCATATGCTACTAAGCTTTGATAATCCTCAATTGTATCCATATCCATCATAATAGATTGGTCACATACACTTACATGTAAAGCATCATTTTTAAATGCTTTTAGCACTTGTTTCAACCCACCTTCCCCGTCACTTAAAAGAATTGACTCTTTATACTTCATATCAATAAAAGGTGGATGCCCTTTTTTTCCCAAAAAGGTAGGATAAATAACTCCTTTATGTTCACATTTATACGCTTTATAAAGACATTCCAGACTTTTAACTCTCACAAGAGGTATATCGACAGGATGCATAAAAAAAGCTTCTATCTTCTCATTCATAGTACTCAAACCTTTTTGAATAGAACTAAACATCCCTTTAGTATAATCTTCGTTATAAACTATCACAATATCAGCATCTTTTAATTCTTTTAAAATTTTTTCTTGTTTATATCCAGTCACAACATAAATATGTTTATGCTTAATACCAAACTTTTGATAAGTTTGAATAAGTCTCCTTAAAGCATTTGTTTTTCCCAATGGCAATAATGGCTTGAAATCATGCATCCTTGAAGAATATCCCGCTGCAATGATAATAACAGCAATATTGTCTTTTGACATATATTTAACCTCTTTTAACTTTAATAAGCTCTGCTAAAATACTAATTGCAATTTCCTCAGGTGTTTGAGCATCAATAGAAACACCGATGGGGCAAGAGACAAAATCTAAATCACTCTGAACAAAATCTTCTTCTAATAATTTTGTATATACATTCTTTTTCTTTGTTTTACTACCAATCATCCCAATATATTTTGCATCTGTTTTCAAAGCTTGTGCCAATACATCTTTATCAAAAGAGTGTCCTCTTGTTACAATTACAATATAACTATTATTGTTAATCCTCCCATTAAAAGGAAGATTTGCATAAGAAGAAATGACATGTAACTCATTTGCTGTTGCAAAATGTTCTTCATTTAAAAATTCTATACGATCATCCATCACTATAGTATAAAATCCCAACTCTCGAGCAAAAAGAGCCACTTTTTGCGAAATATGCCCTGCTCCAACAATGCACAATTGTTCAACACCATAAATAGGTTCTATAAAATATTTCTGTTTTTCTTCTATAAGATTAGACTTAATGTGATTATAATTTTCCCTTAAAAATGAGATGAAATCTTTTACTTCTTTATCCTCTTTCCCATAAAATTCTGTTTTTGTAAATAAATATTTATCCTTTGGCATAACAGGGCTATCATCATTTGGAATTTTAGTAAGCATTACAAAATCTTTTTCCTCTTCTCTTAACTCTATTGCACGATAATATTGTTGTGCATCTTCTGCATCAATATATTCAAAAAGTATTTTTACATTTCCCCCACACACCATACCTTCTAAAGAAGCATCTTCATCAGATAATGTAAATTTTTCTATCAAAGATTTTTTTGTTTTAAAAACTTTAGATGCCAATTGAATTGTCATAGCTTCCAAAAGTCCACCCCCTATAGTCCCAACTATAACAGCATTTTTTCGAATAAGCATTTTTGTTCCTACTCCTCTAGGTGCAGAACCTTTTTTACTCAATATAGTTGCTACAACAACCTCTTGCTCTTCTTTTAAAATATCCCCAATTATTTCAATCATCGTTTTCATAAACTACCTTCCTTTTTTAGAATAATGTATTTTTCTTTTTATCATACTATTTGTTATATCTGATGAATAATCATCCCATTGCCAAACTATTTTCACTTCAAAACTAAAATGACTCAATAATGATTTATATAAATTTTGTACAACACTTTCATAATCAGAATTTTTTTGCAAAATAAGCTTTACATGTAAAGTATTTTCTTGGTAAAATTCAGCTTTATAATTTATAACCTCATCATGCATTAAGATGATTTCATCCAAGTTTTGCATATGTACATCATATCCATTGATACAGACTTTATTTTCGATGCGACCAAGTACTTTTTCCATAGTTCGCAAAAATGTACCACACTTACATGGCTTGCTAATAAAGCGTGCCATATCACCTGTTTTGTATCGAATGAGTGGCATCGCTTGGCGATTTAGTGTTGTAAAAACAACTTCTCCATACATCCCATCTACCACAGGATTTTTAGTAATAGGGTCAATGATTTCAAAGTAGAGATCATTTTCCCGTAAGTGATACCCATTAAGACATTCACACTCAACGCCGCCACCATAGCCCATCTCCGTCATACCATAATGATTAAAGACTTTGCA
>Ga0193956_1000452_pt1 | contig 18975 bp, 26 predicted proteins | sample BB_7_MG_FD_140358 | JGI IMG/M metagenome (GOLD analysis project Ga0193956, IMG submission 140358) | Microbial mat bacterial communities from the Broadkill River, Lewes, Delaware, United States - BB_7_MG | ecosystem: Environmental > Aquatic > Freshwater > River > Microbial mats | place: USA...
GTAATTCGGCACTTATGTACTTCTATATATGTATAATTAGTAATTCGGCACTTATGTACTTCTATATATGTATAATTAGTAATTCGGCACTTATGTACTTCTATATATGTATAATTAGTAATTTTTAAATTAAAATCATGTAATCAATGTAAATATGGATTATATTAAAAAAAAAGTTGCTTAAGAAACAGATTACAGAATTTTAAATATACATTAATAGATATTATTTATTTATATTAATAAAAACGCAACATTTAAAATTGCTAAAAAATAAAAAAAAACTGAAATTAACTGAATAAAGTAATGTGAAAATATTAAATCAACAAAATTGCCATACCTATTTATATTAAAAATACTTGAATCAATAATTTTTTTTGTTAAATACTCAATCATATATTTTTCACCTAAAAATTGAGATGCATAAACAAAAACATTTCTAACAAAAATTTCAATTAATTTTTTTAAAAAAAAATCAACATATAAACCTGATTGAATAAATCTAAAGAAATTAAAAGTAACGATTTTAAATCTTAACACTAACATTAAAAATTATTTTTTTAAATTATAAATATGTTTAAAATAATTTGCTCTAAATAATCTTTTTTCTGTTAAATAATTTTCTTGTTTTTCTGCAACAAAAAAAGTATAGAAAAATAAATATAATCAGAATGAAATAGCAAAGAACGCTGAAAATTGTAAAGTTACAACAAAATAAGTATGTAATAATTCATAAATTCAATAAATAAAAATACCAGGAACATTAAATAAGAAATAATACGAAAAAGTATCTAATGTAATAGATGTAGTATGCATACTTTCTCAAATATTTTCAGCACCTAAAAACATTTTTTGATTGAATGAAAAATATAAAATTAAATCATGCATACTAGCATAAGTACCTAACATCATAACCATTCTAATTCCTTGAACTAAAATTCTATTATAAAAAATAAATACACTAATATAATCAAAAAATAAAGTCACTGACATAACTGGACTGTTACCTTTACCTCCCATATATGCTAAGAAATAGATACCGTAATCATATACTAAAAATGTTGGCAACCCAATAATAATATAGTATAAACCTGGAAATAAATAAAACACTAAAATTAATTCAGGCATCATTCCTAATAATGATCAAAAATGGATATAAAAATATCATCCAAAAATATAAACTAAGATAACAAACCCTAGAATAATATCGTCAAAAGAACCGATTTCTTTTTCTGATTCGACTGTAATACTAGCAACTAAATAATCTGAATCAATAGTACTTTCTTCTTTGTTAGCAGTTGAAAAATATGAAAAATAAAAACTGATAAAAACAACACTAAAAAAAACTAATATTAATAGTTGAGGTAATAAAATTACGGGACTATAAAAAGTTTCTGGTGTTGCTAATTCATATAAAGAAAAAACAATATTTGAAAAGTAATTAAAGTAATATTCTTTAAAAATAAACTCTCTAATAAAATTTAACTCAGGATGATGAATTAAAACTAAAGTCGATTCTTTACTTGATAACATGCTTCTAAATCAATCTTCAGTATAAGGAGTTTTAATTAAAGATAAATTAATATATTGATCTAATAATACAGCTCAAAATAATTGAAAACTAGAAACTGATAAACTAAAAAATCAATATCAAGAAAAGAAAAAATCAAATGAATTATCGAAAATAGAATTCATAAATCAAAAATATCACACTTTAAAATCATAACTATACATAGTATCAACAAAAGTATATACTCAATCAACTCCGTGGTACAAACAATCTGAGCAAACATTAGTTAAAAAAAATTCATTTCTTTCAAATTCAAAATTTTGTAAATGATAATCCGGGCAACCTAAAACTCCCATAAATAATTAAATAGCCATAGATACTTAAACTTAGTATAAACAATATAATTTTTTATTTATATAATTATATTAAATTAGAAAAAATAATTAATAAAGATGTTATTAAAAACACATAAGTTAAAAATCAAAAAAATGATAATTCATTTTTTTTTATATATCTAAAAGTAATAAAATAAGTTCTAAAAACATGAATTAGTTCTTTTACCATAAAATTAATTTTTATTTTCAATTATATAATTTAAACATATATACAACTAACAATTTTTTAATTACATAGTTATAATGTTTATAATCTAATGATTTATATAAAATTACAATCGACAACGTTATATAATCAATTTCTAAATAATTTGGGATTGAATTTTTAAATAAAATATTATTTTTCAATAATGCGTTTGTTATTTTTGTATCATTATAATTTATGCGCATACGATTATAATTTTTAATTTTAAATCATAATTTAGTACGTAATTTATAAATATATTTGTTATTAAATTCTTTAAATTTATTTATATAATTAAATAACTTATAATTCAAATTAAATTCAATAATATCGCCACTATTTAAGACAATATTATCTCTAAAAATTGCCTTGCGATTTAAATATATATAAGATAAAGATAAGAATTTACATAAATCTTTATACGACTTAACAATATTTGTATTAGTTATTAGATACATTAATGAGTATTCTAACTTTAAAATCAATTTAGTAAAAATCAATTTTGAATTAATACTAATATTATTTGATAATTTAGTAGAGGTTTTAAAGCGATTAAAGTTTAAATAATTAAAAAATAAACGATTCAATAATATAGTTTTACGGTATTTTTTTTTTCCACTTAAAACGTTTAAAAATTTATAAATATAAGCATTTGAATAATTATATAACGAATAATTTCAAGTTGATGTTATTTTTTTTCTAATTTTTTTACGAAAATATACTGGGTACAAATTATTAAATAAATTATATTTTTTTTTCATCAAACTATTTTGTTTTTTAAACATAATATAATAAAATAAATACGCTTTTTTATTATTTAATAAATTAAAGTATTCAAAAAAATTATAATTTATAAAAATTCTATTAAAAAAATTAAATGTATTACTTAATAAATAATTAACAATAAAATATGACATAAAAATCATATAATAATTAATTAAATTATTTAAAACCACTAAATTTAAACTATTCTTAACTCTTAACATATTTACTTTAGCTAACATTATATATTAAAACCATTTTCTATTTTCGACCAAACTGATTTGAAGAAGTATTGCCTAAAATCAAATTAACTTTAGTTTGCTTGGTACTTTTTTTTTTTAAATTAGTATCCATATAATTTGCTTTAATTAATGCTTTAACAAATCCAGTATCAAACCCTAATGTAAACAAATTTTTATTAAATGTAACTTTTTTTTGTTTTTTTGATTTTTTAGTACTAACAGTATTAACAATTCCTTTTGACATTGCATTTAAATCAATAGTAGTTGAACGTACATTTGACTTCATGCTAATTAAACGCCTTTTTCTAGCTTCTTTTCATTCATTTTCTCACTGTAATTTTCAAAGTAAATTAGTTTGTTCTGCTAAATAAGCTGTACTTAAACTATCTAATGGTAAACTACCATATAACTTTTTTGCAATAACAATTTTATGTTCACGTAATGTTAAATTTGCACGATATGTAGTTCATGCATTGGTTCAAGTTCTTTGGCCACGTACTGGTAATCCGCGCGAATGGCGTCATCCTCGATAGGAAACAATTAAATCTAAAAAAAATATATTTAAAAGATAACGTTCTTTAATAGACTTATTATTTGGAATAAAATTATTTAAAACTTTTAAAAAAACCAATCACTTAAAATTATTAGTATCATTAAAAACAGTATTATCAAAAATTTCGGCTCGTTCTGACAATTTTTGAATAACATTAGAGTTAAATCCGTAAAATCTATTAGATTTTAAATCTTTTAATTTTAAAGTTGATGTAAAAAATATTTTATTAATATAATTATTTATATTTATCCTTTATAATTTATGCTTATAATTCAAGTAGTTAACTTTATTAACTTTAATTTGGTTATAAGAATAACCAAAAAAATTTTTTAATTTCTTTGAAGAAATACTATTAAAACGTTGGTTATGTTGAATAACATTCGAGTTAAATAAATTAATAATAATTAAATAACTTTTTTGATATTTTAAAACTCAAACTTTACCTAAAAAAAAATTTTTAAAAATTTTTTTTTTCAAAACCGAATAGATATAATAACCTTTTTTTAAATTATTTTTTTTTATAACATTTAACAAAAATGTTAAAGTATAATCAACAAATAATAAATTAAAGTATTTATTTAAAAAAATTGATAAAAAAAAATATTTTTTATATAGTAAATCACTATCTCATAAATTACTTCAATAATTAGAGTAACTAACTTTATTTAACACTGGTAGACTAATTAAACCCATTTAATTAATTAAATTTTAACTTATTTCTTTTTAGATTTTAACATATAACGAAAGGGTTTTCGTGTGTATGCAAATTCACCAAAACGATAATTTGTAACAAATTTACTTATATTCATATTTCTATAAAAACAACCCTTATAAACTAACACGCTTGAATTAATAAATGACTGACTAATTCTATCTGCTTTTTTAAAAATAATTTTATTTTTTCCAGCTAATTTATTGTCTAATTTTAAAATTAATATTTTTTTAAATGTACTATTTGTTAATGAACTTAATTTTACCATCAATTTAATTAAATTTTTTAAAATTTTAATGAGATTTTTTTGTAACTCAACCTCAAGGAGACACTTCTGGTTGGTTAGTTTTAGTACGACCTCCGTGAGGGTGATCAACCGGATTCATCGCGACTCCTCTAACCTTACTTTTATAACCGAATTTATATTTAATACCTGCTTTCCCTAAAACCATAAATTTATGATAAATATTATTGTTACGCCCTAAAGTACATAAATAATCAAAAGTAAAGTATTTTTTTTGACCTGAAGGTAATAATACTAATACTAATTTTAAATCTTTGTTAATTTGAAGAACTTGAGAAAAAGTCCCATTTGAAGTAACATAATTACTTTTTTTACCAAATAATCCTAAATCAAAAAAAATCATGCTAGGTTTTAGATAGGATAAAAAAACTCTAAACCCTAACAAGCTAATTTTATATAATCGAATAGGTAAAATAGTTGTCTTAACAAAAGACCCTATATTTAATCCATACGCTAATTTAATTGAACTCAAACTACCGTTACTATACTTAATTAACCCAATTAAATTATTTAAGGTATTAATATTTATATGCTTAATAATTCCTAAATTTGTATTTCAAGTTCTAGTTTTATCATAATTTAAATAAGTTTTAGTGCGCTTAATACCCTTTGACAATACTACAATTTGGCCTTTGGAATTGCGACCACTATAATTTCTTAATTTTGAAACAAAAATATTCCTAAATAGGTAATTTTTTGGTAAAACTACTTGAGTTTTCCATCTTAATGTTGAGGTTCTTGGTTTAAACTTTTTAAAAAAAATCTATAATTTATTTATAATTTTCTTTGATTATATGATCTAATTACAACTAGTAATACTAAAATTTTATAATATTCATAAATTTTAGACAAATTTAAAATAAACGCAATAATAATAAGTTCTTTATATAAAGTTACTAAATTAAAAATATTTAAATCTGTTATTAATTGTTTTGAGGTCTTCGATACATTAAAGTTATATTGATTGCTTTGTATTTTTTCATATTGATAATTTTTTAAATAATAAGCATTTTTTTTTAAATCAGATTTAAAAAACTTATCCTTTTGATTTTTTAAATACATAGTTGATTTTGATAAATTAAAACGAGAATGAACTGCTAATGCATTATTTAAATTAAATTTCAAAAATTTTTTTGAGTTAATTAAATACTTATTATAATTATTTCGTTTAATAGCATACAAATAATAATACTTTAAATTGTAGTTATTTAAATAATTATATAAAATATAGTTATTATAATAATTAATATGTGTAGTTTGATTTAAAATATTTACTTTTTTTATTAATTTTTTTTTCATCTTCATTTACTTGTTTATATAAGGATTTTTGAAGTTGAAGCACACCAAACATTAATGCTTCTGCTGTTGGAGGACACCCAGGAACATAAATATCAACTGGAATAATTCTATTACAACCTCTTACTACTGAATAAGAATAGTGATAATACCCACCACCATTAGCACAACTACCCATTGATAAAACTCATTTTGGGTCATAAACTTGTTCATAAATTCTTCTTAAAGCCGGAGCTACTTTATTTGTTACTGTACCAGCAACAATAATTAAATCTGATTGTCTAGGACTTGCTCTAAAAATAACACCAAATCTATCAAAATCATATCTACTACAAGATGCATGCATCATTTCAACAGCACAACATGCTAACCCGAAAGTTAATGGTCAAAAAGAACCTTGACGAGCCCATGAAACAACTGCATTTACAGGAGTTACTATATAATCTACTTTCATATATTCAAATTTTTTAGTCTAATAAAAATCTTAGCCTTGACGAAATTTTCTACGTAATTTTTTTTTTTTATTCTCTGGAATTGCAATCCCATAAATAGATCTTCTTCTAAAACGATTTAAAACACCACTTAAGTCATAAACTCCGCGAATACAAGTATAAGAAACTCCTGGTAAATCTCTTGCTCCGCCACCACGAACTAAAACATTCGAATGTTTTCTTAAATTATGTCCGATTCCAGGAATATGAGCAACAGTTTGTTTTTTATTAACTAAACTAAGTTTAGCAACAGGTCTTCTAGCAGAATTAGGTTTTTTAGGTGTAACAATTCTAGTTTGTAAAACAATACCTTTTTTTTGAGGATTTTTACAAAGAACACCATAATTTTCAGTATAATTTAATACATTTTTTATTATTTTATAGTTTATAAACATCAAAATAAAATTAAAAAAAAACCTATATATTAAGATACAAGGCCATATTATTTAAAATAATTAAAAAATCACTAAAAAAAAAAACACTAAATAAATTAAAAAAAGTAAAAAAAATTAAAAAAACAAAATTTTTTACATCAATATCAAATTTATAGTTTAAATAAACAATCTTATTAGATCTAGTTTTACTTAGCATAAATCTTAAATTTTGAATATAAAAGTAAATCATAAAAACGTTAACAGTAAAAAAAATAAAAAAGACAAAATATTGACTTTTAAATAATAGAAAAATAACGATTAAAAATTTTCCTAAAAAACCTAATAATGGAGGCATTCCAGCTAAAGATACCAGATTAATAAATAATAACATATAAACAAAATTAAAAACAGAAAAATTTTTAAATTCATTTAATGTACGAAATTTATCAATATTAAATAAAAAAAAAACACTAAAAACTAATAAAGTTAAAACTATATAAATTAAAACATTTAAAAGTAATAAACTAAAACCATATTCAACTAAATAATTAAAATTTAGATAATTTAAATTTAACATATCTAAAATGCATGAATAGAAGTATATTTCATTTATGACATCCCCAAGTAAACAGGGATACAACTACAATGAAACAAGTTAAATCAGTTAACTTAAATTTCGGACCTCAACATCCAGCAGCTCATGGAGTATTAAGGTTAATTTTACAATTAAATGGAGAAATAATTGAAAGATTAGACCCGCATATTGGATTGTTACATAGAGGTAGTGAAAAATTGATTGAAGATAGAATTTATTTACAAGGACTTCCATATTTTGATAGATTTGATTATACTTCAATGATGGTACAAGAACATGCTTACTGTTTAGCAATTGAGTCTTTATTAGGCTCATACAACTACAGCGCAACTTTTTCTCAAATTCGTACTTTATTTGATGAAATGACCAGATTAATTAATCACTTACTTGCAATTGCTTGTCATGCACTAGACGTAGGTAGTATGTCTCCAATTTTATGAGCGTTCGAAGAAAGAGAAAAACTATATGAATTTTACGAAAGAGTAAGCGGAGCTCGTATGCACGCAGCTTTTTACAGACCAAATGAAGTTAATTTACATGCAGTTTCAACATTTTTACTAGAAGACGTACTAGAATTTTCTAGAAATTTCTTTGTCACTTTAAATGAAATGCATAACGTTTTAACATATAATAAAATTTGAAAACAAAGATTAATTAATGTTGGTCTTTACTCCTATAAAACTTGCTTAGATTATGGGATGACTGGAGTAATGTCGCGTTCTGCTGGTATTAAAAGAGATTTAAGACAAAGTAAATTGGAAACATATGCTAATTATTATTTTTTAAATTTTAGAAGCTATATTGGTCAACACGGAGATTGTTATGATAGATTTTTAATTAGAATGAATGAAATGAGCGAATCAATTAATATTATTAACCAAGTTATAAACAAAATTTCAATTTTCCATAATCAAAGCAATACTAATAATTTAAATAAATTTTCAAATTACACTTCAATTTTACCACATAACATTTTAAACTACACACTACCAAATTTTTGAAAACAGTATAATTTAAAAAATAACTATAATTCAATGGAAAATCTAATTAACCATTTCAAATACTGAAGTGAAGGTTTTAATGTAAAAAGCAACTTCACATACCAATCAGTTGAATCTCCAAAAGGTGAATTCGGCGTAACTATGCTATCTGATGGTTCAAATAAACCATATAGATGTAAAGTTAGATCGCCTGCATTCCAACATTTACAAATGATGCCAGCATTAGCAAAAGGGCACTTCCTAGCAGATTTAGCGACTTTAGTTGGTACAATCGATATTGTATTTGGTGAAGTTGACAGATAATTACTCATTTAAAAAGAATGTTAAAGAAAAAACAACAGCAAATCTTAAAAAACAATATAAAAAATAACATATATTTAAAATATGAATATAAAAATATAATTTTAAAAAGCATTATACATAATAAAAATATTGATAACAAAACTCGTTTATTTGCTAATTTAAATATTAAAAAACCAAATTTAAAAAAAAACAAAAAAATTTGTTTAATTAGTGGGCGTCATAGAGGTGTCTACAATACATTAAATTTATCTAGACACAATATAAATTATTTTGCAAAAATTGGCGTCTTACAAAATTTTAAAATTAATTCATGATAATGTTAAAAATTTATATCCCAAACAATTTAAACTTTTTAGTTTTAGCTAATAAATATTTGTATATTTATAACTCTAACCATTTTATAATGATTAACATTAATTTTTTTAGTATTTACTATAATCAATACTTACAAGTTATAAATTTAAAAAAAACTAATACTTTAAATCTAAAATACAATAAAAATTTTTTAAATATGTTTTTATTTTCTTGAGAAAATTTTTTTTTTTCAAAACTTTATTTTATTGGTAAAGGATTTAAATTAAAAAAATTAAGCAATAATACATATTTAAATTTTAATTATTCACACACTAACTTGATAATAAACCAAAAAAATATTATTAAAAAAATTCAAAAAAATAAACTACTTATTTTTGGTAAAAACCTTAATAACTTTAAACAAACCGTAAATTACATTCTAAACATCAAAATTTTAAACAAATACACAAAACGTGGATTAAGAGCAACTAAACAAATTGTATACAAAAAAAAAAGTAAAGGTAATATTTAAAATAAATAAATTATTTATTTTTTCTTAATCTAGCTTACAGCAGATTTCAAACATTTAAAACTAAATTTTTCTTAAACTCAAACATTATTTTGTAAAACAAATCTACGTATTTAAAAAGGCTATTACAAACAGATGAACGAAAAAAAAAATCGCTTATATATATATAACAAAAAATTAAAAATGTAAAAAAAAACCGAAAATCTAGTTAAAAAGTTATATCTTATAAATAAGTTAAATACACCTCAAATCCTAAAACACCCGAATAAGTACGAATTGAGTCTTTAGCATAGCTTAATTTTTGATTCTTTTTAGTAAAGCTAAAACTTCCAAATTTATATAAAAATTTTCTTTTTTTTGAATTTCCTCCAACTCCAATTTTACCTTTTACTCGAATTGATAGACCTAAGCACTTAAACTTTGAATAAAAAATATACGATAAACTTTTTAAAATAATTTTTAAATTATATAAAAATTTTCTATGGGTTTTAAAATGCAAATTTTCAAGAATGCTTTTAATTGCATTTTTAAGCAACATCGCATCTTTTGTGTACAAAACTACTAATAGTAAATTTAAAAACGCTTTACTTTTTAAATTAACATCGTTTAAAAATTTTAAATAACGAACTTTTTTTAATAACATGTAATAATAACTTTTATCAGATAAGATATCTAGATTGTTTTTATTAAATTTTAAATACAAGTTTCTATCGCAAACAAAATTATTTAAGTATTTTAAAACAAAGAATTTAAAAAAAAAAAAATTATTTTGATAAAAATTAGTAAAATATTTACTTAACCCGAATTTAATATTTTGAACAAAATAAAAATAATAGATAAACAAATACTTATAATCATAATTAGTAATTTTATTAGATGATAATAATTTATTTAAGTTAACTTTATTTGCTGAAAGCAGATTATATATAAATAAAAAATCTAAATTCAAATTGTTAAAAACTTTAAAGTAATTAAATTTTAAAGATAAAGGATAGTTATAGTTTAGCAAATTTGACCCAAACGAATTTAATTGAGTTTTATATAAAAAATTTAAATATATTAAATAATACATAGTAACATTATCCAAACAATGATTACTATTTTTAGTTGTTATTATAAGTAAATACTTAATTTTCATTAATTTTAACTTTAAAATATTGTTTAAGGCTTTTAAACTCATTATATATAAAATTTACATTTAATATTTTAAAAAATTAACTTCTTCAGTTTTTAATTCAACTCAATTTTGTCTTGCAATTCTATAATAACCAAAAATTGAATGACGTTTAAAAATAGGATAAAATGAAATTGGTGTTAAAGTATAAAGAATTTTTGATCAAATAAAAGTCAATACATAGTTTGAATTAATTAGAACACTAAAAAAGTATCTGACATAATTTAATAAAAATGTTAATGCAATAATTAAAACATTTTTTAAATAACTTAAATACAATACGTCTAAATATAATGAATTATTTGAAAATTGTACTGTTGAAGTTAAACCATATAAATTTAACAACATTGTATATAAAAAGTTTTTAATTGATAAAATAAATAAAACAGTTAATGTTACATAAAAATAACTTGAATAGTTTAAGTATGTAAAGAAAGCATTAAAAAAACTTTGTTCTAATGCAAAAAATAAATTATTATCAATAATTAATAATAAAATTAAAGTTCAAAATAAAACATTTAAAATAAAACCAAAATTTCTAAATTCTGATAAAAAAACTAATTTAGATTTAACTGATAATAAATTAGTTTTAACTTTTTTAAAAAAATTGTCAACCATTTATGCCCAAGAGTGGAATTGAACCAATGACCTTTAGGTTTTCAGCCTAACGCTCTACCACTGAGCTACTTGAGCATCTTATTCCTAAAAAAATAAAAACGCTTAAAACCGGAATCGAACCGGTATTTTTAGTAATTTAAACAATATTGAATTTACTAACGTTATACCATTAAACTATTTAAGCAAAAATGTGCCCAAGAGTGGAATTGAACCAATGACCTTTAGGTTTTCAGCCTAACGCTCTACCACTGAGCTACTTGAGCATATTGATAAAAATTTAATGTCAAATTAAAAAGAAAAAACTTTATAATCAAAATACATAATAAAGAGCACTTAATAATAAATAAGTTAATCAAATAAATAAAAAATGTTTTCAAGTTAGTTGAGTTAATTGATCAAATCTGTATCTAGGCAAGGTTCCTCTTGTTGCAATGGCAAAAACAACCATTATTAAACATTTAATTAATAATACTAAATATGGCACTTAAAATTTATATTTATAATTTACATAAAGTAAATACCAAAACCTACTACTAAAGCAATAAACACGAAAGTTTCCATTAAAGCAAATCCCATTAAAGTAGTATTGAATAAATTTTCAACTTCTTCAGGATTTCTTGAAACAGCTAAGTTGTAACAACCGAATAATACACCTGTACCTAATGCAGCGAATGCAATAGGCATCATACAACCACCTAAAACTAATATTTTAACAGCTAATACTAGTAACATGTTGAATTAAAATTATATTTTAAAAATTTTCTTATAAACTAACAACTTTTTATTATAAATATATGAATTTTTATAATTTAAGATTGTATCTAAATAAACTAGTAAAATCCTGTTTTGAATCTTATAGTTTTTAATTGTATTCGAATACTTTGCTAATCAATTAAAGATTTTATTCAATCTTTTAAATTTATTTAAATACTTAACTTTATATAGATATTTTTTTTTTAGTTTTTTTCTATATTTTTTAGGAACAACTGTACAATCAATTGTAAATATTAATTCATTTCAACCCAATAACCAATCATTTAAATAATTTAAATTTTTATAATTTCGGTAAATAGAGAAATTATAAAAAAATTCTTTAAAATATTTATAATGTTTAGTTAAAACGCTATTATCAGTTGAGCAAAACAATGAATACAAATTAGAAAAAACGTTATAAATGGCAATTGAAGTTTTAAAAAAATTTCCATTTTTGAAAAAAAAATTAATTAATTCACGAACCTTAAGTAAGGATTTATTATTAGGTTTACTAGTAATTAATGCAGTTCGTGAGTAATATGTAAAATTATTTATATTAGTACTTAATTTTTTTGAAACATCTTTATAGTAAAAAAAGTTTAAATAGTTCATATAATTTAAACTTTTTTTAAAGACAAAATTTTTTTTGTTTTTATGGTCAATATTTAAAAATTTCAAATTCTAATCTATTATTTAATTTTTTAAACATTTAATAAAGCAACTATTAATGAAACAAATGCTAAACTATTCACAATTGAACTATACGCAAAGAATGATTTTAAATAGTTTAAACCAAATAATAAACTTAAAATAAAAAAAAAACTCACAATAATAACTAATGTTAAAACATAAAATCAATAAACACTAAAGCTATTAAAATAAACTAGGATAAATAAAATAAAAAATAAAAAATACACTAAAAAGTAATATGTTGTGTAAAAAAAAATTGCAAAAAATGGCAATCCTTTATAAACCTCAACTTTATATAGATGAATTGGTGTAAAACCAATTTTAATTAAAAATGCAAAAACTAGAACAAATATTAAAATCAAAGAATTAAGTTTATTAATAAACAAACTACCTGATTGTAAACTTATGTTATTTAATAAATTTAACAAAAATCACTCTGTAGTATTATATAAATATATATATGAAATTAAAGAAAAAACAATTAAAACTGAGCTAAAAAAAGTTGATCAGTATTGAAAAAACATCATATTTAAATAATAATTTGGTAAATTTCTAAATAATAAAAAATTATTAACATTAGTATTGTCTTTAATAGTTCAAACTTTTGAAACAACAAATTTATAAAATACGACAACCGAAACAAATTCTAAAACAAATAAAAAAGTAAATAAAGTATTAGTTAGAAAAATAATTGGCATAAAATTATTTAAATTCATTAAAGCAAAAATATAGTCCATTTTAACAAATGTATTTAATAAGCTTGTATTATTTGCAACAATTAAAAATAAGTAATTTACAACTGCTAATAATAAAATTAAATATAATGCTAGATTATTTACCTTAAAGTGATTTCATCAAAATGACATTGAAAATCCTTTGAATGTATATAAATATAGCATTAAAAAAATTAAAAATAATTTATTTAAAAAGATTAAATAAGAATTATGGAATGTATAATTAACGCTCGATTTAGACATAGTATCAGAAGCTAAAGAGTTATTTCTAACTCAAAAAAAATTTATTTTAAAAAAAAAAAATCAAAATATAATAAAATTTAATAAAAATGGTAAAAATAGGTATATATCTTCAAAATACAAGTATAACAAAATAAAATTAAAAATATAAATTACGTAATCATATAAACGGCCCAAACATTAAGCTATTGTTTTTTACAGTACATAACGAAAATAAATAAAGATAAATATTTAAAACCACAAAATAGAAATATTGCTTTTTCGAAAAAAAATTAATTTTTTTATAATAAATATTTTGTAATGATAGTTTTTTAGTTGGATTTAATTTTATAACATTCAGAATATAAAACCTATACATATTGTTCACTTTTTAAAGACCTTATAATTCAAAAAATTGCTTATTTATTTGAGGTTCTAATTTTATAACTAATTGTTTTTTACGTAAATAAAATAATGTAGATTCAAAAAAACTAATAAAATTAAACAAAAATGAAACAAAATTAAAAATAACAGTATAGTTAGCTATTTGTAAAGAAGCTGGTAATTTGTACATTCGCGAGCATTCAAAAATTACGTGATATCTGACAATATTAATTTTAATTTGCGCCTTTTTATATTTATTTGGAGCCCTTAAAAATGACATGTCATATTTATTGCTTTTATTGATTTTAACACGATATCTTGAATTACTTGAGTTTGTCATTAAATTATCTAGTATTAAAAAAAATAAAAAAAAATTTTTACAATAAACCAGATTGCTATTTCGTATATTTTTTTTATAACCTAAAAATGGTTTATAATTTAAAGTATAGTGTAATTTTTTTTTAACTAACATATTCTAATCTATTAATATATTAACTTTTTACAGAATTATTTACGATAAAGAATCAGTTTAGATTTTAACATTTTATTTCAATAGGTTTTTAATTTTTTAATTCTGATCATATTAATATTTTTAAACTCAAAAATAACATGACCATGATCTAACTTGATAATTCAACCAACAAACGCACCTTTTCCTTTACCCATACGTGAATTTTTAGATTTTTTTGAAATAGGAAAATTTCCTTTTAAAAAAACCCACAACTTAAAATAATTTCCTAGAGCATATTTGAATTTAAAAAAATTTTTCAAATATCTTTTAACAATATAAAAATACGCATACTCAAAACGACAATTTTGAAAATTGACCAAACCAGTATCACCAAAATTTAATTTAACTTTTTTATATCTATTTCTATTTCTTCCTTTAAAAGAAACTTGTTCCATCGAAGTTAATTTTTTAAATCTCAAAAATAAAACATTTTACTAATTTTTTTTTTTACATTATTTAATATTTAATTAGAATTTAAAATCTTATTTAAATACTTTAGTAATATAATTCTAATTTTTTTTTTAATAATAGTGAACAATAATAATATACGTAAAAAAAGACCCAAAATAATGTTGAATATTTTGTAAAAACGTACGAATAATAAAAAAAAAATTTATACGTGTGGATTAAAAAAAAATTCTGAATTAAGTAAAAATTTGAAAGAAAATAAACAATATCCTGTGAATACGTCAAATAAGCATCGGTCATTTTTAACGCGGAATAATAATCTACATTAAAAATCATAGGTAAATATACTGTACTAAATCCATAATAAATATGATCTTTAAAAAAAAAATATGAAATCTTAAAATTCTCAAAAAAGTAAAAATAATTAAATACTCAGTTTTTAAATGAAAAATCTACACTAAACGATAAGCAACTTAAATATAAAAAAAAACTATATACAAAAAAATGTCATTTAAAAAAATTAAAGCGAAAAGCAAGAAATTGAGAAATAAGAAGAATACAAAACAAAATTTCAAAAAAATAAGTTAAACTAAAAAAACTAAATAAAAATCAATAGGAAAATTTCAAAGTACAAAACAATACAAAATAAAACAAATAAACCAAATAATGTTTAAAAAAATAAAAATATTCAATATAAGACTGTCAATTTAAAAAAAAGCACCCCAACTCATACAAGATTTTAAAAAAAAAAATACTAAAAGAAACAGAAAAAAAATACTTTAATAAGCTGCATCACTGCAAATAAATAACTGATGTTCTGCAAACGAATTTTCAGTAAAATAATAAAAATAACAAAATAATTAAACCGAATTGAACAACAAACAGAATTTGCGAAAAATTTTCCAACAAAACAAATGAGTGTAACGAATTAACTAAATTGAATCTAGTAATAATTAAAAAGAATAACGGAATACAAAAAAAATTATAAAAACTCAAATTATAAAAAAATTCTTTCATAAAACCCAATCTCGATATATGCAAAAAATTTAACGAATATAATAATAACAATAAATTAATAATTTCAATTAAGTCTCAACTTCATCAACCATTTCAATTAATTTCTTGAAAAGCTCATCATCCTCCTAAAATAAGTGCACTTAAACCAAAACTCAAAAAAACCCTATTAAATAATTTATTAAATAAAAACAACTTCCACCCATCATGGTTTGTTTTTCCAAAACTACAAAAATAAGTTCAATAAAAAAATAAAACAGAAAAAACAAAAAAAAAACTATAAAAAGTATAAATTAATAAAGGATGGATTAAAAATAATCCATTTAAAAGCTTATTGTTTAATTTTGTAGTATAAAATAAATAGGTATAAAAATCTTGATATATAGTAAATTGAATTCCAATTAAAAATAAAAAAAAAAAAATTAAATTTAAATTTAATTCTACATTAAAAAAAAAAATAAAAAAAATAATTAAAATCCCCAGAACAATTAAATTATAATCGACTTTCGTAATATTCTCTAGTAAGATGACAAGCCGATCTTCTAAAAAAGTATAAGCTTCATAAAACGAAAATACATTAATTGTATAAAAAAAGTAAACCAAAAAAAAAATTAAAAAAAATAAACTTATAAAAATATTTAAATTTGAGAAAAAAACAGAAAAAAAAATAAAAGAAAAAATAATATACAAATAATTTATTTATATTACGAGTTACTAAAGCTAACAAGTTTTTTAAAAATACGACGTTTAATTGAACGTTTTTTTTTTAAATTGAAAAATTTGTATGTCTTTAATGGTTGTATATAGTACAAAGATGTATGAAAGAACACAGATTTAAACATATAAATAATTTTCAATAACTTTTTGTTAAAACCCTTCACAATTAAAAAAACTTTTGAGAAATCTAATTGATGTTTTTTTAGGCAAAATAATATAACATTTTTAATCATCATTGGGATCCTTCTGTTACATTTTTTATAAGAATTCAAAATTTTTAATACTAATCCAATTGTATAGATAAATTTTTTATTACTTTGCAGATCAATAAAATTCAGTTTTAATTGTTTTTTTTTTAAATTTAAAATAACAATTGAATGGATATTTATTTTTTTTAAAAATAAATTAATTTTATTTTTAATAGTTAAAAAATTATATATAAAATTAAAACAATTTAAAAATATAAAATTCTTAACAACTACATTAATATTTAATTTTTTAGTTTTATGTAACTTATAATTTTTTATAACAATTTTTTTTAAAATGCCTATTTTAAAATCTAATATCTAGGGTAAATAATAGGAATCGAACCTATAACCTCTAAAGCCACAATTTAGCGCTCTACCAGTTGAGCTATACCTACCTTAAAAAAACTAAAAACAATTTAAAATTGTCAACTTAAAGCATTAAATTGTCAATCATAGTATAATGAAAAAACAATTAAACTAATGAAAAATAAGAAAATAAAAAATTCTAAAATATACACACTTGAAAAATTGAAAATCATTGGATATAAAAGAGTAAATTCAACATCATATAGAATTAAAAACACACACAACATTGAAAAATTTAAATTAATTTGAATATTCAATTCAGAAATAGTTCTATAACCACATTCATAAAATTGTTTTTTAGTTAAATTAACCTTTTTAACGAAGAAAAATTCTGCTCCTCAAGTTAATAGCCAAAAAATAATTCCGAAAATTAACACATTTTGTATAAGATATAATACTACTATGTCACCCATTCTGTTATTTACTTCAAAAGTATTTGTTTAAAAAATTAACATTACTTGAATTTAAATAACTTTGAGAAAAATTCTTTTCTTTTTCTGATAAATTTATTGATACGTTAAAATTTTTAAACAAGATTAACAATAAAAATCCAAATGAGAATTCTAAACCCGCTAATCCTAAAATAAAAAATGTATTTGACATTAAATTAATATCATCGTTAATCGAAGCAACTAAAGTAGTAAAACAATATAAAACCAATCAAGTTACTTCAGAGAAAAATAATAATGATAAAAAATTAGAAGGATTAAAAATAAATGAAAATAAGCTTAATCAAAACATAAATATTCAGAAATTTATTCATAATTGCACTTTAAAAACATTATAATTATAATTCAATAACTTCGCTTTTACTTACAGTTACTTGGTTTTCAAAAAAGTTATAAAAAACGTCTTGTAAACCTTCACTAGCATAATCTTTTAATAAAGGGTTTTCTATTTTAGAGTAATCTAATAATAACTTTCTCATATCATTTTTAAAATAATATAAAATTCCAAACATTTCACTTGTTTCTCTTTCAATTCAATTTGCATTTGGGTATAATTTTTCAACTGATAACATATAAGGTTTATAATTATTTTTTAATAAAACTAAAAAATTTATTTTCATCTTTAATCCATAAAAATAAAATAAATAAAAAGTCATTAATTTATTATTATTAAAAAAATAATTTAATTTATCGTTTAAATTATTAGCAAATCTTAGATCAATTGCGCTGTTTTCTACCAGCATTGAATTATTTAAAAATAATTCATTTTTTAATAATAACGATAATGTATAAAATCATTTATAATTTACTAAACAAACATATGAATTTGGGGTTAAACTTTTAGAGCTTCAAAATACAATATTCATTTTTTCTAAAATTAAAAAAATTTGTAAAGGGAACATATATTTTTTATACATAAAACAGCATTATTTATATATATATTATATATTATATTATTTATATATATTATATATTATATTATTTATATATATTATATATTATATTATTTATATATATTATATATTATATTATTTATATATATTATATATTATTTATATATATTATATATTATATTATTTATATATATTATATATTATATTATTTATATATATTATATATTATATTATTTATATATATTATATATTATA
>Ga0193956_1000454_pt1 | contig 18952 bp, 19 predicted proteins | sample BB_7_MG_FD_140358 | JGI IMG/M metagenome (GOLD analysis project Ga0193956, IMG submission 140358) | Microbial mat bacterial communities from the Broadkill River, Lewes, Delaware, United States - BB_7_MG | ecosystem: Environmental > Aquatic > Freshwater > River > Microbial mats | place: USA...
AAAACGCATTTATCTACAATATCTGACACGATTACATCGTGCAACCACACTATATGGTGGCCTAGTTCTTCTATTATAAAAACATTATTTTGAAAATAAAAAAGCCCTCTACCAATTCGGCAGAGGGCTTTAAAGTCACAGAGATAAACAGAGTTTACTTACCCCATTTCTCCACAATCCGCTTAACCGCTTCTTCAACGTTCTCACGCTCACCAAAGGCGCTAAGGCGGAAGTAACCTTCACCACTTGGGCCAAAACCACTACCTGGTGTGCCGACAACGAAACACTCGTTGAGGAGCTTGTCGAAGAAATCCCAGCTGGTCATGCCCGCAGGAGTTTTTAACCAAATGTAGGGGGCATTTACGCCGCCGTAGCAGGTGATGCCAGCAGCTTCGAGACCTTCACGGATGATTTTAGCGTTAGCCATGTAGTAATCGATGATCTCTTTGACTTGCGCCCAACCTTCGTCAGAGTAAACCGCTTCGGCTGCTTTTTGTACTGGGTACGATACACCGTTGAACTTGGTGCATTGACGGCGGTTCCACAGTTGGTTGAGGGAAACCTTTTCACCGTTTTCGGTGGTTGCCATCAACGCTTCTGGAACAACTGTTAGACCGCAACGTACGCCAGTGAAGCCAGCAGTCTTTGAGAAGCTACGGAATTCGATTGCACACTCTTTTGCGCCTTCGATCTCGTAGATTGAGTGAGGGATATCGGCTTCAGTAATGAATGCTTCGTATGCCGCATCAAATAGAATCACTGCATCGTTCGCGAGTGCGTAATCAACCCATACTTTAAGTTGCTCCTTGGTAGCAACGGTTCCAGTAGGATTGTTCGGGAAGCAAAGATAGATGATATCTACTTTTTCAGTAGGTAGAGCCGGGGAGAAGTTGTTCTCCTCGGTGCAAGGCATGTAAACAATGCCTTCGTAGTACCCTTGCTCGTTGGCTTGACCTGTGCGACCAACCATGACGTTGGTGTCGTTGTAAACAGGGTAGACAGGGTCGCCGATAGCGACTTTGCAGCTAAGGTCGAAGATGTCGAGGATGTTTGAACTATCGCATTTTGAACCGTCAGAGATGAAAACTTCAGAGGTCTTTAGTTCAACACCAAGAGGTGCATAGGATTTATCGATGATGGTTTGTGCTAACCATGAGTAACCTTGCTCAGGGCCGTAACCGTGAAATGAAGTTCCTTTGGCCATGTCATCAACGCCATCGTGAAATGCTTTGAGTACCGCTGGTACCAGAGGCTTGGTCACATCGCCAATGCCGAGACGGATAATTTTGTCGTTAGGATGAGCGTCAACAAATTCAGTAACGCGGCGGCTAATTTCAGGGAAAAGATAGCCAGCTTGCAGCTTGAGGTAGTTATCGTTTAAACGTGCCATGTTCGGTGTTCCTCCAAAAGTATAAGTAAGTTACAACTGATAGCAAATAAAAGTTTAATTTTCGGGTTGTGGTGCAGGGTGCTTTTCGCTTGTTGCTGTTATCGCTTGCTCTGGTGAGCAATCGCCACAGCCCCAGCGGGTCAACCCGCGAACGTCACGCCCTAATCCGTGCCACGTTTCACAGCCTAATAACGTGAGAGCGAGAATCATTACTGTCATGATGCGAAGTGTTGTTTTCACCGTTTCCCTCCCACTTTTTAGGTGTGAACTTATTTCAGATCGAGAACATCCTGCATGTCGTACATGCCGGGTTCTTTGCCTTGCATCCACTGACAGGCACGTGCAGCACCGCGTGAAAACATCTCGCGGCTCATGGCGCGGTGGCTGATCTCGATACGTTCGCCCATGCCGATAAAGTAAACGGTGTGCTCGCCGACAATATCACCGCCGCGAATGGTTTGCATGCCGATCTCTTCGTGACTGCGCTCGCCACACATCCCCTCGCGGTGATAGTTAGCGACTTTGTTGTAATCGCGATCGAGGGCATCGGCAACCACTTCACCCATCCGTACTGCGGTGCCTGAAGGGGAATCTTTTTTCTTGTTGTGATGCAGTTCGACAATCTCTACATCAAAGTCTTCGCCAAGAATGTTGGCAGCCTCTTTGAGAAGTTTAAAGCAGGCATTGACGCCAACGCTCATATTGGGAGCGAGCATCACCGCAATGTTGCTGGCGGTATCGGCGAGTTGTTGGCGCTGCTCAGGGGTAAAGCCCGTAGAACCGATCACCATCATTTTACCGAGTTCAGCGCACACTTTAGCGTTGGCAAGGGTCACTTCAGGGAAGGTGAAATCGATGAGGATATCGGCAGCGGCAAGCTCCTTGTCTAGCTTGTCGCCGATGATCACATTCAGCGCACCACAACCTGCAATGAGGCCAGCATCTTGACCCACCATCGGGTGGTCGGGGCGCTCGATGGCAGCGGCGAGGGTGATCCCCTCCGCTTCCGTTACTGCCTTAATTAGGAAACCTCCCATACGACCAGCGGCACCAATTACAGCAATTTTCAACATGATCTTCCCTTTCGCCAAGTGGCTAAATACAACCTATCCGAATTCGCGGACGAACTCGGATAGGTGGAGTTTATCTTTATTAAATAGTGATTGGTGCTAAATCAGGCCGTATGTTGCCATGACAGCTTTAAGTTTTTCAAGGCTTGCAGGTTGCAGGTCAACCAATGGCTGACGAATGGTTTCACTGCAACGACCCATAACGGATAATGCCGTTTTAACTGGTACAGGGTTTGATTCGATAAACATCGCATTGTGAATATCAAGCATCTTCAGGTGCATGGCTTGTGCATCTTCCCAGCGGCCCTCGTTGATCGCTGTAACCATGGCTTTAACTTCTTTAGGCATGATGTTCGCGGTAACGGAGATGATCCCTTTTGCACCACAGGCCATAAGAGGCAGGGTGAGGAAGTCGTCGCCAGAAAGCACGTCAATTTTATCGCCGGCTTTGCTGATGATTTCACTGGCTTGAGTGACATCGCCCGAGGCTTCTTTAACGGCAACAATGTTGTCGATATCAGCAAGGCGAATGGTTGTTTCCGCAGTCATGTTCATGCCAGTGCGGCCAGGTACATTGTATAGAATCTGTGGCAGAGCGACCGCTTCAGCGATGGTCTTATAGTGCTGATATAGACCCTCTTGTGAAGGCTTGTTGTAGTAAGGGCTGACAAGGAGAAGGCCATCGGCGCCCATCTCTTTAGCGTGTAAGCTCATCTCAACGGCCTCAGCGGTTGAGTTTGATCCAGTCCCTGCAACAACAGGAACGCGACCATTTACTTGTTCAATACAAGCACGAACAACGAGGTCGTGTTCTTCGTAATTTAGTGTTGCTGATTCGCCAGTCGTGCCACAAGGAACGATAACGTCGGTGCCGTTTTCAATTTGGAATTCAACCAGTTGGCGAAATTTATCTTCGTTGACGGAGCCATCCTCGTTAAACGGGGTGATAATGGCAACCATTGATCCTCTAAACATAGTGTCCTCCTCAGACAAAACCAGTCTTTAAGTATAACGCATCGCCATGATGGTTTTTCGATCACCATGGCTGAAATAAAAAATATAATCTCTAGCTGATAACATAACTTTACTGCAAAGTAAAGCGACTAGCCTCTGGTTATGGGCGTTTCGCCTCAACAGCAACTTCGGCTGAAAAAGAACTCTCTAGCTGTTGTTGACCTATAGCGATAACAGTACGCAGTGCATAATGGTATAGCGTGTCGTTTTTGACCTTTAAGTCTTCATAGTTAAGGGCTGTTACAGGTACAGCATTAAGTGGTGTTGCTGAAAAGTAGGTGTCACCACTACGACGGTAGATGTTGTAGCCCACAATTTGAATCCCTTGGCGTGTTTCGCTGGCCGCCGACCAATTCAAGCGTACTTGGTGGTCAAGACCTATGGCATCGAGGCTCGCGACTGACTCAGGCGGGGCAAAGCAGGGGCGGTGAATCAGGGTGCTAGCACCATTGAGATCGTCACTGGTATAGGGGACAATCTTGTAGCGATAGCCCATCTCCTCTTCGACGGCATTATCCCACAAATGAATTTGCTTACTGTTGCGATTGTTGCTGCGAAAATAGGCTAAATCAATCTTCCGATACAGGTTTTGTGGTGGCCGACATTCAGGGCACCCCTTCGCAAGATCGTAATCCGACTTGTAGATGGCAAAACCTGCGAGATTGGTCAACGCTGTGCCGTCTTGATTTTGTGTCGGAATATCCCACGATAGCAGTAAGGCGCTACCTTTTTGCTCTAGGGCTACTGATTCGGCACCCTTAGGTAATGTTTTTAGCAGAGGTTTTACTGGGCCAACATTGCCGCAAGCGCTGAGGGTGACAAGCATAACCAGTGTTAACAGCAATGAGCCGTGGGATGTCATGCGCTGGATCATGAAGCCTCCTGTCGTTGACTGCGGGCGCGTTTGATCTCACTTTCAACGGCGCAGCGGGCTGTTCCACCTGTGGCGCGGCGAGCGTTGACCGAAGCATCAAGAGTCACGAACTGGTAGATGTCATCTTCGATTGATTCGCTGAATTGCTTAAATTCATCAAGAGTGAGTTCTGGAATGTCTTTGTTGTTTTCAATACAGTAACGCACTGTTTTACCAACAATCTCATGGGCATCACGGAACGGAATCCCTTTGGTGACACAGTAATCGGCGACGTCGGTGGCAGTTGAGAAGCCACGCGCTGCGGCGATACGCATGTTTTCGGCTTTGACGTTCATCAAGGCGATCATGTCAGCAAAGATTTTTAGACTGCCCTTAACGGTGTCGATGCTATCGAACAGAGGCTCTTTATCTTCTTGCATATCTTTGTTGTAGGCCAGTGGTAGCGCTTTCATCAAGGTTAACAGGCTGATGAGGTTGCCGTAAACACGGCCTGTTTTACCTCGTACCAATTCTGGAACATCGGGATTCTTTTTCTGAGGCATGATGGAGCTACCCGTGCAGAATGCATCGGTCAGTTCGATGAAATCGAAATCGGCACTTGACCATAACACCAGCTCTTCACTTAATCGTGATAGGTGCATCATCAATGTTGCCGACGCACCACAGAATTCAAGAGCGAAGTCGCGGTCTGAAACAGAATCGAGACTGTTGCGTGTGACGCCATCGAAGCCAAGGTCGGCAGCAACCGATTCACGGTCGATGGGGAAGGTGGTTCCTGCAAGCGCACCAGCGCCGAGGGGCAACACGTTCATCCGTTGCAGGCAATCCTGCATGCGGCCACTATCGCGAACAAACATCTCGTAGTAGGCGAGCATGTGGTGGGCAAACAAAACTGGTTGTGCCGTTTGAAGGTGAGTGTAGCCCGGCATAATGGTGGTCAAGTTGGCTTCCGCTTGGCTCAGTAATGCCTCTTGAAGTTTGTCTAAATAACTGAGAATGGTTTTCATCTCATCGCGTAGGTAGAGACGAATATCCACTGCGACCTGATCGTTACGTGAACGACCTGTGTGCAGCTTGCCACCGACACTACCAATACGCTCAATTAAGCGTGCTTCAATATTCATATGAATATCTTCTAGGGCCACAGAGAACTCAATCTTACCCGCCTCGATATCAGCTAAAATTTCGTCAAGACCGGTGCAAATTTGCTCAGACTCTTCGCTGCTAATGATCGCTTGGCGACCTAACATCCGCGCGTGAGCCTTGGAACCTTGAATGTCATAACGGAACATCCGTTGGTCAAAGTCGATGGAGGCGGTAAATTCTTCAACAAATTGATCGGTAGGCTGGGTAAAACGTCCGCCCCAGAGTTTCTTACTCATGGTGAGCTCCTTACAAACGAGATGACGCCGCACAGTTGATTGATTGCCAACCATGTTGCGTTGTCGGTTTAAAAATAGTGTGAACTTTTAGTGGCATTCGCGTGGTTCGTGGATCGAACTCGTGAAATACCGGTAAATTGAAATAGTATAAACGGCTGTCGGTTTTAAAGCGTAAGCGACAGACAGGTAATCCCGTAAAGTCGTCGACGCTAAATTCACCCAGTTGGCCATTGGTCATTTTGTGGTTCTTGTGGATAAACACCGATGAATGACCAAAGGTATCGTGATCACCACAATGCGGCAGTGACTTGCGTGTGTCATAGGCACTATTGCAAAATGTGGTGATGGTTTCGCGTACCCCAGGTGCTGCCGCAAGGTGCTCACCGTAAAAACCATTGATGACATCGCGAAAGGTATCATGTTCTGGCTTCGGGTTGCACTCAAGAATCGCTAAAAAATCGAGATGCTGGCGTGAACTGAAAAATAATTCATTGGCGTGCTGAATTACGGTGGTGATATTCGAGTGATAGATGGTGCGATAGATGTAATCGAAGCAGATCATCGCCATGAAATTGAAGCCAGTGGGCTGGCTGTGAAAAAATGGGAAAATTTTGCCATGATAAAGATCGTTGTGGTCAAGGCTCTCTTCACCGACAAAAGGGTGGCTTTTCGCTTGAATGAAAACGCGTAGCTTCGCATCGGCCTCTTTGACGACGATGGCTGCCCAGTTGACGCGGAGGAGATCAATTTCGCCACTGTCTTGATCGGTGTTGATCGAATTCAGTAGTTCAGCGTTGTCTTCATGGTAGCGTTCAACTATGCCTTTGAATTGGTGTAACTCCATGTGTTCCATGCCGAGCATGGTAACTGTGTTGGGCTGAAACTTCTCTGCGATGATGGTTAACGCATCATCAAGATGGCAGCAGGGTAGGGTCGACTCTGGAAACAGCAAAAAATGGAGCTTTTTTAGGTTGCCATCTCCTGTTGCCACCAGTTTAAGCACCGATTCAACCAATGACCATTTTTGTTTCGTTACCTGTTCTGGAAACGGTTCGTTATCGAAACGGATATGGTTAGGAATTTGACTCACCATACAGTGTAGATGGTGACCTAAGGGGTAATTGAGAGTCACTGTTTTGTCAACAATTTGAAACATGTTTATCCCCCGTTTTCACTTAGGGAGCAAACGCCGGGGATCTCGCATTCAACATTATCGCCGGGCGGTTCGAGGTGGGGCCATGTTTGTTCGGGGTAGAGCAATGATAAAATATGGCGACTGCCGGGGGGGATATCGAGTTCAGGTAGTTGTTCGGCTCTGAACCATATCGCTTCGCTCAGCTCTGCGGGATTTGTTTTGATGGTAAAGGTCTGTGGCGTGGCGCGGTAGTAGAGGATGATATAGTGATCGTTGGTCTCACCAATGCCAATATGTTCATAGACATCAACGAGTTGGTCGAGGGTGACAACTAAACCGACCTCCTCTTCAACTTCACGACAGAGTGCTTGTTGGATCGCTTCACCATGGTCAATCTTGCCACCGGGCATCACCCATTGGCCGAAAAAAGGCGGAATGCTGCGCTTGGTAAGGAGAATGCGTTGCTGTGCGTCGATAATACAGGCGACAACAGAGGTTTTAATCTGTTTTTGCAGCGGATAAGCCATGAAGGCCACCTTATGGTGTAGGGCAAGAACGTTGTTGCAGATCGTCAGCGCTGGGATAGTGACTACCCCAGCGCTGGGAGTATCGGTATTTCTCTACAGCGACTTACTTGTTGTTCATCATGCTACGGATGCGCAGACGCAGAGCGTTGAGCTTGATAAAGCCTTCAGCGTCCGCTTGGTTGTACACTTCATCAGCCTCGAATGTAGCAAAATCAACATTGAATAGACTGTTGGTGTCAGATTGACGACCAACGACACGGCAGTGGCCTTTGTACAGCTTAACGCGCGCCTTACCGTTAACCGTTTTTTGAGTGTCGTCGATGAGGGTTTGTAGCGCTTCACGCTCAGGCGCGAACCAGAAACCGTTGTAAACCATCTCAGCGTAACGTGGAACCAGTGAGTCACGTAGGTGCATCACTTCACGGTCCATGGTGATTGATTCAACACCACGGTGTGCTTCTTCGAGGATGGTGCCGCCTGGTGTTTCATAGACGCCACGGCTCTTCATGCCGACAAAACGGTTTTCCATCAGGTCGATACGGCCAATACCGTGCTTGCCACCTAGCTCGTTGAGTTTCGCCAGTAGATTAGCAGGAGAAAGCTCTTCGCCGTTGATGGAGATAGGGTCACCATTTTTGAACTCAATCTCAACAAATTCTGCTTGATCTGGTGCATCTTCTGGAGCCACACTCATCACGTACATGTGCTCAGGTGCTTCAGCCCAAGGATCCTCAAGAACATCGCCCTCAAAAGAGATATGCAGCAAGTTACGGTCACTACTCCAAGGGTTCTTTTTGCTGGTCGGTACTGGAATGCCGTGCTTCTTGGCATAGTTTTCCAGCGCTGTACGACTGTTTAGATCCCACTCACGCCATGGAGCAATAACGGTTACGCTTGGATCAAAGTGGTAGTAACCGAGTTCAAAGCGAACCTGATCGTTACCTTTGCCTGTTGCACCATGAGAAACCGCGTCAGCGCCTTCAGCAAGAGCGATCTCCATCTGCTTTTTTGCAATCAGTGGGCGGGCAATGGAGGTGCCGAGGAAATAGCGACCTTCGTAGATAGCATTCGCACGGAACATTGGGAAAACAAAGTCACGAACAAACTCTTCACGTAAGTCTTCGATGAAACACTTGCTTGCGCCTGTTTTCTTTGCTTTTTCGGGGATAAAATCAAGCTCTTCACCTTGACCGAGGTCGGCAGCAAAGGCGATCACTTCACAGCCATATTCTTCGCCCAACCATTTGAGGATGATTGAGGTATCCAAACCGCCTGAATAGGCGAGTACCGCTTTTTTGATGTTCTTTTTTTCCATGAGTGTCTCCTTGTGACAGATCGTATTGTAAGGTGGGCCATGCCCACACATTTAGCGAATGTCTGTTGATGTAAAGTTTGCTCCCTTTAGAGCTTAATAACCCGTGTGCTGGCAAGTAGGTCGTGCAAGCCTCGTTTGTCGCGGCGGAAGGCAACCATCAGGTAGCCGATACACAGCAACAGGTATGAGATCATTTTACCAATGGTTTCACGAACAAAAGCTTGGCCGTAACCAATGTCTGAGCCATCGTTGTGAATTACCTTTATCTGTAGTGCCATTTTCCCGGGAGTTTGTCCACCGTAACCTGTAAAAAAGATGTAATAGAACAGGCTGACAACGATTCCCATACCAAAGAGAAGAAGTTGTGCCATCTCGTTGAGAGCATAGTTGTTGGTATTGATAAGAAAGCCAATTCCAAACCCCATAACAAATACAATGATGTTGCAGATCACGCTGTCGAGAATGGCGGCCAATACTCGCAACCAAAACCCTGCGGGGATCTCGTCGGTGCTTTTCGTGGCAGAGCCTATTGGTGCAACAGAGGCTGGCGCTGTTGCGGCTGGCACAGGTTCGCCGATCTGTTGTGAAAAAGAGAATGGATCCTCTTCAGCAATTTGTGGCGCTTCGAGGATAAATTGCTCTGCACATTGCGGGCAGGTGACTTTGCTTGGCAATGGGGGTAATGCCGAATCGTCCATGTCTTTACTAAACTGGCAATGCGGGCATAAAATGTTCATTGATTATCCCTTTCCCATCAGGGTAGCCATGATCGCTTTCTGAACGTGGAGGCGGTTCTCTGCTTCATCGAAAACAACGGAGTTCTTTCCTTCGATCACCTCATCGGTAATCTCCTCACCACGGTGTGCTGGCAGACAGTGCATAACCAGACAGTCCTCATTGGCTGCGGCAACGACGCCACAGTTGAGTTGGAAACCGGCAAAATCCTTCACTCGTTGAGCTTGTTCCTCCTCTTGCCCCATGCTGGCCCACACATCGGTGTTGAGAACATCGGCATTGGTCGCGGCTTCAATGGGGTCGTTGGTAAATATCAGTTTCGCTCCACGTTGCTGAGCGCGTTCTATCACCCAACTATCAGCCTCGTAACCAGGAGGTGTGGCCACGCGAAGTTCAAAGCCGAATACCGCAGCAGCATTGATCCATGAATTGGCCATGTTGTTGCCGTCGCCAATCCAGCAGTAAACCTGATCTTTATAGCTGCCTTTGTGCTCTAAGACGGTAAAAAGATCGGCCATTATCTGACAAGGGTGGTAACTGTCCGTTAAGGCATTAATGACTGGGATATCGGCGTATTCGGCTAACTCAGAAATCCCAGCTTGAGAGTAGGTGCGGATCATGATGCCGTCAACGTAACGTGACATGACCCGTGCGGTATCTTTGATCGGCTCACCACGACCAATTTGTGTCGTTTGCGATGAGAGGAATAGTGCGTGTCCTCCCAACTGGTACATACCGGCCTCAAAGGAGATACGGGTGCGTGTTGAACTTTTCTCAAAGATCATGCCGAGGGTTTTCCCCGCCAGTAAAGGGTGGGCAATCCCTTGTTTTTGTTTCTCTTTCAATTCAGCAGTCAATTTAAAAATAGCATCGAGTTCAGATGCAGACCAGTCGGATAAACAGAGAAAATGCTTTTTCACGATAATACTCCTATGTCATGGCAGACATTGCCACAGCTGGTAACTTATCTTGGATTATAGTTTGGTCGATCACCCTCGTAGTACTTGTAGGGTGCATGATACTTACCTCGACTGTCATGGGTCAACGCCCAAGAGATAGCAATAATTGTGACAACAACAATAACAGCGATAAGAATAATGACCTCTTTCGGTTGTTTCATTATCATCTCCCAAAATTTTTGACTGTTTCAGTTAGCTGTTTTCTTTGGCAACGGTGCTGAGTACTTCATCAAGAATCGACATTGCCGTATCGATCTCTTCACGCGTAACAATTAGTGGTGGTACAAAACGTAGAACGCTGCCTGCGGTGCAGTTGATTAGCAACCCTTTGGCCATGGCTTCTTTAACAATCTCGGCACCGGGAATGTCGAGTTTTAGACCCAAGATAAGACCACGACCACGTACGTCACCAGCAAAGGCATGGCGTTGGCTCAACTGCTCTAGTTTCTCGCGTAAGTAGTTTCCCATTTCAACGCAGTTATCGAGAACACCATCATCAATGAGGGTGTTCATCGCTGCGACGGCTGCTGTTGTCATCAGTGGATTGCCACCAAAGGTTGATCCGTGGGTGCCAGGCCCGAAGGTTGCGGCAACTTTTTCTGTGGCGACCATCGCCCCGATCGGTGGACCACCCGCTAAGGCTTTCGCCAATGTCATGATATCGGGGGCCACATCGTCATGCTGGTAGGCAAAGAGTTTTCCTGTCCGACCACAACCCACTTGAACTTCATCAAATACCAATAATAGATTATGTTTGTCGCATAGTTCACGAACGGCTTGTAGATAGCCCGCTGGAGCAACATTGATACCACCTTCGCCTTGAACAGGTTCAAGCATCACTGCGCAGGTTTTTTCACTGACTGCGGCGACCATGGCTTCAATATCACCAAAAGGAACATATTTAAAACCGGGAACAACGGGTGTGAAGCCTTTACGTATGGCATCTTGCCCTGTGGCACTAATGGTGCCGATGGTGCGGCCATGGAACGAGGCGAGGGCTGTAATGACCTCAAAACGATCTTCACCGTAATTGTCAGCGCTGTGTTTACGCACCAACTTCATGGCAGCTTCGTTTGCTTCAGCCCCTGAGTTACAGAAGAACACGCGCTCGCCAAAAGAGTTTTTACATAGAATCTCAGCCAGTTCGATCTGGCTTGGAATGTGGTAAAAGTTGGAGCAATGGATGAGTGTCTCCGCTTGCTGTTGTAGCGCTTTTACCACCTTGGGGTGACAGTGACCGAGATTGTTGACGGCAACACCAGCGAGAAAATCGAGATACTTTTTTCCGTCGGCATCCCAAAGCCAGCAGCCTTCGCCCTTTACGGCAACGAGAGGGTAGCGGCCATAGGTGGTGGCAATATGCTTATCTCCCCGATCAATCCACTGTTGTGCGCTACCAGTGTTTTCATTTTTTGTATCCATTACTTGAACCTCGCTACGGCTGTGCCAATTCCCATATCGGTGAAGATCTCTAGTAGGCAGGCGTGTTCCATCCTGCCATCAATAATATGTGCTTTTTTAACCCCTTCGTTGACGGCATCAACACAACAATTGACTTTTGGGATCATGCCGCCGCCGATGGTTTCATCGTCAATTAGGCCTGCAACATCGTTAATGTCAATCGTTGAAATCAGCTTTCCTTGCTTATCTTTGACCCCTTCAATATCGGTCAGGAGGATAAGCTTTTCAGCGTCAAGGGCTCCGGCAACACGACCAGCGACGAGGTCAGCATTAATGTTGTAGGTTTCGCCATTTACACCAACACCTACAGGGGCAATGACGGGGATGAAGCTGCTCTCTTCGAGGGCGGTAAGCACACTTGGGTTGATTTTGACCACCTCACCAACCATGCCGACATCGATAATCTCGGGTGTTAGCGTGTTAGGGTTGACCCGCTTCATCTCCATTTTCTTTGCGGTGATAAGATTACCATCTTTTCCCGAAAGGCCAACTGCTTTGCCACCAAAGTGATTAATATTGCCGACAATCTCTTTATTAACCTTGCCGCCAAGAACCATTTCGACAACATTCATGGTTTCCGAATCGGTCACGCGCATCCCTTGAATAAAGTCCGTTTTGCGGCCCATCTCTTCAAGAACTTTGCCAATCTGCGGTCCACCACCGTGGACAATGACGGGGTTGATACCGATCAGTTTGAGCAAAATAATGTCGTTGGCGAAACTCTCTTTGAGTCGCTCTTCAACCATGGCATTGCCACCGTATTTGATAACAATGGTTTTATTGCTAAAGCGCTGGATGTAGGGCAGTGCTTCGATGAGTATATTGGCTTTATCAATTAATTTTTGCATCGTTTATTTCCTTGTCCCGTCTGGCTTAAAACGCCTAAAGACGAGAAGTGTTGTTACAAAATAAAGCGTGAAAGATCTTCGTTACCGACAATCTCTTCAAGGCTATTACGCACATGATCGGCATCGATGTTGATACTTTTTTCATTCATCTCAGGGGCATCAAAAGAGATCTGCTCAAGGAGCTTCTCCATGATGGTGTGCAGGCGTCGTGCGCCAATGTTTTCAGCCTGTTCATTTACCTGCGCTGCGGTGCGGGCAATTTCAGCAATAGCGTCGTCGCTAAATTGCAGGGCAATCTCTTCGGTTTTCATCAGCGCTTGGTATTGGTTGACTAGGGCATTTTTGGGTTCCGTTAAAATGCGCACAAACTCCTCTTCGCCTAGGCTATCCAATTCAACGCGAATCGGAAAGCGCCCCTGAAGCTCAGGGATGAGATCGGAAGGTTTAGCAACATGAAAGGCTCCGGCTGCGATAAACAGAATATGGTCGGTCTTAACCGAACCGTATTTGGTGTTGACGGTGCTGCCTTCAACGATAGGCAGAATGTCACGCTGAACCCCTTCGCGAGAGACCTCAGGTCCTTGACCTCCATCGCGGCTAGCGACCTTATCAATCTCATCTATAAAAATAATGCCACTTTGTTCGGTTAAGTCCCGTGCGAGTTGTTGAACATTATCCATATCAACAAGTTTTTCTGCTTCTTGATCAATGATGATCTGACGCGCTTCACTTACGGGAATGCGCCGTCGCTTACTCTTTTTGGGAAACATGTTGCCGAACATCTCTTTGATGTTGAGTCCCATATCCTCAGCGCCAGGTGGTGTGAGAACTTCCATTGCAGGAATGTTGACCTCTTCAGTCTCTAGTTCAACAAAGCGCTCATCAAGTTCCCCCATGCGTAACAGTCGGCGCAGTTTGTCACGGGTTGAACTGGTGGTTGATGGTTCATCGTCGTCGAGATTATCACGCTCGCCGGGGAGCAACAGGTCGAGAAGCTTCTCTTCTGCTTGTTCTTCCGCTTTAATGCGAACCTTCTTGGCTTCCTCTTCGCGCACCATGATAATGGCGAGCTCCACCAGATCGCGCACCATGCTTTCGACGTCTCGTCCAACGTAGCCGACTTCGGTAAATTTGCTGGCTTCAACCTTAATAAAGGGTGCCTGTGCAAGTTTTGCTAACCGACGAGCGATCTCCGTTTTTCCGACCCCTGTTGCACCAATCATAATAATGTTTTTTGGCGAGATCTCATCACGTAGTTCGCTAGGAACCTGTTGCCGCCGCCAGCGGTTACGTAGGGCAACGGCGACAGCACGCTTGGCACCGTTTTGGCCAATAATATATCGATCTAGCTCCGAAACAATTTCCCGCGGAGTAAAGTTGGTCATGATGATGTTCCTGTTTTTGATTTTGAAAGGGTTTCCATGCTGATGTGATCGTTGGTATAGATGCAAATTTCAGCAGCAATTTTTAACGACTGTTCAGCAATGATATCGGATGAAATTTCAGTGTTACGCACCAGCGCGCGTGCTGCGGCTTGGGCAAAAGAGCCACCGGAGCCTATCGCGGCAACGCCGTCATCGGTTTCGATGACGTCTCCAGCACCAGAAATCACTAAGGTTTGATCCTTGTCAGCGACGATCAGTAGTGCTTCGAGGCGGCGTAAAACCCGATCGCTGCGCCAATCTTTTGCTAGCGCAACGGCTGCCCGAGCTAATTGGCCACGGAACTCTTGCAATTTAGCTTCAAATTTTTCAAAAAGAGTGAACGCATCCGCTGTGCTGCCAGCAAAGCCCGCAATAATCTGGTCGTTATGCATGCGGCGGATTTTACACGCCCCGTGTTTCATAACGGTATGGCCCAGAGTTACTTGGCCGTCACCTGCTAAGGTGACCTGATCTTGGCAGCGAACACAGACTATGGTTGTACCTTTAAACATTGAATCGTCCTTACCTGAGTCAAGTGGTGCGGCTCAGTGTGTATTTTATGGTTAACCCCTTAATCAGCAAGGGTAAACTATTTTTATACCACCTGCATCGAGTTGAGGCAAAAAGAAAACAGCCCCACTCGCAAGCGGGACTGTTTGTTCATTCATCTGTTAACCCTATAGGTCATCGCTAGGGTTGCGGTGGCGTGATGGTGATTAACAACTCAACCGGTTGATCGCCACAGTTTTTGAGTCCACGTTGTGCATGGGCAGGGACCACCAAACAGCTTCCCGCACCGAGTCGTGTTTTCTGGCCCGCTAAGTTGCACAGAACATCGCCAGAAAGGATGTAGATGGTTTCCGTGCGCTCAATGCACTGGTTAACGATCTCCCCATTGGGTTCAATGCGTCCGCGGTGCAAGGAGAGCTGTGGATTAGTTGTTGCACCAACCACATCACGTAAAAAGAACAGAGTGTGGTCGGGGTGGAGATACTCCTGCTGTTCAGCGGTGCGAATAATTGCAGCGCTGGCCTGCTGTTCGGTCATGATCTCTCCTTGTTGGTCTGACCCTGTGTTGCGAGTGTTTGATTACAGTGCCGCGCTAAGAACTTCGCTGGCCGCAGCAATCGCTTCATCGAGCTTTTCAGGTTTTGATCCGCCCGCTTGTGCCATGTCGGGGCGACCACCACCGCGACCACCAACAACCTCAGCCAGCGGTTTGATGAGATCTCCCGCCTTGACTTGTTTGGTTAGATCTTTGGTGACGGCGACTAAGAGGGCAACTTTACCCTCGTTAACACTGCCTAGTACAACAATGCCTGATTGCAGTTGATCGCGCAGCTTGTCAGCTTGTTCACGCACTTGCTTGCCATCAAGATTGTCGATGCGAACGGCGAGAAGTTTGATGTCGCCGACGGTTTGAACCTTTTCGATGAGGCTACTTGCTCGATCAGCACCAAGGCGATCTTGCAGTGCAGAGATCTCGCGCTCCATCTCCTTTTGTTGTTCCATCAGCTTCTTCAAGCGGGTTTCAAGCTGGCTGGGATCACTCTTCACCAGTGTTGCGAGGTTGCTGATCATCTGTTCTTGATCTTGTACAGCATTAACGGCTTGAGCGCCTGTTGTTGCTTCAATACGGCGAACCCCTGCGGCAATGCCAGCTTCTTGAACAATTTTAAACAAGCCAATGTTACCTGTGGCCTCGGCGTGCGTGCCTCCGCATAGTTCCATGCTGAATTCACCCATGCGCACGACGCGAACATTGTCACCATATTTTTCACCAAAGAGTGCTGTGGCTCCAGCTTCGACAGCCGCTGCGGTATCCATCACTTCAGTTTTGACCTGAGCGTTTTCACGAATACGACGATTGACCTCGTTTTCAACTCGGGTGATCTCTTCAGCTGTCATAGCTGAGAAGTGAATAAAGTCAAAACGTAAGCGCTCTGGGGTTACTTGTGAACCCGCCTGTTTGACGTGATCACCGAGTACTTCACTCAAAACAGCTTGGAGCACATGGGTGGCGCTGTGATTGAGGGCGCAGGCTTGGCGTTGTTGGGCATCGACATGAAGTTCTGCCGCATCACCGCAATTCAGTGTCCCTGCGGTGATCGTCGTACTGTGAGCTAGCAGCTGTGGCAATGGCTTAAGTGTGGTGGTAACCGTCGCTTTTGCTTCGGTTGTGTTGAGGTGTCCGCTATCACCACTTTGACCACCTGACTCACCGTAAAATGGTGTGGTGCTAGTGATCACTTCAACCTTTTCGCCAGCGGTTGCACTGTCAACACAAGCACCATCTTTGATGATGGCGACAATGGTGCCGAAATCATCAAGTTTATCGTAGCCGGTAAATTCGCAACTCATCCCCTGTTCGGCGAGTTGTTTGTAGATAGCGCTAATCCCCTCTTCACCAGAACCCTTCCAGTTGGCGCGGGCATTGTTGCGCTGTTGCTCCATGCACACATTGAAACCCTCTTCATCGAGGGTGAACTGTTGCCCCTCAACGATGTCGGCGGTGAGGTCAACAGGGAAACCGAATGTGTCATAGAGACGGAAAACCGTTTCACCGGGGATAATATTTTGACCTTGTTCCTTCAGGGCCGCAATCTCGTCGTTGAGAATGCGCAGGCCGTTGTCGAGAGTTTGGATGAAACGCTCTTCCTCGTTTTTAACGACCTTTTCAACGTAGTCCAACCGCTCTTCAAGCTCAGGGTAGGCATCCATCATCAGTTCCATGACAAAACGACATGTTTTAAACAGTACGGGTTCTCCGAAGCCGAGCATTTTGGCATGGCGAGCCGCACGGCGCATGATGCGGCGCAGAACATAACCGCGTCCTTCATTGCTGGGCAGAATGCCGTCGGCAATCAAAAATGCTGTAGCACGACTGTGATCCGCCATGACGCGCATGGAGACATCATTTTCTTCGTTATCGCCATAGGTTTTTCCAGCCAACTGCTCAATGTTGCCAATGATGGCACGGAACAGATCGGTATCGTAGTTACTTTGTACCCCTTGAACGACTGCTGTGATGCGCTCAAGACCCATGCCTGTATCGATAGACGGTTTTGGCAGAGGGGTTAATGTGCCGCTGGTATCGCGCTCGTACTGCATGAAAACGAGGTTCCATAACTCAAGGAAACGGTCGCAGTCGCAAACACCCAGCGCACAATCAGGGCCGCAGGTCATCTCTTCACCCTGATCGATATGGATCTCACTACAGGGTCCGCATGGTCCGGTATCACCCATGGCCCAGAAGTTGTCTTTTTCTCCTAAGCGTAGGATGCGCTCTTCGCGGACACCGATCTCGTCGCGCCAGATATTAAACGCTTCATCGTCATTTTCAAAAACCGAAACCCACAAATGTTCAATCGGTAATTCCATCTCTTTGGTCAGGAAATCCCAGCCGAAGCGGATAGCATCGGTCTTGAAATAGTCACCGAAAGAAAAGTTGCCGAGCATCTCAAAAAAAGTGTGATGGCGGGCAGTACGACCAACATTCTCTAGGTCGTTATGTTTGCCGCCAGCACGAACACATTTTTGTGATGAGGTGGCACGGACATAGTCGCGTGTTTCAGCGCCAAGAAAAAGGTCTTTAAATTGATTCATACCCGCGTTGGTAAACAGCAGGGTCGGGTCGTTGTGTGGCACCAATGAAGATGATGAAACAGCCTGATGGCCTTGTTTTTCGAAGTACTGAATAAAACGGGCACGGATGTCGTTAGCGCTTAGCATGAGGTGTCCTTTTTCTTTTTAAGATGATCTAAAATCAGGCCGAGGGAAAACCCCCGACGTTGTAAATAATTGACAATTCGGCGCTGTTCACGTTGATCGAGGTTCGTAAAATCAACCCGGGCATAGCGCCGTTGCACGAGGTCAGCAAGGATCTGCTCTTCATCGTGTTCGTACTGACACTGCTCAATTGCGTGCAGTGCGTGATGGTCGTTAATTCCTATCTTTTTTAACTCGTGCTTTAAGCGTACCCCAACAGCACGGCCACGACGCATCAGTTGGCTCGCACGCTCCAAGGCGAAGTTCTTATCGTTGAGGTAGCCCAACTCAAGGCAACGTTGTACAGCGTGTTCAATGTCGTCATGTTCACACCCTTTTTGCTGTAACCTCTGGCGCAAATCAGCTTCGCTGCGTGAGCGCAGAGTTAACCAGCGTAGGGCCAGGGGGTATGCCTTTGGTGGTGTCGACACGATTAGTTGTTTTCATCTCCTTGCTCAGAATTGGCACCAAACTGCTCCCAACTGAGGTCAGAAGAGGATGAGATGCCTGAAACTTTGAGTTTGAAGTCGTCAGGGTTCGAACTTTGGCGTAACGCTTCATCGAGGGTGATGAGACCATTCTTTAGCAAGCCCATCAATGAATGGTCAAATGTCTGCATGCCGTAGGTGTCATGCCCCTGTTGGATGGTGTCGCGCAGCATTTTTGTTTTCTCTTTATCATCGATCAGCTCGCGTACTCTGGCGGTGGAAACCATAACTTCGACGGCTGGAACTCGACCTTTACCGTCGGCACAGGGGACAAGACGTTGCGAGACAACCCCTTTAAGGATCGATGAAAGTTGCAAGCGGATCTGTCGTTGCTGAAACGGTGGGAATGCACCAACGATCCGGTTGATACTCTCTTGAGCATCAATGGTATGTAGTGTCGAAAGCACAAGGTGGCCTGTTTCAGCAGCCGTTAGTGCGGTTTCGATGGTTTCAAAGTCGCGCATCTCACCAACAAGAATGACATCGGGGTCTTGACGCAGAGCAGACTTGAGTGCGGCAGCAAAAGTCTCGGTGTCTACGCCCACTTCACGTTGGTTGATAA